>Ga0302320_10003389_pt1 | contig 37153 bp, 40 predicted proteins | sample Bog_T0_3_FD_202130 | JGI IMG/M metagenome (GOLD analysis project Ga0302320, IMG submission 202130) | Peat permafrost microbial communities from Stordalen Mire near Abisko, Sweden - Bog_T0_3 | ecosystem: Environmental > Terrestrial > Soil > Wetlands > Peat | place: Sweden: Abisko, Stordalen Mire... | reverse complement strand
CCCGCCGGGTGGCATCGATCAGGCCCGCGATGCCGCTCTCATGCCGCGCGGCCCAGGAGACCTCCGGCAACGAACCTGGCGCGCCGTTCAAGACCATCGGCATATGGAGCCGCGTGCGAAGCATGCCCGCCAGCGTCTCGTAATACTCGAGCGGCCATTGCTTGGAAGTCCAGCCGGCCAGCGGACAGGCCAGTACGAACGGTTCGCCTGGCAGCGTGCCTTCCGGCGCGCCCGAAGGCAGCGGAAACGTCTGCGCAAGTCTGACCGCACCCGCGCCCGCCGCGCCCGCGGCCAGTTCTAGGGCCTGATCCACCACGTGTGTTGCGCGCGTATTCACACGCGTCGAATAGAACCAGCCCGCGGGACGTTCGCGCACTCGCCCGGGTCCGAATCCGACGATGCGTTCCGGCTCAGCGAAGTGCGCCACCAAAGCGGACTTGATCAGACCCTGAAAATCGACCGCCAGATCGTAACGAACGTCGCGAAGCTCCTGGCGGGTGGTGTTCCAGCTCCCCGGCCGATCGCGGTAAAAGAGTACGATCCGGTCCACCAGGCCGTTGCCTTCGAGCAGTGGCGTCCATTTGGGTTCCACCACCCAGCTGATGCGCGCGCCTGGATAGCTTTGCTTCAGAAAAGCCGCGCCGGGCAAGGCGTGAATGATGTCGCCCATCGCACCCAGACGGACAATCAGGATATGCTTGACGTCGCGAGGCAAACTGTAGTCTATCAGGAGTTCAGGCGGTCCTTTAACGCCCGGGGGGCGGCGGCGGCCACCACCTGCTCCACCGTTACCCGCGTCATGCAGCGGTGATCGATCGGACACTCGCGCAGTTTGCAGGGAGCGCAATCGACGGGTTGGCGCACCAGGACTGCCGATGCGCCAACGGGTCCGGTGGCGGTTTCGTCGGTCGGTCCAAACACCGTGACGCACGGTACGCCGAGCGCCGCGGCAATGTGCATCGCGCCCGAATCGTTCGCGAGGCAAAGGTGGCAGGCGGCGGATAGATCGATAAACTCCCGCAACGCCGTCGCGCCCGCGAAATTATGCCCGCCACAAGCTGCTGCTACCCGATCGCAAAGGTCGCGTTCTCCGGCCGCGCCGAACACAACGATAGAAGCGCCTTCGCGTATGGCCAGTTCACGCGCGGCCGCTGCAAAACGCTCCGGCAGCCAGCGCTTGGCGCTTCCGTAAGCCGCGCCGGGATTGACGCCAATCACCCGGCCCGCGATGCCTCGCGCCGCAAACAGCGCCGCACCGCGAGCGCGCGCAGCATCAAGTCCATCGAGCAGAATCTCCGTCACCACAGGCATCGGACCGGGTTCCATCAGCCCGGCGCGGCGCAATAATTCCAGGTAATAATAGCACTCGTGGCGCGGAATCTCTCCGGGCAAGGGAACGGCAACGGCGTCCGTCAACAGCGCGCTGCGCCCATCGCGGGCGTAGCCCACGCGACGGCGCGCGCCCGAAAGCCGCACAATCGCGGCGCTCTCAAACGAGTTGGGCAGCAAGACGGCAAGGTCGAAGTGTTCCCGCCGCAACCGGTTGCCGAGTTGCCATTTGGTGGCCCAGTCGCGCGCACCGGCCGCTCCGGCCAGCGGAATGACGCCGTTAATGGAGCGCTCGCCTTCATAGAGAGGCGCCACCGAGGGCCGCGCCAGAACTGTGATTTGTGCGTTGGGAAAGCGGGTCCGCAAAGCTCGCAGGGCTGGCAGCGACATAACGGCGTCGCCCAGCCAGTTGGTCGCGCGAACCAGAATCTTCACGTTTCCGGGCCTGATCCTGTTTCTGTCGCCTGCGTCCACGCGAGGGTCGTGGCTGACGAGTCGCCACTGCCGTCCGCGCCCGCGACTGCACTCACTGCACGCGCCGTTTCCAGCTTTTCCATGTTTTCAATGGTGACGGGCTCTACTTCGAGGAATATGCGAAGACTTTTCACCGAACCGCCGAAGTGATGATCGAGGAACTGACCGAGCGCCAGCCGCCGCAGTTTATCCCGGTCAATGGAGGGCTGATAACGAAAACCGCGTCCTTCTTTTCTTCTTGAAACGGCGCCGCGGCGGGAAAGCCGGTCGAGCAGCGTCAGCACCGTTGTGTAGGCCAAAGGCTTGGAGCGTGAAACGCAGACGCGCACCTCTTCCACGTTGCCTTCGCCGAGTTCCCACAGGGCGTTGAGGCAGGCCATTTCGAGCGGCGGAGGCAGTTCGCGTTCTTTAGCCATTCTCCTGGTTCCTTTCCGCCCCGAGCGCCAGCCGCAGTTTGTCGCCGAAACCCGAAGCCGCGTTGATCGGGGGCGGCGGTGGAGGTGGAGACGAGGGCGGGGCAGACACAGCAGCGGCCGCCGGAGCCGGTTCAACGCACTTCGCCAGATACCGTTCCTTACGCAGCACCACGCGCTCCAGCGACGGGCTCCAGGCGGTGAACAGGCCTTCCGCCAGCGCACTTTTTTCCGCCGCCGCCCGCATGCATTCCATCTTGGAATCCATATCGTCCAGATAATGCAGCAGCAGAGCTTCGGGAAACAGGGGCACTTTCGGCGAGCCGAATTCCAGCTTGCCGTGGTGGCTCAGAATCATGTGTTCGAGCAGGTTGCGCAGGTCGTTGGGAAAGTCCGGAAGCGCGCGCAATTTGTCGGAGAGCATGCGCATCGCAATCGAAATATGGCCGATCAGCTGCCCTTCGGTGGAATACGAGAAGCCGCGTTCGTAGGTCAGTTCATAGATTTTGCCGATATCGTGCAAGACGATGCCGGCCACCATCAGGCTCCAATCCACGGTGCCTTCGTGCGCCGCGTTGTAGTGGGCGACGATGGGCCGCGCCAGGCCGCAAAGCGACAGAACGTGTTCGAGCAGGCCGGCCCGGAAAGCATGGTGAATCGACTTCGCCGCCGGCGCGATCCGGTAACGCCGCGAGATCTCCGGATCGTCGAGAAACGCGTCGAGGAGCGCACGAAGATGCGCATCCGGAATGCCGGCCACCGTGGCGCGCAGTTCCGCCCACATCTCAGCCGGGTCGCGCGAGGAAGCGGGGAAGAAATCCGCAAAATCGACTTCCGCATCCGCCAGGCGCCGCAGCTTATGCACGATGAACTGCGGCCGCGTGTTGTAAATCTGCAGCTGCCCGCGGACCTTGATAAAATCGTCGCGCCCGAACGTATCCATCACTTCGGCGACGTTGTCCCACATACGGGCTTCTATATCGCCGGTTCTGTCGGACAAACTGAGCGAGAGATAGGGCTCGCCCGTGCGCTTCTGGCGAATCTCCTTCGATTGAACGAGAAAGACCGCGTTGGCGATCTCATCCGGTTTCAGCTCGCGAATCGCGGGTGACTTCATCGACTTCGGCGAATTCGTCAACGCGGAGATCCATCCGAGTTGTTGGTGGGCGGAGCCTGTTGCACCGGCGTCTCCGCCGGTGGCGCGGCGGCGCTGGCCGGCTTCTGGCCGGTATAGCCATACGGAATCACGCCCAGCAGCTTCTTGAAATGCCGCTGATTGGCCACTTCGGACTTCTTGATGGTCTCCGGCATCAGCTGCGCGGGGTCCTTCCAGGCGGTGTCTTTACCCGGCGCGGCGCCCGTATCGACGTAACCCGGCTTGATCTGCAGGAAAGCGTTCTGGCGAAGCGTGGTCAGATAGCTACGCAGTTTCGGATCGGCAATCGGGCGCGTCAGAACGTTGGTGATCTGGCCTTTCACGTCATCGAGACTGGCCTGGCCCGCCGGCGTGTGGTCTTCCACTTTGAAGAACTCGAAGCCGATGCCGCGGATCTGAATCAGGTCTGTGACATAACCTTTATCGTGCTTGAAGACGACGTCTTCAATGGCCTTATTGAGCTTGCCTTTCTCGAAAGGCGGCAACATGCCGTCGTCCGTCGCACTGGCGTCGTCGGAATACTGGCGCGCCAGATCGGAAAATTTGTCTACTCCGGCGCGCGCGCGTGTCAGCAACTGGTTGGCCTTCTTCTCGGCCGCGGCAACGGTGTCCGGTTTGCCGTCGCCGGTCGAAACCAGAATCTCCCGCAGCGTCACGGATTCTTTGCGCACGAAATCCGCCTTATGCGCGTCGTAATACTTCTGAATATCGGCGTCGGGAATTATAATGTTGCGCCAGACTTCTTCGCTGACCACGCGGTCGGTGAGCAGGAGGTTCTTTCTCATCTGCCGGAAATCTTCGTAAGACATGCCGGTCTGTTCGCGCACGAAATCGTGAAACTTGTCGGGATCGGCAATTTTGCTTTCCGACTGAATCTGGGCGATCTCGCGCGTGAGATCGGCTTCCACATTGATATCGAGCTCTTTCGCCTTCTGCACCAGAAGCAGCTTGTCGATCTGGCGCTCTAGTTCATCGGCCATGACTTTGTCCAGCTGCTGCTGCAGCGCCGGACCGGCTAATCCGGCCTGCCTCATTTCCTTTTCCGTCGTCGCACGGGCCTTCTCGATATCGCCGCGGGTGACGATATCGCCATTGATCTTGGCGACGATCTCTTCCACCACAATTGGCGCTTCGGGCCGATCCGCGGCGTAGAGCGCAAAGCCGCTGGTGAGCAGGACAACGAGCGCGCAGGCAGTGCGCGGGGACCAGATTCTGGTGGACATATGTAGTTATTATGCCAAACGACCGCAGAAGGTTTCGTCCGATTTCTTCGGCACGCAAAATTTCCCACACTGTGGACGAAAACATGGGTATGATCGATACGAATGAAGTTCGCGCGACTGGTCGCGGTTATCGTCGTGGCGCTGCTGGCGGGCCTGCCGGGAGCGGCTGTGACGGTGAAGTCAACGTCGAAAGCCGCGCGGCTGGTGGACGTCAATCATGCAACCCTCGAACAATTGAAGAGCCTGCCGGGCGTCCAGGATGCCATGGCGGCGAAGATTGTGAAGAATCGACCCTACGCTAACAAAACGCAACTTTCCAGTAAAGGAGTGATATCCGCTGCTACATACAAACGCATCCGAAGCCGCATTATTGCGAAGCAGTAAAACAGCGCTTGTGCTGACGATGCTGCTGGCGGTGCTCGCGCTGGCGGCCAGTCAGGGCTTCCGCACACCTCATTTGCTGCAGGACCACTTTGCAAAATACGGCAGGCAGTTCGGAAATATTACCGTGGAGCAGTATCTGCATCTGGCGCAGCAATTGCGGGATGCGACTCCAGGTCACAACATTCTGGTTTCGAAGCGGCCCGACGGCGGCGGATCGAAATTCGACGTCCGGCGGGGATGGTTTGTCGCCTTCGACGGTGACGGCACGCTGCGCACGTTTTTCGTCCCCAAAGACCGGATCCGCTATTTCGAAGACCAGCAAAAGAGTGCGGCTCCTCCGGAATAAGATGCTGTGTTAAAGTTCAGGGTTATATGGCCTCACGCAGCGTCAACAAAGTCATTCTGGTCGGGAATCTCGGGCGGGATGCGGAAACCAAATTCACTCCCGGCGGAACGGCAGTCACCAAGTTCGCCGTCGCCACCAGCCGGCGATGGAAAGACAAGCAGTCCGGTGAGTGGAAGGAAGAGACCGACTGGACCAACATCACGCTCTGGCAGGCGGAAAATCTGGCCAATTACCTTTTGAAAGGTAAGCAGGTTTATGTGGAAGGCCGCATACACACCCGCAGCTACGATGACAAGGACGGCAAGAAGGTCTACGCGACCGAGGTCATCGCCGACGAAGTGATCCTGCTCGGTGGGCAGGGCGCGGGCGGCGGCGGTGGACGCGGCGGCGACGAGTATGCACAGCAGGCGCCGGTCTCCATGCCGCGCAGCGCGCAGGGCGCTTCGCGCCAGCAGGCTCCGCAGGACGATTACCCGCAGGGCATCACGGACGACGACGTTCCGTTCTAGGGTCCGATCCCGAATATTTCTTTGCGCCTTGTGGGGCGGCCAGGCGTGCCTTATACAAAGCACGCCGCAGCGGCCTTTCAGGCGGCCGAACCGGCTGGAAAGCCTGTTGCAGGCAGGATTGCCTGCCCCACAAGGAAGATTTGGCGCTCAAATCCACGGGCCTTCTCGTCATGCCGACCAATCGCCAGATCGCCTTCGAATTACTCGCCGAGTGCCCGGAAACACGCGCCCGCGCGGGGATTCTGCACACCGCGCACGGCGACATTCCAACGCCCGTTTTCATGCCGGTCGGCACTCAGGCGACCGTCAAGGGGCTGACCCAGCGCGACCTTTGGGAAGATCTGCACGCGCCCATCATCCTTTCCAACACCTATCACCTGTTTTTAAGGCCCGGCCACGAGACAATTCAAAAACTCGGCGGTCTGCACCAGTTCATGTCGTGGCCCGGCGCCATCCTGACCGATTCCGGCGGTTTCCAGGTCTTCAGCCTTTCCGGGCTGCGCAAGATCACCGAAGCGGGCGTTACCTTTCAATCGCATCTGAACGGCGATACCCATCGCTTCACCCCGGAATCCACCGTGGACGTGCAACTGGCGTTCGGCAGCGACATTATGATGGTGCTCGACGAGTGCCCGCCGTATCCGGTCAGCCACGAAGCCGCGCGCGTTTCGATGAATCGAACCATTCGCTGGGCAAACGAGGCCTTTGCGCACTATCGCGGGCGCATCGCCGATTCACCCACCCGACATGCGCTCTTTCCCATCGTTCAGGGCTCGATGTTCGGCGATCTGCGTCGCGATTGCGCCACGCAAATGCTCGATCTCGATGCCGATGGTTACGCGATCGGGGGACTGTCGGTCGGCGAGCCGCGCCCACTGAGCCTCGAAATGGTGGAAGCGACCGAACCGCTGCTGCCAAAGGACCGGCCGCGCTACGCCATGGGGGTGGGGATGCCGGACGAACTGCCGGAGTATGTGGCGCGCGGCATCGACATGATGGATTGCGTGCTGCCTTCCCGCAACGCGCGCAACGGCTGGATCTTCACTTCGGAAGGCAAGGTCATCATCAAGCACGCGAAGTATAAAGAAGACCCGCGGCCGCTCGACTTGAACTGCTCTTGCTACACGTGTAGAATATACTCCAGAGCCTATCTGAGGCATCTTTTTCAGGCAGGAGAGATACTTTTCGCGTCTTTGGCGACGCGCCACAATCTGCGTCGTTACCTTGACATCATGGGGGAGATCAGGCAGTCTATCCTATTGGGTCAATTTCCACAGTACCTGAAGGCGGTTCGCCAACGGAGCGAGCAAACAAGCTGATTCGGGGGCTGTACCAGTTGTTCATCCGTTAGAAAACAGAGACATATAACGTGCTTTTTTCGCTTTTTCTGCAACAGCAGCCCACGAATTCGATTGCGTTGTTCGCGCCTTACATTCTGATCGGGCTGGTATTTTATTTTCTGCTTTTCATGCCCATGCAGCGGCAGAAAAAGAAGCAGGCGGAAATGCTGCGCAACCTGAAATCGGGCGACGTCGTCAGTACCACCGGCGGGATTGTCGGGACCATCGTTTCGGTGGATGCGGACACGATAGTATTAAGGGTCAAGCCGGATAACCTGAAGCTCCAGTTCACACGGGCCTCCGTGGGGACGCTTGTGCTTCCGGAAGATAGTATTGTCAAGAAGTAGCGCCTCTCAGGAACAGAAAGAATACGCATGCAACGCAATTTGATGATTAAAACGGGTGTGATCGCGGCCACCATCCTCGCCTGTATTTTCGGTGTGATTGGCTTCCCCACCTCCCTCAAGCAGGCCGAGGCCAACGCCGGCCAACGCATCCACCTCGGGCTCGATCTCAGCGGAGGCACTTACCTGATCCTTCAGGTGCACGTGCAGGACGCCGCGAAAGTCGAAGCCGAATCGACCATCGAGGGCCTGCAGGCTGAAGCGCGGACGCGCGGTATCCTGGCCACGTACGACAGCAACGATCCGGCGACCGTCAAGGACACCGATTCCATCCAGATCAACATTAGGGGCGTCGATGTTTCCAAGACGCAGGCCTTCCGATCCATGGTGGCCGACAAAGCGCCCGACTGGATTCTGACGCCGGTGAACGGCACCGATTACCGGCTCAACATGAAGCCCACTGCGCTCACCGACCTGAAGCGCAGCACCGTGGAACGTTCGATCGATACCATTCACCGCCGCGTGGGCGCGTTGGGATTAACCGAAGAGACCGTGCAGGAACACGGCGATCCGGTCACGGAATCGGAAATTCTGGTGGAATTGCCTGGTATCGACGATCCGGCGCGCGCCAAATCGCTGATCGGCCAGCCAGCCCAGTTGAAGATTGTTGCCGAGAAGGAAGGGCCGTTCCAGACCAAAGAAGCGGGCCTGTCGGCGAAGAGCGGCATCCTGCCGCTGGGAACGGAAATGCTGGAATGGCCCGGCCACGGCTGGTATATCGTGAATCGCGCCCCGGTGATTACCGGCGCCGATGTCCGCAGCGCCACTTCGTCCACCGATTCCGATCAGCCCGGCCGCTGGGAGACGAACTTCGTGCTGTCGCAGAATGGCGGAGACCGGTTCGGGAAATTTACCGGCGCCAATATCCAGAGCGATCTGGCCGTGATCCTCGATAAACAGATTGTCAGCGTGGCTGTGATCCAGAGCGTCATCAACGACAGGGGACGCATCAACGGCCTCTCGACGCAGCAGGAATCGAGCGATCTGGCACTGGTGCTCAATACTGGTGCGCTGCCAGCGAGCATCGAGTATGCGCAGGAAGACACGGTCGGGCCTTCGCTCGGCACCGATTCCATCCATGAAGGTATTTACGCGGCTATCGCGGGCATGCTGGCGGTTGTGATCGTGATGCTGGTGTATTACAAGAAAGCGGGCATCAACGCGGTGCTGGCCCTGATTTTGAATACCATTATTCTGATTGCCGCGCTCGCCTACTTCGGCGCCACGCTGACTTTGCCGGGCATCGCGGGAATCATTCTGACCGTCGGTATGGCGGTCGATTCCAACGTGCTGATTTTTGAGCGTATCCGGGAAGAACTGAGGGCGGGGAAGACTATTCCAGCCGCCATTGCCAACGGTTTTGGCAAGGCCTGGTGGACCATTGTGGATACTCACGTGACCACCATCGTTTCCTGCCTGTTCCTGTTCCTGTTCGGCACCGGGCCGGTGAAGGGTTTCGCCGTGACGCTGGTGATCGGGTTGTGCGCCAACGTGTTTACGGCGGTTTGGGTTTCGCGGGTCATTTTCGACTGGGAATTATCGAGCGGCAAGGAAATGACTGAGCTGAGTATTTGACGTAACGGCCCGACGCTGTCGGTGTCAGGCAGTACGGATGTGATAAGTTCTTTAGTTCGTTCGAGTGGTAAACAATTGAGTGGCACAGAATCGACGCAGGCGGGATTCCGCTGCGTTGGTTTGAAGATGGATTTTTAAAAAGAGATAGAAGAGACAAAGGAACATTCTGACGGCGGCCGGTGTCATACCGATATGGCACAGTTCGGGCCGGACCGCCGGGCGGGCAGTGATCGATGGAATTATTTAAACAAACAAATTTTGACTTTCTCAAATGGAAATGGCACTTTATCGGCGCGTCGCTGGTCCTCAGCGTGGCCGGTCTGGTCAGTCTCGCCATTAATGGCGGACCCAAACTGGGTATTGAATTCAAGGGCGGCATGGAGATGACCGTCCAGTTCGCGTCGCAGCCGGACGTGGAAAAGCTTCGTTCGGTGATGAGTTCGGCGCTGGGAAGCCCGGTCACCGTGCAGACGTTTGAAGACCGTTCGAATGAAGTGGTCATCGGCACCGAAGGCGGCAGCAATCAGCTGGACGAAAGAAACCGCCAGCTGGTGCAGGATACGCTGGCAAAAACCTACGGTCAGCCCGGTAACGGCAAGCTGGACGTGAACAACGCGAGCACTGAGCAGCTGGCTTCGCGCCTCACCGAGCCGCTGCAGCGCGCCGGTGTGCAGTTGTCGGATACGCAGGTGATTCAGCTGGTGACCGCTATCGCCGCGTCGCGCGATAAGCAGGGCGGCGGGGTCCTTACAAATCTTGACCAACTTCGCGGGACGGATGGCTTGACAGCACAGGTGGTTACGGTGTTGAATCAGGAGTGTTACCTTGCGCCCTACAATGCGCAACGGAAGACGGAGATTGTTGGCCCGAAAGTCGGCGATGAGCTTCGCCGGCAGGCCATTAATGCCACGCTGCTTGCTTTGGCCGGAATGCTGGTTTACATCTGGTTCCGGTTCGAGTGGATCTACGGAGTGGGGGCGGTTATCGCCTGCCTTCACGATACGATCATTACGATCGGATTATTCTCCCTGTTCGGGAAAGAGATCACCCTGACCGTGATTGCGGCACTGCTGACATTAGTCGGCTACTCCATGAATGACACGATCGTTATCTTCGATCGTATTCGCGAAAACAACAGGCTGAACAACCGGGAATCGCTGGCCGATGTGATCAATAAGAGCGTCAACCAGACGCTGAGCCGGACGGTGATGACCTCGGGGCTGACCTTTTTGGCGGTCATCGCTCTATTCCTGTTCGGCGGACCAGTACTGCACGGCTTTGCTTTCGCGCTGGTTGTCGGTATCCTGATTGGAACTTACTCCTCGGTTTTTGTGGCCAGTCCGATTGTGCTGTTCTGGCATAACTGGGCCGATGCGAGAAGGAAGGGCCCTCCCGCTCCACCGGCGGCGAAGCCTGTGGAAGGTGTCGAAGCGAGGCAGCTGAGGAAAGTCAGATAGAATTTTTCAGGTGGTTACTGTATGGTGTATCGGGGCGCGCCTGTTATATGATGGGGCGCTTGTATGGTGGGGAGCCAGACCAAACACGCCGACGCGTGTGTTAAGAAACAAACACGCCGGTGCGTGCGATAGAAAAAAGACACGCTGATGCGTGCCTGATTAGGAAGAAACGAGGGAACTATGTTTGAACAGACTTTCGTTGATGGCGTGGGCAAAACCAAACGGCCGTACACAATCCTCTTGTCCTTCGGGATACAGATTCTTGTCATCGGCGTGCTGGTCGTCATCCCACTGATCTATTACGACACTTTGCACGGGGCTACGCTCACGGCTTCGCTGGTGGCGCCTCCGCCGCCGCCACCGCCTCCGCCGCCACCTCCGCCCCAGGCCGTGGTCAAGGTTGTCCATACGGCGCCCAAGCAGTTCATCGCGAACCAGTTGATTGCGCCGAAATCGGTCCCGAGTAAGATTCTGATGGTGACCGAAGAAGAGGCTCCGCTCGCGACTGGCATCATCGGCGGCATCCCGGGCGGCGTTCCCGGTACCGGCGGCGCGCTGGGCGGTCTGATGGGCGGCTTGCCGGCAGCGGCGCCTCCTCCTCCCCCCAAGGCTCCGCCAGCCCCGCCCAAGCCGGTCGGACCCACAAAAGTTGGTGGTCAAGTGGTGGCTGCAAATCTCATCAATCCAGTCAGGCCGATTTATCCTCCGTTGGCCAAGATGGCTCGCCAGCAGGGAACCGTGCGGTTCGAGGCGACCATTTCCAAGGAAGGCACAATTGAAAATCTGAAGCTGCTCCCCGGCGCTCCGCCGCTGCTTGTGCAGGCTGCGATGGACGCGGTGAAGCAATGGCGCTACAAGCCGACGATTCTCAACGGTGAACCCACGGAAGTGGAAACCACCATCGACGTGAATTTCAGTTTGAGTAACTAACGGGCTGGTTTCTCAGTCTGTTATTACTGTCGGTACGGAAGAAGTCGTTTTTTTTGAGTTCGCTGGTCAGTTAGCCGAATACAAGTTAGCCAAATAAAATCAACTCGCAGGGAGAAGAAGACAAATGCTTTTACAGATGCAGGTTCGCGCGGTTATGATGCTACAGGAAGCCGGGGCGCCGGGTTGGGATTTAGCCCACCTTTGGGGCCAGATGGGCGGCCTGGCCAGAGCCGTCGTCGTCGTCATGTTTTTGATGTCGGCATGGTCGATCGGCGTGATGATCGATCGTCTGATGGCGTTCAGCGCGGCGCGCAAGCAGAGCCGCCAGTTTGCCCCCGCCGTGGCCGGCGCGCTGCGCGAAGGCAAGCTCGATGAAGCCATCAAGGTAGCCGACCGTTACAAGAAGAGCCACCTCGCCAAGGTTGTTGTGGCCGGGTTGCAGGAATTCCAGGCGCATCAGGGCAACACGCAGATTTCGGGCGAAGAAATCGAGGCCTCACGCCGCGCTCTCGAACGTTCTGAAGCGATCGTACACGCCGAACTGAAGCGTGGCGTCAGTGCTCTGGCCACCATCGGTTCCACGGCCCCGTTCGTGGGTCTGTTCGGTACGGTCGTCGGCATCATCAACGCGTTCAAGACCATGGCCACGCAGAAGACGGCCGGTATCGGCGCCATCGCCGGTGGTATTTCCGAAGCGCTCGTCACCACCGCGCTTGGCTTGTTCGTCGCCGTCCCCGCCGTCTGGATGTATAACTACTTCACCGGCCGCGTCGATGCTTTCGACGTGGAAATGGGCAACTCCAGTTCGGAACTGGTGGATTACTTCGTGAAGCGCTCGGAAGCACGTTCGGGCGCCCGCAAGTAGTCGTTGCAGTTCCGCGGAAAAGTCAGGTTGGGAACCAGCGAGTTGATCGGTCACCTGTGGAGTGGGCACTGCGAACGCCCACTCCGCGGGAGACTGGCTAACTCTTCAGGATTGAAACAGAATTCAGGAGACAGCAGATGAAACTTAAAGCGGCCCCGCCACCGGTAGCGGATATTAATGTGACCCCGATGGTCGACGTGATGCTGGTTGTGCTGATCATCTTCATGGTCATCACGCCCCTGCTCAATAACGGCGACACCGTCACCCTGCCCAAGGCTCGCAATCCGATTGCGCTGCCGGACGCGCAAAAGGAAGATGCGGTCAAGGTATCCATCACCCGCGATGGCCAGGTCTTTCTGAGCCCGGGCCTGCAAAGAGTCAATCCGGAAGATCTTGCGCCCAAGGTGCGTGACCTTCTTGAGAAAAAGACCGGCAGCGAACGCACGGTTTTTCTTCGCGCGGACGGCCGCGCCAAGTATGAAAAAGTGGAAGACGTGGTCGATAACCTGCGTTCCGGCGGCGTGGACGATCTCGGCCTGCTGACCGAACAGGATATGACGGTCGTCCCCAAAAAGTAATGGCATTGCCGCGCAGGCTGGTTGCTCGCGTGGCGTATCGGTCGTACGGTTTGGCGCGAAGCGCACAAACGGCTGTGGATTCATAATTTCTCGAGTCGGAATTTAAAGGAGCTACTTCTATGGCAATGGCAGTTGGCGGGGCCTCAGGCGGACCCAAGAACGACATCAACATGACGCCCATGATCGATATTCTGCTGGTTCTGCTGATTATCTTTTTGGCGATTTCTCCGGTTGTGCCGCACGGCCTGGACGCGCTGGCGCCGCAGCCGCCACCGCCCAATTCTCCTCCTCAGCCCGACGAACACACGATTGTGCTCGTGATCGACAAGGACCAGAAGCTCAAGATCAACGACGATCCCACCGACTGGGGCAATCTCGAACAGAAGCTCGTCGACATCTTCAAGATGCGCGCCGAGAAAGTCGCCTTCGTCAAGGGCGATCCCGATCTCGACTTCCAGGTGATTGCGAAGGCTGTCGACATCGCACACTCCGCCGGCATCGATAAAGTCGGCCTGATGACACCGAAGGTGGAGGCTGGCCAATAATGTTCGGGGTTAATACCGCAAGGTTTGGGGTGAAGGGCGCCGCACTATCGCTTGCGGCTTTATCTTTAGCGATGCTGAGCGCCGGTTGCGACAAACTCAAGGCGCGCGATCATCTGAATCAGGGCGTGACCGCCTTTAAGACCGGCAACTATTCGCAGGCCGCGGATGAATTCAATCTGGCGATCGCCGCCGATCCCACTTTCGGTGTGGCTCGTCTCTATCTGGCGACCGCTTATGAGCAGCAGTACGTCCCTGGCACCGATACCGCGGAGAATAAGAAATTCTGGCAGGCGGCCATGGATGAGTTTAACAATGTGTTGAAGGACGATCCCAACAATCTGCTGGCTACGCAGTCGGTTGCCAACCTCTACTTTCAATTAGGGAACGCCAAGGGACCGGATTCGACCGAGAATCTGACGAAAGCCGAAGATTGGAATAAAAAGGTCATCGGCATCGATCCGAAAAACAAGGAAGCCTACTATACTCTGGGCGTGATTCCCTGGCTGGAATTCCTGACTCCGGATCGCGAAGCCCGCAATGAGCTCCACATGTCGCCCGAAGAAGAGAGCCCGCTCAAGCCCGATGTCAAGAAGAGCACCCTGAAGGCCGATCTGAAAGCCAAATTCTGGCAGCCTCTGACGGACGGCATCGAGAGCGAAAAGAAGGCGCTCGCTATCGATCCGCAGTATGAAAACGCCATGTCGTACATGAATCTTCTCCTCCGTTATCGCGCCGATTTGGACGACACGAAGGAACAGTACGATGCCGACGTGAAAGAAGCGAACGACTGGGTAGCCAAGGCTCTCGATACGACGAAAGCGAAGGCCAAAGCGAAGGCCGACGCTCTCGCCAGCGGAGCTACGCCGAGCGAATAGCTGACGGTTTAAGTTTGTGAATTGAAGACGGGGTGGCAGGGTAAACCGGCCACCCCGTTTTGATTTTTCACTCTGCTTTTTATCCCATGCCGATGCCTGCCCCAGACCCTGCACTAAAATAATGAATGTGTCCTCAGTTCCCGGGTTCGAATCCGCGCCGGAACCAGCCTCGCCCCCGGTGACGCCGCCGCAACCACCCCCGCTGCCAGTCGATCCCGCGTTTGAACGCCTCCTCGCCACCGTCCACGAGGCGCGTCCCAAAGACGATCTCGGCGGCATCGAAAAGGCCTGGCATTTCGCCGCCAGCAACCACGCCGGCCAGAAGCGCGCTTCGGGCGAACCCTATCTCTCGCACCCTCTCGCCGTCGCGCAGATTCTTGCCGAGATGCGTATGGACCCAGTCACCATCCAGACGGGCCTGCTCCACGACGTGGTCGAAGACACAGCCGTTTCCGCCGCCGAACTGCGCAGGATCTTCGGCGAAGAAGTCTCCGCCTGCGTGGATGGCGTCACCAAACTCAACAAGATCGATTTCAATTCAGCCGAAGATCGCCAATCGGAGAACTATCGCAAGCTGCTGCTCGCCATGGTCAAGGACATCCGCGTCATCATCGTCAAACTGGCGGATCGTCTGCACAACATGCGCACACTGGGCGCACTGACGCCCGAACGGCGTGAGCGCATTGCCCGCGAGACTCTGGATATTTACGCTCCCATCGCGCATCGCCTCGGCATGGGTAAAGTACGTGGCGAACTGGAAGATCTCTCCTTTCTGTACATCGAGCCCGAAGCCGCGGCGGAAATTTCGCGCACCATCGAAGGGCAGCGTGCCGACAACGAAAAATATCTGGAAAAGATGCGCTCTACCGTGGAAGCCGAACTGCGCCGCGAGGGTATTCCGGCCCGCGTGCAATCGCGCGTCAAACGCGCCTTCTCCGTCTATCAGAAACTCAAACGCCAGAAGATCACGCTCGACCAGGTCTACGATCTGATGGGCCTGCGCATCGTCACCGATTCCGTCAAGAACTGTTACGGCGCGCTCGGCGTCATCCACAACGAGTGGCGTCCCGTGCCTGGCCGCATCAAGGACTTCATTGCGATCCCGCGCCCGAATCTGTACCAGTCGCTGCACACATCGGTCGTAGGTCCGGAAGGCCGCCATTTCGAAATCCAGATCCGCACCGAAGAGATGCATCGCATCGCCGAAGAAGGCATTGCGGCGCACTGGAAGTACAAGGAAGGCAAGAAGGGCGTCCAGGACGATCAGCGCGTGGCCTGGCTGCGGCAACTCGTCGAATGGCAGCAGGACATGCGGAATCCGGGCGATTTCGATTCCACGCTGCGCCTCGATCTCTACGCCGAAGAGGTCTACTGCTTTACTCCCAAGGGCCGCGTAGTCGCGCTGCCCGCCGGTTCCACGCCCGTCGATTTCGCCTATGCCGTTCACTCCGAGGTCGGCAACACCTGCACCGGAGCCAAGGTCAACGGACGCATCGTGCAGCTCAAGTACACGCTGCGCAACGGAGACGTGGTCGATATTCTGACCACCGCCGGACACCAGCCCAGCAAAGACTGGCTGGGCATTGTCAAGACTTCGCGCGCGCGCAATCGCATCAAGCACGTCATCAATGCGAGCGAGCGCGAGCGCGCTATCGAAATCGGCCAGAAGTATCTGGAGAAGGAAGCGCGGCGGCTGGGCACGCAGATGTCAAGAGTCCGCGGCGAAGAACTCGATCGCGTCGCCGGAGAATACGGCCTCGGCAAGGCTGAGGATCTCTACGCCGCGCTGGGCTACGGTAAGTTTTCGGCGCGCCAGGTATTGCAGAAGGCCGCGCCCGAGCTGTTTCCCGCGGAAGGCGCTCCGGCCGCGCCAGCCCCCGAACAGGCGCCCGCCCCGCCTCGCCGCGAAGGTCCCGACGACGACGCCATCAAGGTGCACGGCATCGACGACCTCATGGTCTATCGCGCCAAATGCTGCAATCCCATCCGCGGCGATGCCATCGTCGGCTACGTCACGCGCGGCAAAGGCGTCGCCGTCCACACGCGCCTCTGTCCCAATGTCCAGAACCTGATGTACGATTCCGAGCGCAAAATCGATGTCGAATGGACCCGCAACGTGGAAGAGACATTCCCTGTTCGCGTCGTGGTCCACACCGACGACCGGCCCGGTTTGCTGCACCAGATCACTTCCGCCATCGCGGATGAGAAAATCAATGTGCGGAGCCTCGAAGCGCGCACCGATTTCAGTCAGTCCACCGACGCGGCCATCGTCGAAATGACCGTCGAGGTGCGCGACAAAAAGCAGCTGGAAAAACTCTGTACCGCCATGCGCCGCATCTCCGGCATACGCGACGTCGAACGAACACACCAGTCATGACGACCATCAGCTCCGACCCCGAACATATTGCGGTCTCCAAATCGCGCGGCATCGATATCGACTGGAAAGACGGCCACCACAGCTTCTTTCCGGTGGAGTATCTGCGCGACTGGTGCCCCTGCGCCACCTGCACCGGCTCGCACGGCACCGAGCCGCGCAAGAAAGCTTCGGAAGCGCCGGCCAATCCGTTTCAGATGTACCAGCCGCGCATCAAAATGGACTCGATCGAGCAATCCGGCAACTACGCGCTGCACATCGCGTGGAACGACGGCCATTCTTCCGGTATTTACTCCTGGGATTATCTGCGCCGCGTCTGCCCCTGCGACGCCTGCAAAGCTGCCGCGAAAACTAAGTGAAGCAACACCCGCCCAATGTCAGATCGCGGGATAATACAACCCAGATGCCAGTTGCACATATGCCAGCCAGGATAAACCTGGCCTTCCTCATAACAAATATCGTTGGGGTTATCGTTTATGTGATGGCGTCATCGCCTGGCTGGGCCATTCCCCAGGAACGTGAGCTTGGCTTGAACTCTACGACTGGCGAGCCGTTCATCCGGGCAGGTGCCGTTCTGCCGATATGGGCGCTCCTGCGTTTGGCTGGTTGGCGCGGTGCGCGATTTTGCGCACCATTAAAGTAGCACCTAACCTATGTCCAGAAGAATAGCCATAGTGGAAGATGAAGTCGAACTCGCGGGACTCATCGAATACAACCTGGCGCGCGCCGGTTTTCAGCCGCGCATCTTCGGCGGCGAAGACGGTACGCTGGCGGCCGTCGAACTTTTCCAGCCGGATCTCATCGTTCTCGATGTCATGCTGCCCGGCCACGACGGCTTCGAACTCTGCCGCCGCATTCGCTCCGGCGGCAAGCTGGCGCGCGTCCCGGTCGTCTTCCTGACCGCGCGTTCCGACGAAGTGGATCGCGTGCTCGGTCTCGAAATCGGCGGCGACGATTACATCACCAAGCCCTTCAGTCCGCGCGAACTGGTGGCGCGCATCAAAGCCCATCTGCGGCGCTCGGAAACCGAAGCGTCGCCGGAATCCACCGAGGTTTCGCTCGGGCCATTCCGCGTCGATCAGGCCGCTCGGCGCGTCTACCAGAACGATAAGGAAATCGAGCTGACCTCGACGGAGTTCAAACTGCTGGAATTTTTCATCACTCACCCGGGCCACGCCTTTTCGCGCGATCAGTTGCTGCGCCAGGTGTGGGGCGAGCAGCATTTCGTGACGCCGCGCACGGTCGATGTCCACGTGCGGCGTTTGCGCGAGCAAATTGAGGCAAAAGCCGACGAACCGGTGTTTCTGGCCACCGTCCGGGGCTTTGGCTATCGCTTCGAAGCCTCGTAACTTCACCCACCGTTTACGCGCTCTTAACCACTTTGTAACGAAAATAACCGTACGCTGGAAGGGTACCCAAGGAAGGCGTCACCAGTGGCAAAACGAATCCTGCTCATCGAAGACGACGGCGATCTTTACTCGCTGTTGAAATACAATCTGGAAAAGGAGGGCTTCGCGTTCGTCGGTTCGCAGACCGGGCGCGGCGCACTCGATCTCTGCCGGCGTGTGCGGCCGGACCTGGTCCTCCTCGATATCATGCTGCCCGATTCCGACGGCCTCGATATCTGCAAAGGCATCCGCAACGACGCGCAGCTGTCCCAAACGCCCATTATTTTTCTCACTGCGCGGGCTTCGGAAACGGATCGCATCGTGGGCCTCGAACTCGGCGCCAACGATTACATCGTGAAACCTTTCTTCGTGCGCGAAGTGATTGCGCGCATCAAGCTGCAGTTCCGCGGTTCCGCCGCGCCGACGCGATCGCTCAAAGCCGGCGGCATTGAGCTGGATCGCAGCAGCTGCAAAGTCACGCTTAACGGCGATGCCCTGACTCTCACCGCAACCGAATTCCGCCTGCTGGAATTCCTGATGAGCCGACCCGGAGTGGTCTTCAGTCGCGAGCAGTTGCTCAACGGCGTATGGGGCCAGGATCGCGCCGTGACGGACCGTACGGTCGACGTCTACGTGCTTCGCCTGCGGCAGAAAATCGAGACCGATGCCGCGGCGCCGCGCCTGATTCACTCCGTCCGCGGCTTCGGCTACTCGTTCGAACCGCGCGGCGCAACGTCGCCCGAATCCATCGTCCACGAAGAAGCCCGGCTGCAGGTTGCCGGCTAACTTTCCTCCGTCTTGTCCAGCGTGTTACGCTGTGCGCATTGGCTACGGACCTCATTGAGATTGACCCGCAGACGCCTTCCACCGAAGCGCTGGATCGCGCCGAGGCTGCAATCCGTCTCGGCCAGGTAGTGGCGATTCCGACCGATGCGCTCTACGCGCTGGTGGCCGATCCCTTCGACCTCCGCGCCGTGCGCCAGGTCTATCACGCCAAGGGCAGAGAAAATCAGCGTGCCCTGCCGCTGTTCGTGCGCGACGCGCTCATGGTGGAAGAACTTGCCCGCGAGCTCTCTCCGCGCTTCCACATCCTCGCCAGACGCTTCTGGCCGGGTCCGCTGACCATTATCGTGCCCGCGTCCGCCACAGTGCCTCTGCGGGCCACTGGCAACACAGGGCGCCTTGCCATTCGCCACGCGAAGTCCCGGCTGGTGGACGAATTGCTCGCCCGCCTGGACCAGCCACTGATCGCCACCAGCGCCAACATTTCGGGCAAGCCCACCTGCGCCAGCGGTATCGAAGTCTTCGGCGTGATGGATGGCCGCGTCGATCTTGTGCTCGATGGTGGCCCCTGCGCCGGCGTCGGCGCCACCACCGTCGATATCACCGAACAGGACTGGCGCGTCATCCGCGAAGGCGCCGTCGCCGGTGCCGAAATTGCCGAGTGCCTCAACGGCGTTTAGTCAGCGCTGGCGGATCGACGGCAGATGTTTCATCCCGAACTGTTTCTCTTTCAGATTGCGCTCATCGTAGCCGTTTCACGCGCGGCCGCCTGGCTGTTCGCCCGCATCGGACAGCCGCAGGTGGTGGGAGAAATGGCGGCCGGCATTGCTCTCGGGCCCACGGTGCTCGGTTTTTTCGCGCCCCATACCTGGACCGCATTGTTTCCGCCGGAATCGCTTGGCTATCTGAACGCTCTCAGCCAGGCAGGGCTGGTCGTTTTCGTCTTTCTCATCGGAGTGCGTGCCGATTTCAGCGAATGGCGCGCGCTCAGCCGGATCACGACAATCGGCGGCAGTGCCAGTATATTTGTGCCGCTCCTGACGGGACTCGCGCTTTCGTCCTGGTTGTTCCGGCGCTACGGGCATGGCGATCCGCACGTTTTCGCGCTCTTTATCGGCACTGCCATGAGTGTCACCGCATTTCCCGTGCTGGCGCGCATCATGGTGGAGCGCGGCATGCTCGGCTCGCGCCTCGGCGTCATCGCTCTTGCCTGCGCGGCGGCCAGCGATCTGGTGGCGTGGATCCTTCTGGCGGTCGCCGTCTCGATGACCACGCAGGGGCGCGATTCGAGGCCGCTCTGGCAGATATTCACGCTGCTGATTCTCAGTGCAATCGCCCTCGCGGGTGCCGGACGACTGCTCAATCGGTGGGCGCGGCGTCTGAAGCCGGGCGAACTACAGCTCGAAATAGTCGTCGCTTTTGTGGTGCTGGCACTGTTGTCGGGAGCCGCGGGAGAATGGATCGGGGTCCATGCTGTCGTCGGTGCGTTCGGCGCCGGAATCGTCACGCCGCGAAAGTTCCGCGAGCCATTGATCGACAAGCTGGAAAGCATCACCATCATCTTGCTGCTGCCCCTGTTTTTTGCCCTCACCGGTATTCACACCAATCTGATCTTCTCCGCCGCGGGCAGTTACCGCGACCTTGTCTTGATTCTGCTCGCGGCAACGGCAAGCAAGTGGGGCGGCACGCTGCTGGGCGCAAGGGCCGGAGGCATGCCGTGGCGCGAAGCGTCCCAGTTGGGTGTACTGATGAATGCGCGTGGACTGGTAGAGCTGATCGTTCTCAACGCGGGGCTTGAGAGTGGCATCCTGCCGCCCGCGGTATTTTCTATGATGGTATGCATGGCGCTGTTCACCACATTCATCACATCGCCCCTATTAGACCGGGTTGGCCGAAAATGATCTGGACGCGGCTTTACGATCCCTGCCGTACGCCATCCCACTGGACCGAAATCGTGCGGCAGGAACAGTTCGTGGTCTTTATCTGCGATGCCGGCAGTCAGGCGCCCCGCGATGCCGACGGTCGTCCGTTTTGCGCGGCTGACGGTTCGGAAACGGGTCACTGCGCCGCACTGTGCGAGGATGTGGCGGAGGCGAGAAACTTCGCGCGCCAGGTCGTCGCCCGCCATCCTGAGCTCTGCTGCAGAATCTACGATTACCAGGGCAAAGCCGGTCCCCCGCTCGAAGTCGTCTACGGTCCGGATGTCCGCCACCGGTACACAGGGCTTGCTCATGCCCGCAGACAGGCCCTGTGTGGCGCGGCGCTGGCATGCGCGGGGATTACGCTCGTGGCGATTGACGTCAGCCACGACCTTCTGTGGATCTGGGGTTATGTTTTCGGGCTGAAGTGTTTAATCCTCGCCGGTATTTTCCTGAGCCGCGGTTTCCTCGAATGGCGCGAATTCCGCCATGAAGGACGAACGGAACAGCGCGGGAATTACGCCAGCGCCTTCCGGCAATACTCCACGCACTTCTTCACTTCGATCACCGACGTCGAACCTGCCGGAACCTGATACTCCAGTTCCACGCTGGCCGGGAACTTGTACTTGTTCTTCTTCATCGTCTGCAGAATCTCGACAATCGGCGTATCGCCGGTGCCCCACGGCAGATTCAGTTCGCAGTGCGCAGGAGTCGTTCTGTCCTTCAGATGAATGCTGCCGATGCGGTCGGCCAGCTTGACGATAGCCGGTATCGGACTGTCGCCCGAACCGGCGACGTAATGCCCGCAGTCCAGATTGACGGCGTTGCCCTTCGATTGCTTCAGCACGTCGTCCCAGGCGTCGATCGTGGCCTGTGTGTGAGCGTGATAAGCAGCCACCATGCCGTGCTTAGCGGCGGTATCGCCCAAACGCTGCGTGAATGGACTGGCCGCTGCCAGTTCCAGACTGACCTGCTTCGCGCCCAGCGCCTTCGCTACTTCGAAGAAGTAATCGAATTCCGCGTCGGACATGTTTTCCGAAGGCGTCAGCTTGTGGCAGTAAATGCTCACGCCGGCCTCTTCGTACATCTTGCGGAATTCCCTGAACTTGTCCATGGATGCCGATAGACGCCACTTCTTCAGCGCTTCCGCCGCCGCCAGTTGTTCCTCGCTGGGCGCGCCGCGTCCACCACCAAAACCGCCGAAACCGCCGCCGCGTCCACTGCCACCACGACCGCCGCCTGGTCCGCCGCCCATCGCAGCCGGGCACGTGTACGATCCATCCGCGTTCTTAACCGCCGCTGCGCCACCGCCCGGCATTCCGCCCGGACCCCTTCCAGCACCTGAACCGCCGCGACCGCCCGGTCCACCCGGACCGCCGAATCCACCGCGCCCTGCGGCCTGCGGCGCTCCCGCAAACGCCTCAGCCGCCGGCGGCATCAGCTCAATCGCGCTGATTCCGTCTTCGACGATGTAGCTCAGCAGCTCTTTCGCGTCGTTCTGTCCGGACATTCCGCCGTAACTATAAGTGATGGTTCCAATCTGGACGCCACCGAAGTTCGAGTTCACTTTAGCGGCGGCGCGCACCAGTCCCGATGGGACAGCGGCAGCGGCCAAAGCCAGTTTTCCAAAATCGCGTCTGTTCAAATTCATAGATTCCCCTTGCAGCCAGGCGAAGCTATCCTACAGGAAACAGGTCGAACACACAATCGGCTTGGTCCCGCCGCGCAAGGCGAAAAGCGCGATAAGGCATGAGATCTCTTTTGGATTCAGCGATTAACCAAAAGTGCAAGGAATTGTAATGGAACGGGCTTCAAACGCCGCTAACGCAGAGGCTCCGGCGCCGAGCCCAGCTTGATCGCCATCTTCGACGTGTGGCCATCGCGATAGATCGTCAGTGTCACCGTGTCCCCGCCCCGCTTCTGCGTCATCGTTCTGGTCAGCGTGGTTTCGTCTTCCACCGGCTTCCCGTCGACCGCAACAATCAGATCGCCGCCAATCCCCAGCCGGTTGAATCCAAAATTCACCGCGCGCGTCGCTCCGTGCAGCCCGGCCGTCGCAGCGGGCGAGCCCTCCTCCACCTGCTCAATCAGCAAGCCGCCCGAAGAAGGCAGCCCGAGCGCGTCCGTGTACTGCCAGCCCGCCGGTATGAACACCGTCTGCCCCACACCCAGCACGGCGCGTGAAATGTGACCGGTTGCCCGGTACTCTTCAAGCATCGCCTTGACCCGCGCAATCGGCATGGCAAACCCAATCCCGATACTCCCCGCCTGCCCGCTCGCCGTCTGCGAACCATAAATCGCCGTGTTGACTCCGATCACATTCCCGCTCGAATCGAGCAGCGGCCCGCCGCTGTTTCCCGGATTGATCGCCGCATCGGTCTGGATCAGCCCCTCCATCCGTGCACCGTCTTCGTTGTCGAGCATGCGCCCCAGCGAACTCACAATCCCCGTCGTCAGCGTTCCGCCCAGCGCAAACGGATTGCCGATCGCCAGCACTTTCTGCCCCACCAGCAGCTTATCGGAATCGCCCAGCGGCAGGAACGGCAGCTTGCGCCCCGCGTCGATTTTGAGAATCGCCAGATCGTCGCGGCTGTCGATTCCAAGCACCGTAGCGTCATACTGCTTCTGATCCGACAACGTCACCTGAACCTTGCTCGAACCCACAATCACGTGCTTATTCGTGACAATCTCCCCATCCTCGTTGATGATGAAGCCGGACCCCACGCCTTTGACGGGATACGTCTGAAAGAACATGTCGCGCTGAATCACCACGCTGGTAATATTCACCGTGGCCAGATGGCTGGTCTTATAAATGTCGATGTTATTCTGCTCGTCGGCTCCCAGGCCCGCGCCGTGCGCCGTCACCGGATCGGCCCAGAGTTTGCCGCTCGATGAAATCGGCCGCAGCAATTGCTCCATCTTCCAGTTGCCCCGCGTGGTGATCAGCCAGAAGCCAAAAACCAGAAGCAAAGTCATCAAAAGTGCGCGTGGTCTCATGCCGCCATCTTCCTTAATCCCTCAAATACCATTTTAGTTTGACGCAGCGTGTCTTCCTTCGTGCCGCTGGTGTCGATCACGTAGTCGGCCCGTGCCACCTTCTCCGCAACGGGCATCTGATGCTCCAGCCGCGCCATCACGGAAGCTTCCGTCGCACCCGGCCGCTCCAGCGCCCGCGCAATCTGCTGCTCCCGCGCACACGTCACCACAATCGTCTTGCTCGCGCCCTCAAGCCCGCCCGATTCTATCAAAATTGCGGCCACATAAACGACCACCGCGTGCGGCTCGCGCACCCCGATTTCTTCGATCGTTCGTCGCGCACGCGCCCGTACTGCCGGATGCACAATCGCGTTCAGTTTCCTCAGCTCATCCGGTTTCCCGAACACAATCGCCGCCAGTTTCGCCCGGTCCGTCTCGCCAAACTCCGCCAGCACCTGCGCCCGCGCCTCGCCATCCGGCCCGATCACCTGATGCCCCAGTTCGTCCGCCTCAATGATGTAAGCGCCCAGTTCCCGCAGTGCCTGCGCGACAAAGCTCTTGCCGCAAGCCATCCCGCCGGTCAGCCCCGCAATCAACACACGCGCCGCTCCGCCGCCTCAATCGTATTCCGCATCAGCATCGCGATCGTCAACGGCCCCACTCCCCCGGGCACCGGCGTATAAGCCGACGCCACGCGCGCCATATCGCCCGGATGCACATCGCCCACCAGCAAACTCCCGCGCTTATCGAAATCCGCCAGCCGCGCCGCATCGAAAATCCGCTCCGCCTCAGCCCGCGTCTTCACCGTATTCATGCCGACATCGATCACCACCGCGCCCGGGCTAATAAATTCCTCCGTGATCATGGCCGCGCGTCCGATCGCCGCCACCAGAATCTCCGCGCCCCTGCAAACGCCGGCCAGATCGCGCGTCCGCGAGTGGCACACCGTCACCGTCGCATTCTCCTGCAGCAAGAGCAGCGCCATGGGCTTGCCCACGATATCGCTGCGTCCCACCACCACCGCATTGCGACCCGCAATCGGAATCTCGTATCGCTTCAGAATCTCAATCACACCGGATGGCGTGCACGGACGCAAGCCAGGCCGCCCCGTCGAAAGCAGACCCACGTTGCAGGGATGAAATCCATCCACGTCTTTCTCCGGAGCCACCGCCAGCAGCGCCTTCTGCGCATCGATTTGCGGCGGCAACGGAAGCTGGATCAGAATGCCGTCGATATCTTCGCGCGAATTCAGTTCAGCGATAATCGCCAGCAGCGCATCGGTCGATAGCGATGCGTCGCGCGTGATGGTCTCGTGATGGATGCCCAGTTCTTCCGCGGTCTTCGTCTTGTTGCGCACGTAGACGGCGGAAGCGGAGTTGTCGCCCACCAGCACAACGGCCAGCCCCGGCGCTCGCCCCGCTGTTGCGATCACGCGCGCCACGCGAGGCAGACACTCCGCTTTAATCTGATCCCGAACCAGGTTCCCGTTAAGAATTTGAGCCACGAAATCAGGTTATCGTAGCTACCTCAATTCTCGCCGGGATTTTCCACCGCGCGTTCCACCACCACAACCGGCAATTCGGCCTTTTGCGCATCCAGCTTCAATCCGAGCTGCTCCTGTATCACACTGAATATCGATGGCCCGGCGCCCCGATCCACATCCTCCAGCGCACCCTTCAGATGTTCCGCACTATCGGCGAATTTCAGAGAGAAATCGAAACCGCCGGAAAGCCCGGTCTTATCCACCACAGGCCGATCGACACTCAGCGGCCGGCTCGCCAGCCGCTCCGCCAATTCCGCCATGGATGTGTTGCGAAACTCCAGAGCGCCGTCGCCAGGCCGCATACTGGCAGGCCCGCTGTCGCTTGACGGCTTCAACCCCGCCCTGGCCTTCGAAACAATCAGCGCGTAGACAGGCAACTGCTTCCGTTCCTCACGCACAACCAGCTGAAATCGATCAACAAGAAGCGCCCGCAGCATTTTCCGCAGTTCAGCATCGTCTGCCTTGTCTGCGGCCTTCGCCGAAATATCATAGCGCTCCGAGGCAATCCAGTCCGGCCCGCCGGATAGCTGAAAATCGCGCACCCCATATGCCCATTTCACGCACGACCGCAGCGTGACATTGCGCATAATCAGCGAACCGGGCGTGCTCGTGATGCTCTCGGCAATCTGGCCTTCTCCGCCAGCGCTGCCAGCCTTATTGATGCGCACCGACGCCACGTCAAATGTCTGTGCATTCGCATAGGCCGAGAAAAGAAAAACGAGGAAAATGAAATTCTTCACGCCCTCATTCCATTGAGGCCAGCGAATAGTTCCAAAACCTGATCGGGACCGAAAACTAACTCAAGCCCCAACCATCTTCCGCACATTCTCTTCCACGATGCCGCGAACTTTATCCTCGCCCACGAAATTCTTCACCATCGCAGGCAACTCGCACTCCACCGTGACATTCGTATCGTCCACCGCGACTGTCGCCGCCAGCGGCACGGAAATAAATCCCACCTTGCCAGTGCACGAAAAAGTCATCACGGAACCCGCCCAGCTTTTCTTCTGATCCACAATCTGGACGCTCTTGCCGCCCGCGCCAGCCAGCAACTGGTCCACTCCCTGATCCAGAACCGGCTTGACTGCCTGCTCGGTCGAGTGATGCGCTACAACCACTTTCATGCCGGATTCCTCTTCAACTGCCCGCAGGCAGCATAAATATCAAGCCCTCGGGGCTTGCGTATGAAACACGGCACCGAACGCCGCACAATTTCCTGGAACGACGCCACACGCTCGGGCAAAGGCGTCTCAAACGGAATCCCCGGCCCCGGATTCAGCGCAATCAGATTCACTTTGCAATTGATATTGGCCAGCATCCTGGCCACGCGCTTCGCATCCGCATCCGTGTCGTTGACATCTTTGAGCAGCACATACTCGAACGTCAGCCGCTCCCAGCTTCGCAGCGGATAAGCCTTGCACGCCTCGATCAAATCGCTCAGATGCCACTTGCGGGTGATCGGCATCAGCGCCTGCCGCTGCTCTTCCGTAGACGCATTCAGCGATATCGCCAGCTTCGGCCGCACTTCCGCCTTGCCCATCTCTTCAATCTTCGGAATGATCCCCGACGTCGAAACCGTAATGCGCCGCTCGCTCATCCCCACCGCTTCCGGATCCGTCAAGATCCGCGTAGCTTTCAAAACGTTGGGCAGATTCAGCAGCGGTTCGCCCATCCCCATCATCACGATGTTGAACCTCTTATTAGTGGCCAGCAGACCGTTATCCCGCGCCACAAACAGCACCTGACCCACAATCTCGCCCGCCGTCAGCGACCGTTCCAGGCCCATCAGCGCCGTCATACAAAACTTGCAATCCACCGGACATCCCACCTGGCTCGAAATGCAAATCGTGTCGCGGTCTTCTTCCGGCATCAGCACGGTTTCTACCGTGCGGCCATCCTGCAAACGCAGCAAATACCGCCGCGTGCCGTCCACGGAATCGTAAACGCGGTCCGCCACCGGCAGCCCCAGTTCGGCATGTGCGGCCAGTTCCGTGCGTAAACTAACGGGCAGCGTGGAAATCTGCACCAGGTCGGAAACCTTCTGGTTATAGATCGCGCGATAGACCTGGGCGGCGCGAAAGGCTGGCTGTTCCGGAGGGAGCACCTGCCGCAGTTCGCTAAGTTCCATCCCTACAAGAGCTTGCGGCATTTGCATTTAGGTTAACACGCATGTGGTACAAACGAATCAGGTCCATCTCACGTTGTCCTTCAATCCCACTATCGAAGTTCCACCCATTCCCGGCGCCGCTACCCCGTCCAGCCTGGAACGCGACATCCGTATCACCACGCTCGCCAACGGCATCAAGGTCATCACCGAGACCATGCCCCATGTACGCTCCGTATCGGTCGGCGTCTGGGTCGGTTCCGGTTCCCGTCGCGAAACCCCGCAGCAAAACGGCGTCTCTCATTTCATCGAACACATGCTGTTCAAGGGCACCGCGACGCGCTCGGCCGAAGACATCGCCCGCTCAGTCGATTCCATCGGCGGCAATCTCGACGCCTTCACCGCCAAGGAGATGACCTGCTTCAACACTAAGGTCCTCGACGAACATCTCCCCATCGCCATGGACGTGTTGAGCGATCTCGTCCTCAACCCTCGTTTCGATCGGGAAGATATCGATAAGGAAAAGGGCGTCGTTCTCGAAGAAATCAAGATGGATGCCGATAGCCCCGACTATCTCGTCCATGAAATATTCTCCTCCAATTTCTGGAAAGATCACGCGCTCGGCCGGCCCATCCTCGGCACACGTGAAACCGTCAAGGCTCTCTCGCGCGACGTCATTCACGACTACTACCGCTCGGTCTACACGCCCGAGAACCTGCTGATCACCGCCGCCGGCAACCTTACGCATGAGCGTCTGGTCGCGTTAGCCGGCGAGCGCTTCGAAAATCTGAAGCCCGCGGGCGACGTCCCTCTGGAACCCGTGCCAGTCACTCAGGCGCGCGTCGCCCTGCGCACGAAGAAGGAACTCGAACAGGTGCATCTCTGCCTCGGCGTGCCGTCCTATCCAATCCCCCACGAAGACCGCTTCCACTGCTACGTTTTGAATACGGTGCTCGGCGGCGGCATGAGTTCGCGGCTCTTCCAGAACATCCGCGAGCGCCAGGGCCTGGCTTACTCCGTCTATTCCGATCTCAGCCCCTATACCGATACCGGCTGCCTCATGGTCTGTGCCGGCACGTCCGTCGAATCGGTCCGCAAGCTGGTCGATTCCGTCCTCAAGGAATTCACCGAGCTCAAGCAGAACGAAGTTCCGCACGAAGAGCTCCGCCGCGCCAAAGATCACCTGAAGGGTTCGCTCATGCTGAGCCTCGAATCGACGTCAAGCCGCATGTCGAACCTGGCCCGTCAGGAAATGCACTTCAAGCGCTTCTTCTCGCTCGATGAGTTAGTTGAGAGCATCGAAAAGGTAACCGCCGCCGACGTGCAACGCATCGCTCAAATCTTCTTCGAGCAAAAGCAAATCGCTCTGACGATTCTGGGCAATCTCGATGGCCTCAAGATCGGTCGCGAAGACCTGGTCTGCTAATTCGCGGTTGGAACCTTTTCAACGTGGTCAACCACGACAATCTCTCCTGTGCCCCGCGTTGAATTCAATTTCAGCCCAAGCTGATCCTGAACAGCGCGTACAAGCGTCGGCCCGCCTCCACTGTCCGGCAACTCTCCGACCATCTCCCGAATTTCGGCCTTGCCCCTTTCACTGAGCGTGAAATTTAAATCTACGGTCCACTTCAAATCGACATCGTACATTCCCTTGAGCCCGGTAGCATCGACGACCGGGCGGTTCGATTGATCCGAGAGAGTCTTCGCGATGTCCGCAGTGGAAACGCCGAACGCCGTCCACCGAAAGTGCCCGGCGGAACCGGCCAGTCCGCTGCCACCTTCGGAAAACACGGGATAGCCGTCCTTGTCCAGACCCTTCGTGGACCCGGAAAATATCCACCACGGCTCGGACTCACGCGCAGTTTCCGGAGGTTTCTGTTTCATCTTCGGGCCATTCGACGCAACCGTCAATTCGTAGACCGACATTTCCTTCTGTTGTAAGTGGAACACCAGCTTAAAGCGCTCCTTCAGCAGATTCTGCAACATCCGGTCGAACTGTTCGTTAGTGGTGCCCGCCGGAACCCTGACAACGAAATCGAACCTTTCGAGGCAACAGGGATCGTGCGTGGAAAATTGATAATCCTGAAACCGAAATGCCTTCGAAACTACAATGCCCAGCGGAATATTAGAACAACGCCATAACTCCGGGTCGGCCGTACCAGCCCCGCCGCTGCACGCAATGCTCTCGCCGGAAGTTGATGGCTTAACGGACGCCACCTCGAATGACTGACCATTCGCGGCAGGGACGCCACAGAACCACGCGGCTATAAACAGGAATGCCACTACTGCGCGTATCATAAAACCCGCTTACCCTGGGTGCGTGAAATGGGTGCGTGAGACGGCAGCAGGAACGTCTTGATCAACTCGCCTTCGCCGCATACCGTCATCCCCGAAAATCGCTTGTACCATTGCCCGGCTGGTACCTCGGGCTCGCCATCGAGCCACTTCGCCAGCAGCATTAGCTGCGAAGCATCGATATTCCGGCCCTGCACACGGTCAAGCAGATGCTGAAACACTGCGGGCGGAACGTTGAGGCGTCTGACCTTCGGCACTTTCCCGCCTATACTCCGTAAAAACCGCGTGTGAGACGTTCGCGTATTCGTGCCGCGTCAGCTGCATTCGACGCGGTCGCCAGTTCTTTTGCCAGCAACACTAACTCTTCCGGCCCAAGCCGGCTACCTTTGCCCTCCAGCAACGCGAGTTCCGCAGTCTCAAGCGAAACTTCCTCTCCAGTGGGCTTTCGCGCGATCACACTACTCCCTGTGAGCGACTGGCGAACGAACCAGTGGTAAACCGTCAGAGCGCTCTTAATGACGTCCGTCCGCTTCGACTGGGTTAATTCCGCCATCTGATCGACCAACGCGATTTCGCTGGGAGTGAGAACGGGCTGAATTCTCGCCATGCTCAAATATTCCTCATTTACTGTTATTATTTTACTCACTTTCGCGTACAATGTCGAGACGGCTTCTCAGTTCCCCGACACCTTCCGCCCCAAACGAATCACCAGAATCAGCCCGAAAACCGCACAACTCCCCACCATCGTCGCGATCGGCACCACCCGCAACCCAGCCCATCCCGCCAGATGCCCCAGCACGAACGCCGCAAAAATCCCCCCCGACATCGTGAACCCGAACAACCCGCTGAAATACCCCGAATGGTAGCTCGTAAACCGCGTGGCAATCCTCTCCGACGCCAGCGGCACAATCGCCGAAAATCCCGCTCCCATCAGCAGAATCCCTATCAAAGCGCCCCCGCGCGTATCGGAAAACGTCAGCGCTACGCCACCGAATAGCGCGCAGAAAGCACTGATACCCAGCAGCCGCCCATGTGGCATGACCTTCACCAGCACCGACGCGCCGATCCGTCCCGCCGTCAGCGCCATCCAGTAAACCGCCAGCAGCATCAGCGCCCCCGTCGGACTCATCCCCAGCCTGTCGATCAGATAAACCGGCAGCCATCCCGCAATCGACCACTCATTCGCGAACTGCACCACCAGCAGCACTCCGAACAATATCGCCAGCACCGTGCGCCGGTCGCGAACCGCAGCCTCATCCGTCCGCGCCGGCACAGCCCCACGCGCGGCAAGCGGCAGCCTGCGGAACGCAATCGCCGCCGCCAGCGGTAGCAGAGAACTGAATGCCAGCAACCGCATCGCGTTCGTATCGCCAATCGTTTCCGACCCGAAACACTGCGCCATCAGCAGCGACGCCGCCACGCTCCCTGCGCCGAAATAAATCCCGCCCCGCAGCGTCACTCCCGCCGGGTCCGCCTCCCACGCCGGGCCGATCGATTCGAGCACCGCCACATTGATCAGCCCCGCCGCCACTCCCGTCACGAAACAGCACAGCGTCTGATACCAGATCTGAGCCGGCGGCGCCGCGATGGTCAGCATCAGCAGCGCCACAAACGCGGCGAAGCAACCCGTCGTCAGCAACCGGTCCGCCCGCAGCCAGCCCACCAGTTTCCGCGCCAGCGCCATGCTCCCCGCCATCCCGGCGCCCAGTGCCAGAAAGTAGTTGCCGGCCGTGCCGAACTCCGGGTGCACGTAATAACCCCAAAGCGGCAGCAAGCCTCCAGGCAGCGCCAGCAGGAATCCGGAAATGAGGAAGGCGCGCAACACGCCCGCTCTTGTCACCCCTGCATGATATCGGGTTACCCCAGCATGACATCGGGTTACCCCAGCATGATATCGGGTTACCCCAGCATGATATCGGGTTACCCCAGCATGATATCGGGTTCTGTGTGAAAATCTTAACTGCCCAATGAATATCCCGCTCACAACCCTGCGCTGCCTCGAACGCGCTGCCCAACTGTTCGGCCGCAAGACGGGCGTCGTCTGCGGCGATAAGCGCTTCACCTATTCCGAAATGGCCGATCGCTGCGCCCGCCTGGCCTCCGCGCTCACCCGCAACACCGTCCAGCCCGGAGACCGCGTCGGCTACCTCAGCTACAACACGCACCAGTTGCTCGAAGGCTATTACGGCGCGCCCCACGCCCACGCCATGGCGATGCCCCTGAACGTCCGCCTCACGCAGGTCGAACTCGGCGAAATCATCCGCCACGCCGAGCCCCGACTCCTCTTCTTCGAAACGGAATTCGCCGCCACCGCCGATTCGCTCCGTCAGGCCCTGCCCGCTCTCCGCATCGTCAACCTCGATACCGAATACGAAGACTTCCTCGCGCAGGGCGATCCCGTCCCTCCCGATCTTTTCTCCTACGACGAAAACGCCATCGCCGAACTCTTCTACACCAGCGGCAGCACAGGCACTCCCAAGGGCGTCATGCTCTCGCACCGCACCCTCTATCTGCACGCGCTCGGCTGCATCGCCAGTCTGGAACTCGACCCCGCCGGGGTCGAACTCCACACCATCCCGCTCTTCCACGCCAACGGCTGGGGACGCCCCCAATCCTCCACCATGATGGGCATGAAGCAGGTCATGGTGCGGCGTTTCGATTGCGCCCATGTCTGCCGCCTGATTCAGGATGAGCGCGCCACCTCCATGTCGATTGTCCCGACCATGGCCAACGCGCTGCTCGCCTTCGATGCCCGCGCGACATACGATCTCTCATCCATGCGCCAGATCATGATCGGCGGCGCCGCAGCCACTCCCGCCATGATCGAAAATCTGGCAAAAGCCTTCGGCTGCGAAGTCATGGCTGGCTATGGACTCACCGAAACCAGCCCCGTAGCCTCCAGTTCCCGCCGCAAATCCACCGTAATCTACACCGATGACGAAGACCGCTGGCAGCACCAGGCCGTCGCCGGCTGGCCGATTTTCGGCTCCGATGTCCGCGTCGTCGACAACGCGATGAATGATGTGCCGCGTGATCTCTCCACTGTCGGAGAGGTGGCAATTCGCGGCGATATCGTGATGGACGGCTACTTCCGCGAACCCGAAGCCACGGCCGCCGTCATGACCGATGGCTGGCTCCATACCGGCGACATGGCCGTCTGGGACGAAGAGAATTACATCCACATCGTCGATCGCAAAAAGGACATCATCATCAGCGGCGGCGAGAACATCTCGTCGATCGAAGTGGAGAAGGCCATTGCCTTGCATCCAGGCGTAGCGGAAACAGCCGTAGTCAGCGCGCCCGACGACCGCTGGGGCGAAATCCCCGTAGCGTTCATCGTCACCGAACCAGATGTCGTTCTTGAAGAAGCCGCACTACGGGCGCATCTCACCGCGCGCCTGGCAAAATTCAAAGTCCCCCACCGCTTCTTCTTCCGAACCGAACCCTTGCCCAAAGGTGGCACCGGAAAAATCCTGAAGCGCGAACTCCGCGAACCCTTCTGGCAGGGCCACCAAACCCGCATCCAGGGCTAACACCTGGACCCGCGGCTTCAGCCGCGGCTGCCAGTAGCCCGAGCCGACACCCAGGCGCTCATTGCGCCCTTCGGGTTTCGGGTTGGTCCAGGTGGGCACAATTACATTGCACAAAGGTTAGTTCCGCATCGTTGACGAAACACTTCATGGACGCAATGGCTCGGAGTTGTCTCTGGTCGGCTCACTCCGAGACGAAAGGAAGCGCCTGTTTGGATGAACCCCCCGACCGCAAGCCCACCCTTCTGCCAGGTAAGATTTCACCGGTCTCGCGGTATGTAACCTGCTTGACCGGGAACGCGAAATACTCGCCAGGTTTGTCATTCTTGAATTTCACAAATTCACCGACTCTTGGCACGACAGGCATCGAAACAATTTTGGTGAGGTGCGCCCCCCTCGTTTTCGTTGCCAGCCAAATACTAAAGTCAATTTTCATAGATTATAATTCCGAGAAGCAAACGGTCAATATGCACTGCGGGCGAGGGCGGCGCTTTGGCCTCAACCTGATTGTATTGTCCGATATTGCGTTCGCGAATCAGGATCGCCGCATTTCACAATGGGTAAGTTTTGCATCATTCTCTTGCCCATACAATAAACCTTGATGCCGGACAACCTCGACGAACTCCTCACCGAACAACCCAACCCCGCCTCCGCCCGCATCGACGAAAAATCCACCCTCGAAATGCTCCAGGTCGTCAACGCCGAAGACCGCCGCGTAGCCGATTCCATCACCCCCGAACTCCCCCACATCGCGCAGGCCGTCGACGCCATCGTCGAAGTCTTTCGCTCCGGCGGACGCCTCTTCTACATAGGCGCAGGCACCAGCGGCCGCCTCGGCGTGCTCGACGCCTCCGAATGCCCGCCCACCTTCAACGTCCCGCCCGATCTCGTCCAGGGCATCATCGCCGGCGGTGAATCCGCGCTCTCCCGCGCCACCGAGACCACCGAAGACGACCCCGTGATCGGCGTGCGCGACCTGCAAGCCCGCGGCTTCCAGCCACAAGACATCCTCTGCGGCATCGCTGCCAGCGGACGCACCCCCTACGTCCTCGGCGCCATCGACGAAGCCAATCGCCTCGGCGCCACCACCATCGCCATCAGCTGCGTCCCGGATTCCGAACTCTCCCGCCGCGCGAAGATCGCCATCACCCCGGCCCCCGGCCCCGAAATCATCGCCGGCTCCACGCGCCTCAAAGCCGGCACCGCCACTAAACTCGTGCTCAACATGCTCACCACCGGCGCATTCATCCGCATGGGCTACGTGCGCGGCAACCTCATGGTCAACGTGCAGCCCAAAAACGTCAAGCTGCTCGACCGCGCCATTCGCATCATCCGCACCGCCGCCGGCGCATCGTCCGAACAAGCCGCCGCCGCTCTCACGGCCGCAGGCAACAACGTTCGCGCGGCAATAGAAACCCTGATTCGGGACAAGTAAGAGTGATAACCGACAATAAACTGAATGGATAAATTTGTCATCGAAGGTGGCGCAAAGCTGCACGGCACCATCCCCACCAGCGGCTCGAAAAACTCCGCCTTACCCGCGCTCGCCGCCGCGCTCCTCACTGAGGATAAGGTCGTCCTCAAGCGCGTCCCGCGCGTCCGCGATATCCGCACCATGGAGCGGCTCCTCCAGGACATCGGCTCCTACATCACCGTCGAAAACGAACAGGTCACCCTCGAAACGCCGCGCATCGTTTCACCCGAAGCGCCTTACGAACTGGTGAAAACCATGCGCGCCTCCAGCCTCGTGCTCGGTCCGCTCGTGGCCCGTGCCGGACGCGCCCGCGTCTCACTGCCCGGCGGCTGCGCCATCGGCGCAAGACCCATCGATCAGCACCTTTCCGGCCTCCAGCTACTCGGCGCGCAGATCTCGCAGGAGCACGGCTACGTTGAAGCCGCCGCGCCCAACGGCCTTAAAGGTACGCGCATCGTCTTCGATCGCATCACCGTGACCGGCACCGAGGATATCCTGATGGCCGCCGTCCTCGCGAACGGAGAAACCGTCATCGAGAACGCCGCCCGCGAACCCGAAGTGGTCGATCTCGCCAACCTCCTGCTGAAAATGGGCGCGAAAATTACCGGCGCCGGCACCAGCGTCATTCGCATCGAGGGCGTCGCCAAACTGCACGGCGCTGAGCACGAAATCATCGCCGACCGCATCGAAGCCGGCACCTACGTCCTCGCCGCCGCCATCACCGGAGGCGACGTCACCATCACCGGCTGCGTTGCCGATCATCTCGGCGCACTCACCGCCAAACTCGCCAAAGCCGGCGTGCGCATCCTGCAGCCCGACGACACCACCATCCACGTCCTGCCAGACGGCGCGATCCATGCCGCCGACATGTCGACCGAAGAATACCCCGGCTTCGCTACCGACCTCCAGGCGCAGTACATGGCGCTGATGACGCAGGCCAACGGCATTTCCATCGTGAAGGAAACCATCTTCGAAAACCGCTTCATGCACGCCCAGGAACTCATGCGTATGGGCGCCAACATTCGTCTCGATGGACGCGAAGCCATCGTCGCCGGACGCAGCAATTTGTCCGGCGCCGGCGTGATCGCGTCCGATCTGCGAGCCAGCGCCTCGCTGGTACTTGCGGCGCTGGTTGCCAAAGGCGAAACTGTAATCGACCGCGTGTATCACATCGATCGCGGCTACGAAAACATCGAAGGCAAACTGGCCGCTGTCGGAGCCAATATCAGAAGGGTGGAATAGATCGAAATGCAACACAATCCGGGCTTCCTGAAGCTAGTCAACGACGCGAAAGCGAATGTCAAAGAAACCGACGTAGCAGGCTACAAACAAATGCTCGCCCGCGGCGAAACTCCCGTCCTGGTCGACACCCGCGAAGACAACGAATTCGCCGCCGGACACGTAAAAGGCGCAGTTCACCTAAGCCGCGGCATCATCGAACGCGATATCGAAACAAAATACCCCGATAAGGCAACGCCGTTCGTCCTCTATTGCGGCGGAGGCTTCCGCTCCGCGCTGGTAGCCGAAAACCTCGGCAAAATGGGCTACACCAACGCCATTTCCCTCGACGGCGGCTGGAAAGCCCTGAAAGAATCCGGCCTCCCCCTCGAATAACTCGGCGCGGTCCAAATCCCCAGGTTTGCCATAATAAGGCGTCATGCACCAGACAGCCCATTGCGAGACTCACGAAATTCAAAGTTGGGCTGACTTCGATGGAGCGACCCGGAAGATCCGCCTCCAGGACAAGCCGGCCAGGGACTACGGGCTGCGGCTGCCGGAGTTGCTATTCAGAGGCGTCGGGAACAGCGTCTGGGGACTAGAGACTACATTGGAGCGCTCGTATCCGCTGGAACGATGTGACGAAACGTCAAGCGTCCGGAAATACTATCGGAGGACAAATACAGCCAAGCCAGCCATCGAAACGCTCAGCGGAAGACGGTTTGAGAAATTGCCAACGATCCCGGAGTTTGATCAATTGATCAGGGATAACCCCTGGCGTATGGCTCGACATGATCCTCATGCAGCTATCCGAAATCTACGAGTACCTCGTCTACCTTCGCCATCACGGATTTCCCTCCCCGCTCCTCGATTGGACTGCGTCGCCATATGTAGCAGCCTTTTTCGCCTTCGATTCGCCACCAAAAGAGGCGACGTCGGTGAGCGTTTACGCACTATCGAGGGGCTTCGGACAAAGTGGCTCCTCCGACGCGCACATGTGGGTTGTCGGGCCATATATGGTCACACATCCGAGGCATCTTCTTCAACAATGCCAATATTCGATGTGCGTCGCGGTGGACGCTGCGAATAACGATTGGACATTCCTGCCCCATCAGTCGGGCTTGGCAGGCGCGGTGGGTGACGGGG
>Ga0302320_10003388_pt1 | contig 37156 bp, 29 predicted proteins | sample Bog_T0_3_FD_202130 | JGI IMG/M metagenome (GOLD analysis project Ga0302320, IMG submission 202130) | Peat permafrost microbial communities from Stordalen Mire near Abisko, Sweden - Bog_T0_3 | ecosystem: Environmental > Terrestrial > Soil > Wetlands > Peat | place: Sweden: Abisko, Stordalen Mire... | reverse complement strand
GCACAAAAGCGGCGCTTCTGCAAAATGGCGAAGTGGGCCGCGCGGCTTTTCCACGGCCGCAAATCCTCGGCCGCAACCACCAGCGTCATGGGCCGCCCGTCGAAAAAGCCCCGGCCCGCGGACAACTGGTCCAACACATCGAGCCACCATTGGACATGCCGCCAATCCAGTCCTCCCAGGGGATTGTCGAGCAGCAGGACCTCCGGCTGCAACACCAGGGCGCGGGCCAGCCCGGCGCGTTTCTGCCAGGCGCGCCCCAGCCTTCCGGGATATTGCGCGGCCTGGGATGAAAGGCCGGTCATTTCCAGAATAGTTTTGACAGTTTTGGCAAAGTCTCCCCCGGCCATCTCCCGGTGATACCGCAACGGCAGGGCGATGTTCTCCTGGATGGTCAAGTGATGGAACAACTGGCCGCCGTCAAAGACCATACCGATGCGCAGCAGTCCGGCAAGAAACTGGTCGCCCTCGACGGGCATTTCCCTGCCGAACAGCCGGAAGCTGCCGCGCAATGGGCGCGTCAGCCCGGCGGTCATGGATAAGAGATCGGATTTGCCGGAGGCGTGCAGCCCGCCGATGACCCAATACTCGCCGGGATTGACGCACCAATTCACATCGTCCAAGGCGGGCTGGTCCGGGTCTTCGCGCAACCCCACAGTCACAGCGGTCATCTCGACAACGGGGGCTGAGGACTTGATGTCAGGCTTCTCCATAATCAATCAGGCAAACATGTAGATGAGGATGAAGAACGCGTCGAGGAGGACGCATGCGACGACGGATTGGGCCACCGCGCGAATAGCGGCCGCGGGAACCTCCTCCAATCGCAATGGCTGCGCCAGCCCGTGGTAGCAAGTGATGACGGCAATGATGACACCGAACAAGGAAGACTTGAGGGCGAGGACGATGAAATCCAGCCCGCTCAAGGCGTCGGTGAGTTGGTGAAGATATTCATCCGGGCGCAAGGGGATATTGGTCATGAACGCGAACAGATAGCCGCTGACCAGCGTGCCGATGATAAAATAAATCGTCAGCGAAAACACTGCCATCCCCATGCCGATGACGCGCGGCATGACCAGGTAATGAATCGGATCAATGCGCAACGCTTCGAGCGCCTCGAGTTCTCCCTGGGAGCGCGCGGTGCCCAGCTCGATGACGTTGCGCGTGCCGGACCGCGCCAGGACGAGCATGACCGTCAACAAGGGGCCTAATTCCCGAACCACCACCGCCACCATGACAGGCCCGAGCAAAGAGGAGGCGCCGTAGGACTTCAAGTACGAGATCGTTTGCCCGATGACCACCAGGCCCAGCGCGACCGAGAGAAAGACAATCATCGGCAACGCCCGTTTGCCGCTGCGCGCCTGTTCCTGGTAAATGGCTGGAAATGTGACGTCGCGGGCCACGCCGAATTTGGACAGGATAACGCCCAAGGTAATGAGCGCAAACGCGGCCAACCCGCGCGCGGTCGCCAAGAATCCCAACAGGGAACTCCCGACGCTGGTGGCGAACTTCCACGAAGGCGGCGCCGGCACAAAATCGCCGACCGAATCCCCCGTTGCCGCCGCTGAATGACTATCGTCCATTCCACCAGAATAGCCACCCCATCAGGCGCGGTCAAAATGTTAATTGGCCCGCACCACGGCGGATTTGTTTGAAAAATGGTCGGAGCGACAGGATTTCAACAGGAAAAAACTGTAATTCTCGTCAGGGTCGCCGCGTTGGACCCAGTCCGTTCAGGGACTTATTCGGGCTCCGCTTTGGGAGCGCTGAGGCTTTTGCTGTAGAATCCCGAACGATCAAAACAGCAAACGCGTCGTTTCCCGGCGGCGAGCATCTCGCAAGCATTGTGGACCCGACGCGTGCGTGTCTCCTGCTGTTTGGCGGAGGTGATCCAGTGGATCCAATCTCTTCGCGCGAGGGTCGTGATGTCCGACCATGTGGCCCGCGCCTTTGGGGCGGCTGCGAGAGCCTTTCGCAAATCGGACGGCAACCTCGGTTCCGGTTCTTCTTCCTTTGCCGTTGGCGCGATCTCCAGCGTGACGGTGTCGCCCGCGTTTACACCCGCAGCTTTTCGCATCTTTCGATCCACTTTGAGCCAGTGGCTTCGTTGGCCGTCTGGTTCAAGCGTGGCTCGAAAGGGGACGCCATTGATGGTGCCTTCGACTGTCGCAGTGCCCCGCGACGGCAGTTTCGCGCTGGCGCTCTTTGGCAGGATAAGAAAGGTCCAAGAGCCGGCCTTCCCGGTCGCTGCTGGTCGCAGCAGTTTGGCGCTAAAACGGATCATGTATTTTTCATGGCGCGATGCCATTCAATCTCGCCAAGGTATCATGACTGATCAGCCTCCGCCCGCACTTTTCAAAAGACGCTGTCTCGCATACGCTCGGTTCATGGACACTGTATCGTCCCAAGACTCAATTGTCGCGCCGGGAGAAACCCGTGCTCCAGGCGTTAGCAGGTGGATTGTCACCGCCGCCGTTGCCAGCCTCGTCGCGGGGGTACTGCTGGCGCACGTTATTGAACCGGGCGTAGGGGTGGAAAAAGTGATTCTCGCTGGAAACACCCCGACGATTCATATATTTCCGAAAACCTCCGAGCCACACCCCGTGGCGTTACTCGCCCATGGAGTCACTGCGTCAAAAGAGACGATGTTTCGTTTCGGCGAAGCCCTGGCCGCGGCCGGATTTGATTGTTACGCCGTGGATTTGGCGGGACATGGGGAGTCACGACTGCGCTGTTCCGGCGGCGAAATGGTGGCTCAAATGCGCGACATCACACGGGCGCTTGGCCGGGTGGATGTTTTCGTCGGCCACTCAATGGGGGCGGGCGTTGGCCAGGCGAGCGTTCAGAATGGCGACTTGAGTCCGAAGCTGTTTATTGCCGCAGGGGCGAACCCCAGCCTGGGCAAGCGGGGGCCGCCGCTGCTTCTATTGGCTGGCGATCTCGAGGAATTAGTTTCCCTGGCCAGCCTCAAGGCGCGTTCCGATGCACGCTTGGTGTTGTCTCCCTGGTCTGATCATGTCCTTGAGATCTTTGATCCGCGTCTGGTGAATGCCGGCGTCGAAGCGGCCTGCGCCGCAGTCGGAATAACGCCGCCTCCGGCTCCGCGGTTCTGGCTGTGGCGACTGGCAGGCGTTATATGCGGAATGGCGGGCGCGCTCGGTTTGATCTGGAGTCTGCCGGAACTCGATCCCCGGTTGGCGCGGGCGCGCGGAATTCTTGTCCCGGGCGTCCTCCTTCTGGCGGTCGTGCTCACGACGGGCCGGTGGTTTGGCGCAAGCCCGCACCTTCATCGCATGCCTTTGCAGATCTCGATTGGGGTCGTTGTCTGGCTGGTGCTCACAGCGCTCGCCAGGCTTGGCCTCCCGCGATGGATCCTCGCTGCCGCTGTGGCAGCGTTCACACTCCTCTGCGTTATCATCCCGGTTGTTGCTTCCGGAGATGGGAGAACTCCTTTCCGCCTGATGGCCCTCATTGGGACGCTATGCACCTTGTTCGCAGGCGTCGGGCTGGTTCTCGGCAGAAGAATGGCCTCGGGCGAATCGCGGCGCGATGGTGACTTGGCTGTGGCGATTTTTTTGGGCTATTCCATCGGTCAGTGGATGCCGAAGTTTTTCTAATTTTCGAAAAGTGGCGGAATGCCGCGGACTTGCGCCACTTGCCCGAAGGCACGCACTCGTTAGCGCCGAGGCCAGGCTCGCTTGTCCCGTTGACATTCCAAATTGGCCTGCCCGCCTTCGCTCGCTGAGCAAAGGCGGGTCGGGCATCAGGGTATCGCGCCCTGTATTCCGGTTTGGAAGGCGTTTGCACGCGGCCATCAGCGTGTTTTTCTCAACACCTATGGCCGGAGAAACGGAATCCCTTGCGGGAGTTGCACCCGGCTGAACGGCTTTGCAGACCGCTGCTTCAGCTGCTCGGCCAACGGGACAAACCTCAGATTTCGACGATCAATGAAGGTTTAAACCCTTCGCAGCGCTCATCCGGATAACCCAGTTGATTCGTCAAGACACGGGTCGACCCTATCACGTAGTCCACGTTGTAATGCGTGTGTCCGTGGATCCAGAGAGGAACGCCGCTGTCCCGGACCAACGAGTCCAAGTCGGAAGCAAACGCCGCCTTAAGCGGACTATCCGCGTGAAAGGGCGCTTCTGACCGGCCACTTGGCGCATGATGCGTCACAACGATGGTGTGGGCGCGATCACAACTGTCCAGCGCGCGGCGCAACCAGGCGACAGATTCCGCGTGCAATCTCGCTGTATCTCTTGCGCGAAGCCCCCGTTTTTCTGTGCTGAACTGAATGATGTTATAGTCGCTCATGATCGCCTCAGCCACCCGCATCGATCCTTCCGGATCGTGCGATAATCGGAAATCCGTCCACAGTGTGCATCCCAAGAAGGTGTAGCCGTTGATTTCTACGGCGCTGTTCTCCAGCAGATGGATGTTGCTGCCGTCGGTTTCTCGTTTCACGATTTCGGTCAGCTCGGGCAAGGAGTGGCGATAGAACTCGTGGTTGCCCAAAACGTAAATGACAGGCTTGGCGGAGAATTGACTTCTCGCCCATTTGCGCCCCTCACCACCAAGATGAATGTCACCCGCCAACACGACAACATCCGCGTCGGTCACAGGAATTTTGGCTAGTCCAAATTCAAAGTGCAGATCGCCCAGAATGTGCAAGCGCATAGGTGAATTATATTTGAAAGTTTGGTCGTTTTCGAGATTAAAGCGCGGGCGGAAGCTCTCGCCTCCGCCCGCGTTGTTCATGGCGTCCTTGAACCGTTCGCTATTCGCGAACAAAGTCCGCGATTACCGCTGGCACCGTCGTGTCGAAGCCACCCACGTCCAGCATGCCCCGGTCGTTTGGGTCGGCGAGGGTGAAGCCGTTGGAGGTCATGCCCACAACGACCGCCTTCGCGTCGCCGAGGAACTCGTCTCGATACTGGCGCAGGGCCTGGGCCGGATGGATGTTGCCCGCCCATGTCTCGCTGTCCGTGTAGGTGATAAACGCCGACACGTTCAATTTGTTGCGGGCGGCCCACAACATCGGCAGGGCGCAGTCCGTGCCACCCTTCGGGTTGGCTTCGATGCGCTTGATGACTTCGGCCAGTCTCATGCGCGGCGAGATATTTACCCGGGTGATGCCTGGTTCGCCTCTGCGACTATGAACCACAATATGTTGTGGTTGGGGTTTCCAGCGGAGCCTCGCTTTTGCCAACCCTGCTGGCTGCACCGTTATCTAAACCGCTCCAATGGCAGGTCGCAAATGGAAACGGCAGGCAGCGTGACAATGTAACGGGGGAGGAAAGTTGTAAGTCGTTGATAATCAACGGGTGTAGCGTTGTAGCGGTGTGCAAGCGGTTTCCCCAAGGCGCAACCAAGTGTAACGGCACGTAACGGTTATGTAACGGGTCGAAAAACGCCATTTCTCATAGGTAATGTAACGGTGTAACGGGTGTAACGCCGGTTTCCCCCCGGCACAAAGCCGGTCGCCGCCATTGGCATGTCCGCCACCGCCCTGTGCCGCACCCGTGTAACGGCGTGTAAAGGTTACGTAACGGGTCGGAAAGCGCCGTTTCTCATAGGTAATGTAACGGTGTAACGGGTGTGCCGCCGGTTTCCCCCCGGCGCAACGCCGGCACCAGCACTATGACCCACAATAGGTTGTGGTTGGTGTCTCCTGCCAAGCCATTTGCAGGGAGGAGGCTCTCCCGATGCCGGATCGCGATCGCCCAGCCTTGCGCCGCGTCAGACGTTCGAGGTGGGTGTGAAATATCCGGGCTAAAGACTTCTGAAATCAACACCTTCAAAAAGAAATGGTCGGAGCGACAGGATTTGAACCTGCGACGTCTTGGTCCCAAACCAAGTGCTCTACCAGGCTGAGCTACGCTCCGAACCCAAATTATCAGAGATCACAGATCAATTTTGCCCGAATCAGGGTGAAGGGCAAGCTCATTCGGCGAAGACTTTACAACGTCGCCGCAGGTTTGGGTTCAAGCTTGACCGGTTTGCTTCACTGTTGAACGATCAGGCCAGTACAATCCTAATTATGAAACAACCGTTATCTTTGTGCATCGCACTGGCCGCATGGTTTTGCGCGGCGGCAGACCTGCCTGCCCAGAACTCTCCGGCGACGCAGCCAACGCCCGCCACAAACCGGCCTTCAACCGACCCCGCGCTCCCTGCCAGAGGCCGTGGGAACAGCACGCCGGCAGCGCCGTCTGTTTTGCCCGGCCGGGGGTTGGCCCAGCACGACTTCTTCTATGCCGGGGAAGGCGGGGGACGCCACAACATGTACATCGTCCGCAAGGGGAAGGTGGACTGGTCTTACGAAAACACCGACCCTCAGTCCAAGGGCGAGATCAGCGACGCCACCCTGCTCTCCAATGGGAATGTCCTCTTCGCCCACCAGTTTGGCGTTACCGAGATTACTGCGGAGAAGAAGGTGGTTTGGAATTACGACGCGCCGGCCGGAACGGAGATCCACACCGCGCAAGCCATTGGCAAAGAGCATGTGGTATTCATCCGGAACGGCAACCCAGCCAAAGTCATGGTAGTCAACACCACTTCTGGCGCGACGGAAAAGGAGTTTGAACTTCCAGTCGCCAATCCCAACAGCGTCCACGGCCAATTCCGTCACGCCCGCTTGACGGAGGCGGGGACGCTGCTGGTCGGGCACATGGATTCGCACAAGCTTTGCGAGTATGACGTCAACGGCAAGGAACTGTGGTCTCTTGCAGTGCCGGATGTCTGGATGGCGGCGCCGCTCAAGAACGGCAACTTCTTGATGACACGGGAACACACGGCTGTACAGGAACTGGACCGCAAAGGGAGCGTGGTGTGGGAATTCCCGGCCGCCAGCCTTGCAGGCTACAGGATTTCCGGCATGCAAACGGCCACCCGCTTATCCAATGGCGACACGCTCATCAACAACTGGTGCAACAAGGGCAGCGGACCTGCCGCAGGAACCGCGATTCAAGCCTTCGAGGTAAGCGCCGACAAGCAGCTTGTTTGGGCTTTGCGCGCTTGGGGCGATCCGGTTGACTTGGGGCCATCCACCACTATTCAAGTGCTGGACGAGCCGTCGGTTCCTGAAAACGTCCGATTCGGCAACTTTCAGTAGATGCGGCGGAGTGCTGTCGTGGGGGATGGCGCGTCTGCGGGTTTCCACCGATTTGGAACTGGACTGCTATCAGCGGTGTGTCTGCGGACGGCAGCGGTCAATTCCAGTTTGGCGCGAGTGTTGCGACCAGTTCCCCTGCGCAGTTCTCTCGATTAGGCCGCCTCCCGTGCGAGTCACCTCAGAGAGTCACGCCGGGGGTCTTTTCGTAGGCTGCGCCCATGCGGCAGAGTTCATCGAGCGTTTCGGAAAACAGGTCATACAATAGTTTCAGCCGGTCCACGTCTTTGATGACGCCGGTCACCCGGAAATATAGTTCGTCCACGTCCGGCGGGAAGTTTCGGCCGCCCCAAAACCGGTCCTCGTCATCTTTCACGCAAAAATGGATGGTCGGCTGGGCGCTGATGAGTTCGCGCAACTTGGCATCGGCAAAGAGCCGGCGCACCTTGGCCTCGTCATTCCCCTTGAGGATGAAGTCCTGGTCGAACTGCGGATCGCCCACCTCCACGTCCTGCATCCCCAGCCATTTGCCGATGTCGCTGAAGATGCCGCGCCGATAGACGGTGAACTGAAATCCTTCCGGGTTGACGTAGGGCGCGCGCATCCGGGTGTAGGTGACGGAGGATTTGCCGGTGGAGACGGTATAAGTGTCCAGCGTGATGATCCACTGGCCATGCGCGGCCTCCACCTTGCTCCGGCCCCAAAAGCCGCCTTCGGTCATATTGCCACCCACTCCAGCGGCGAATTGCTGCCAGATTTCGTCGCGGCTGGGGCCAAATAGATCGCGGAGAATGCTCATCTGTTGGAGGCGACTTTAGGGCTGATGTTCCCGGCCGTCCATTACAAATGGGAAGGCGAATTGGAATACGAAGAGGCGATCGGGAAGTTCAAAGGGGAAAAAGCAATCGGTCTTTTGACTTGTCACCGAAGGTGTGACACGCTGTAACCCATGAAGCCGATTTCGATCCAGGAACTGCATGCGCGAACCGTCGTCAGGAGGTTGCCCGAAGCCGCGACGCTCCAAACGCCTTATTTCGCCCACCGCCGGTTCATCAACAAAAACATGCGGCGGTGGATTGAGACCGGTGAATTGGGCCGTGGTGGAACCGATATTACGGCGGCAATCACCGAGGACCGCGAAGACGGAGTATCATGATCTGCTTGCACTCCAATGACGCGCGCCTTCTCGGTGGCGCTCAGTTTTTCGGGCTGAAGGGAGTGAATATCATCTGACATCTGCGCGATATTCCCGGCCTCGAATTCAAAACCTCCTGACACAATGCGCATTCTCATCGCCACCATCACTGCCGGGGCCGGCCATCTCCAGGCCGCCGCCGCCCTGCGCGAAGCCTGGACCCAGGCCCGCCCGCAAGACACGGTGCAACAGCTCGATCTGCTCACTTTGTTTTCGCCGCTCCATCGAAAAATCTACAGCGAAGGCTACGTCAAATTGATCGCCCACGCGCCCGAACTCTGGGGACTGATGTTCAACAGAATGGACAACCCTTCTCTGGTCCGAAGGCTCGCCCGCTGGAAAAGCGCCTTCGGCTCCAACAGCTCGCGCAAATTCGCACGATTTGTCAGGCAATTCGCTCCCGACGCCGTTCTCTGCACCCATTATCTCCCCGTCGAACTTCTCGGCGCCCTTCGCAAAAAATGGCCCGGCACGCCGCCGCTGACCGTCAGCATCGTTACCGATTTCGAGGCGCACGCCCTCTGGATGGACGCCAATGTGGACCTCTACTGCGTGGCCGCCCCGGAAACCCAGGCCCGCCTCGTCGCGCGCGGCGCTCCCGTGGACCGCGTTCTCGCTACCGGCATCCCCGTCGCCTCGAAGTTTTCCGGCCCCATTGACGCCCCCGCCGTGCGCAAACGGTACGGTCTGCGCGACGATCTCCCCATCCTGCTCGTCCTGAGCGGAGGATTCGGCATGGGGCCTGTGGCGCAAATTCTGGCCGCGCTGGATCAGGTTCAACGCCCGTTTCAAACCCTCGTCGTGGCCGGCCGCAACGAGACGCTTCGCCGCGAGCTTGCCACGCGGGACTGCGTTCATCCCACGCGCATTTTTGGATTCGTCACGAACATGGACGAGCTGATGGCCGTCTCTGATTTGCTCATTACCAAACCCGGCGGCTTGACGGCCTCCGAGGCGCTGGCCCTGGGCAAGCCGCTCTTGATTCTCAATCCCATTCCAGGCCAGGAAGCCGCCAACAGCGATTTCCTCCTCGAACGCGGCGCGGCCTCCAAAATCAACCGCGTCGAGGACCTTCCGTTTCGCATTGAACAGCTTCTCGGCTCCAAGAAACTCGCAGGCATGGCCCGCGCCGCCGCCGCCTTGGGCCGTCCCGCCGCCGCCGCCGATATCTGCCGCGCCGTCAACGCCCGCCTCGACGCGCGCCCCCCGGCCTCTTGCGCGCCGAAACCATGCAAGACTGATCGCGGATAGCCGCGTTATTCTCTTATGATTTGGAAGCGCAAAATCCGACCTCCGGGCCAATCCAAGACTAGGGGGACGCTCTCGCGCTTGGTTCTGGCGATGTGGCTCGCCGTGGCGTCAGCCCGCAGCCAGAGCGACACTGGTCTGCCCCCCGGCGTGGAATTGCGAAATTACACCGGATGGGTCAATTGCCTGTTCCTCAACGCCAGCGAATTACCCGTCCAGGCCGTCGTCGTCCCGGCGGTCGGCGGCCGCATCGTTCACTACAGCTTGAACGGCACCAACATCCTCCTCGAAAATTCCATCAGCCAGGGTGCAATCCTCGGCGCAAAAAATGAAGACCTTTTCCTCGGCGGCTACCAATGCGATGTCGCCGCCGACGGCCGGGACCTGCCCGACCACTGGCAGTTGACCGAAGGGCCGCAGCAATGGCAGGCCGGCGCCAATTTCTCCGCAAAAGTTTCCAGCGCCCCCAATCCCCGCCTCGGCGTCGCCCTCGACAAGGAATTTGTGCTCGCCGGCGACACCGGCGAACTGGGCCTGACGCAACGGGTGCGCAATGTGTCGGACCACACAGTCAAGTATTGCATCGCGGACCGCACCATCTGCAAGGGAGGCGGCTTCGTGCTGGTTCCCCTCAACAAAAACAGCCGCTTCAAGGCCCGATGGGCGCTCGCGCACGACGCCGCCGGGAAACGTTTCTACGACGGCGACCATCCCGTCTCCCCGGCCGTGAGCGTGCTGAACGGCATGCTCGTGGCCCAAACCGGCGGCGACGCCACGCGTCTGGCCGCCGACAGCGACGGCCAATGGATCGCCTTTGCGCGCGGCAGGCTTCTATTTGTCAAGTACTATTTGTATTCGCCCCGCGCCGATTACGGAGAAGCGGGCATCTCCGTCGAAGTCTATTTCGACCGCCGTGTGACCGAGTTGAACCCCTTCAGCCCTCAAACCAGCGTGGCCCCTGGGGAAAGTTTCATCTTCCCGGAAAAATGGGTCCTGATCCCGCTGGACAAGGAACCTGCCACCGCCGAGCAGGCCCGCGAATTGGTCTCCAAAATCCCCCCATCACCGTTCGGCAGGGGTAATGCAAGGTGAGGCGCAGACAGGCCGGGCATTCCAATATCCCGCACGTATGAATCAACATCAACTTTCCGCGACTGCCCGATCCAAGCCATGAAAACCGAGAAACCTTCGCCCGCGTCGCGCACCACGGGAATAATTCTGACCGCCGTCGCGGCGGCCATCCTTTTTTGCGGCTGCCTGGTGGCACGGCCGTTTCGCCCGGTGGAACCGATCCCCGCCGGCATCGTGGACATGCACTGCCATATCGCCGGACTCGGCGCGGGCGGGAGCGGCTGTTTTGTTTCCGACGCGCTGCGGAACAACTGGCGGTTCTCAATTTATCTGCGCAGCTTTGGCGTCAGGAAGGAAGAGGTGCTGAAGCAGGGCGACGGTCTGATTGGGGACCGCATTTCGCAATCGCTGGCGCAAAGCAAATTTGTCAGCCGGGCCGTGTTGCTGGCGCTGGATGGTGTGGTTGACAAGGATGGGAACCTGGACACGAACCGGACGGAAGTCTATGTGCCCAATGAGTTCGTGGCGGACATGGCGGCGCGGCACACGAACCTGCTGTTCGGCGCGTCAGTCAACCCGTACCGGCGCGACGCGCTGGAGCGGCTGGGATGGGCGAAGGCGCACGGGGCGGTGCTGGTGAAGTGGATTCCGCCGATCATGGACATTGACCCGGCGGACCCGAGGCTGGTTCCGTTCTACAAAAAAATGGCCGAGTTGAAGCTGCCGCTGCTGTCGCACACGGGCATGGAGAAGTCCTTTTCGCGCGCGACGGAGGAATTGGGCGACCCGGAGAAACTGCGGCTGCCCTTGAGCCTCGGCGTGACGGTAGTCGCCGCGCACATCGCATCGGCGGAGAAATACCACGGCGAGCGCGGCCCCGACCGGCTGGCGCGGATGATGGGCGAGTTTCCAAATCTCTTTGCTGACATTTCCGCGCTGACGCAGTTTGACCGGGTGGGCGCTCTGAAGGAGGCGCTGACCCGGCCTGAGTTTTCCGGGCGATTGGTTTATGGCACGGACTATCCGCTGATCAACACGCTGATGGTGTCGCCATGGTATTCGTGGCACCTGTCCCTGGCGCAGAAGTTTTCCATCTGGCGGATGAAAAGTCCATGGGACCGGGATGTGATGATGAAGCATGATTTGGGCGTGCCGGCGGAGATTTTCGAGCGGTCGGGAAAGCTGTTTGGCGGGAACAAATAACCCTTGGGAACCACGCATGAGCAGGGCTTGACAAAGTTCGCCTGAGGAAAAATCATAGGTTGCCGTCTAACCTCATTGAGGTGGAGGCATTGTCATCCGCCGCAGCGATTAATTTATGAAAAATGCACCTAAACTCCTGGCGTTTGCGTTCATTATGGCAACTCAATTTTCACTGGGCGCGGCTCCACGGGATGAGGCGTGGCGCGCGGTGAATGACGCGGTGCAAAAGGGCCTGCCGAAAACGGCCATCACCAACCTGGAACCGATCATTGCCGGCGCGCTCAAGGACAAGGCTTACCCTGAAGCGGCAAAGGCGATAGCCAAGAAGATCGCGCTGGAAGGGACCATCGAAGGCAACAAGCCGGAGGAACGAATTGTCCGGCTGGAAGCGGAATTGACAAAAGCGCCGAAGGAAATGACGCCGGTGCTCGAAACGGTGCTCGCGGAGTGGTATTGGCGGTATTTCCAGCAAAATCGTTACCGCTTCATGCAGCGCACGGCTGTTTCCCAAATGCCGCAGCCGCCGGCCAGGGGATCGGCGCGGAGCGCCGACACCACAAGGACGGCAAGCCAAACGCCCGCCAACGATTTCACGACCTGGGATTTGCCGCGGCTCTTTGCGGAGATTGACAAGCACTTCCAGGCATCGCTTGGAGCTGAGAAAGTCCTTAAGGCCACTCCGATTGCGGCTTGGGATGACCTCATTGAGCACGGTACGATGCCGGACAACAACCGTCCCACGCTTTACGATTTCATCGCGCACGAGGCGCTGGAGTTTTACACTTCGGGCGAACAAGCGGCGGCGAAGCCGGAAGACGCTTTCGAGTTGTCGGCGGACAGCGCGATTTTTCGCTCGGTGCCGGAGTTTCTGGAGTGGGTGGGCCGAATTGACGGCGCAGAGGGAGTGAAATTGGTTGGCGACACGAACGCCCCGGGGGTGAAGGCGCTGAAACTCTACCGCGACTTGCTGAAGTTTCATCAGGGCGATGCGGCGCCGAGGCTGGCGTTCGCGGCGGCGGATTTGGACCGGTTGGAGTGGGGCTGGAACGCGGCGTTCGGCGAGGTCAAAAACGCCGCCTACAAGGCCGCTCTCGAGGTGTTCATTCGCGCCAACGGCGATTTCGACATATCGGCGCTGGCGCTGGAACGCGAGGCGCGGGTGCTTCAACAGGAAGGCGATTTGGCCGTGGCGCACGATCTGGCCGCGCGCGGGGCGAAACTGTTCCCGACCTCGCCCGGCGGGAAGCTGTGCAAGAATCTCGTCACGGAAATCGAAGCCAAGGAGGCGAACATCACGACGGAACGGGTCTGGAACGCGCCGTGGCCGAAAATCACCGTTCGGTATGCCAATGTGGACATGGTTTATTTTCGGGCGATTCCGGTGGATTGGAACCAGTTCCTGGAGAGGCGCAATCCCCGCCCGGAGAACTTGAGCCAGCAGCAGCGCCGGGATTTTCTGGCCAGAACTCCCGCGTTGACCTGGTCGGCCAAACTTCCGGCGACCACGGATTTCAAGCAGAAGACCCTCGAAGTGGCCGCGCCGGAGAATTTGAAGCCGGGCTATTATTTCATCGCCGCGAGCCACAACGAGAATTTCGGGGCAAGCGACAACGTTGTTTCGATGACGGACGTTTGGGTGAGCGATCTGGCATTGGTCACTCGCACCCGCAGCAGCAATATCGAGGGGTTCCTCCTGGAGGCAAATTCGGGCGAGCCAATCGCCGGCGCGGCGGTTTCGGTCTGGCATTTGGACAACAACGGCAATCGGATCCCCGATCCGGAGTTGAAGACGGACACGAACGGACTTTTCACCATGAAGCCGGCGCAAAATCGCGGCTACCTTTTTCTGGCGAAGCACAACGGACAGGAACTTGCCACGGGGCAGGATATGTATTGGTACCAAGGCAATCAACCGCAGGAGCCGCGGCCGCGGGCCTCCACGATATTCTTCACTGACCGCGCAATTTATCGTCCGGGGCAGACGATTCAATACAAGGGGATTTGCCTGTGGACGGATCAGGCGCAGGACAATTATGAAACACTAAAGGGCGAGCAGGTGACGGTCATATTCCGCGACGGGAACGGCAAGGAAATCGCGCGGCAAAGCCAGCGGGCGAATGATTACGGCTCTTTTTCCGGAAGCTTCACCGCGCCGCGCGACCGGCTGATGGGCGGCATGTCGTTGCAGACAGAAGGGCGCGCGACGGGCAACGTCTATTTCCGCGTGGAAGAATACAAACGCCCCAAGTTCGAGGTGACGCTGGACGCGCCGAAGACGGCGCCCAAGCTAAACGACACGGTCAGCCTCACCGGGCACGCGATGGCTTACACCGGCGCGGCGGTGGACGGGGCGGCGGTGCAATACCGGATCGTGCGCGAAGTGCGGATGCCGTGGTGGTGGGGTTGGTACGGACGCGGAATGCAAAATGACAGCCAGGACATCGCGCACGGCACGGTGCGAACCGGAACGGATGGCTCATTTAAAATTGAATTCGCCGCCAAGCCCGATCCGAAGGTGCTGGAGAAAGACGAACCGACATTCGTGTATCAGATCACCGCGGATGTCACGGACAGCGCGGGCGAAACGCGCTCGGCGGACCGCGGCATCCGCGTTGGCTACACGGCCTTGGAGGCCATGATAACCGCGGACGAATGGCTGACCGGCGACAAACCCGTGGAATTGAAAATTGAAACCAAAACGCTGGACGGCGAACCGCAGTCAGCCGAGGGCACGGTGAAGATCTATGAGTTGCAACCGCCGGAAAAAGTCCAGCGCGCACCGCTGGACCAACAATATGTTTATGCGAGGTTTGGCCGGTTCGGCAACGGCGGAGGCGATGAGAATAACATGTCGAATCCGAACAATTGGCCGCAGGGCAAACTCGCGGTGGAGCGCCCCTTCTCCACGGGCACCAATGGCGAGGCAAAGCTGCCGGTGACGCTTGGCGCGGGCGCTTATCGGGCGGTGCTGGAGACGCAGGATCGTTTTGGCAAACATGTGACCGGCAAGCTGCCGCTGCAAGTGGTTCAGCCCGACGCAGCGAAGCTGGCAATCAAGATTCCGAATCTGGTGGACGCCCCGAAGTGGGAGGCGCAGCCGGGCGATGAATTCATGGCGCTCTGGGGAACGGGCTACGATGCGGGGCGCGCGTTTGTGGAGATCGAGCACAGGAACAAGATCATCCAGAGCTTCTGGACGCAGCCAGGCCGCACGCAGCAGCAAATCAAACTTGCCGTGACGGAAGCAATGCGCGGCGGCTTTACTTTGCATGTGACGCAGGTGCGGGAGAATCGGGCGTATCTGGAATCGCGCAAAGTTGAGGTTCCGTGGAAGAACAAGGAACTGGCGGTGAGCTGGGAACATTTCACGTCGAAGTTGCAGCCGGGACAGAAGGAGACGTGGACGGCGGTCGTCAGCGGGCCGGGCGCGGAGAAGTCCGCCGCGGATATGGTGGCGGCGCTTTATGACGAATCGCTGGACGCGTTCGCGGCGCACAACTGGCAGCATGGGTTCGGAGTTTTTCGCGAGGATAATTCGATCTGGCAGGAGCAGTTTTTGAATGCCGAGAACCAGTTCAATCAGGTCTTTGGCAACTGGAATCGGACGATGCAATCGGTGGAGATTTCTTACCGGCATTTCCCGGCCGACTTGGTGGCGAATTTGTGGAATGTCAGTTTTCGTAGGTACGCACGACCAGGGGGAGGAGGCATGGCCAGGCTCGCAAACGCGCCAATGGACATGGACGGAGAGCAGATGCAATTGGCTGAAGGGGTGGAGACGGCAACGGGCGCACCTGTGCCAGCAGCGGCAGCACCTATGGCCTTCGCGGCGAAATCGGTCGCAATGCCACCTCCGTCTCCTCCCGGCATGCTCGCGGACGACTCGGGCGCGGGAGCCGCGCAGGCTCATTCCTCCCCGCCGATTGACTTGAGCAAAGTCAGTGCGCGGCAGAATCTGAACGAGACGGCGTTCTTCTACCCGCAGCTTATGTCGGATTCCAACGGCGTCGTGCGGATGACATTCACGATGCCGGAGGCGCTGACGAAATGGCATTTCCTGGCTTTCGCGCACGACCAGAAACTGCGCGCCGGTTTCCTTGACGGCCACGCGGTCACTTCCAAGGACATCATGGTGCAGCCCAATCCGCCGCGATTCCTGCGCGAGGGCGACATCGTGGAATTCACCGTCAAAGTGTCGAACCAGAGCGACAAACAACAGGCCGGCCGCGTGCGGCTCACGTTTGACGACATGGGGAGCGCGCAGTCGGCGGACAAACTTCTCGCCAATACGAAGCCGGAGCAGGCGTTCGACATTCCGGGGAAGGAATCGCGCAGTTTCTCGTGGCGCATCACGGTGCCGGACGGCGCGCCGTTCCTGAGCTACAAGGCAGTGGCCTCCACAGGCAATCTTTCCGACGGCGAAGAAGGCGGGCTGCCCGTTTTGTCGCGGCGGATTTTGGTGACGGAATCGCTGCCGCTGCCGATTCGCGGGCCGGGGACGAACAAGTTTGAGTTCCAAAAGCTGGCCGACTCCGGAAAATCGAAAACGCTCCAAAACGAGAGCCTGACCGTCCAGATGGTGTCCCATCCGGCGTGGTACGCGGTGCTGGCGCTGCCGTATTTGATGGAATACCAGTATGAATGCAGCGAGCAGACGTTCAACCGCTATTACGCCAATGCGCTGGCGCAGAACATCGCCAACCACGATCCGAAGATCCGCGCCGTGTTCGAGCAGTGGAAAAACACGCCCGCCCTCGACTCGCCTCTCGAAAAGAACCAGGACCTCAAGTCCGTGATGATCGAGGAAACGCCCTGGCTGCGGCAGGCGCAGAACGAAAGCCAGGCGCGCCGCAATGTCGGAATTCTATTTGACGAGAACCGGCTCACTTCCGAAATGGAAGCGACACTCCGAAAGCTGACCGACATGCAGCTCAACGACGGCCGCTGGCCGTGGTTCCCCGGCGGGCAGGGCGACGATTTCATAACGCTTTACATAGTCACCGGTTTCGGCCGGCTGCGGCATCTGGGCCTGGACCTTTCTCCCGCCCCGGCGGTCCGCGCGCTCGCACGGCTTGATGCGTGGATGACGGAGCGTTATGACGACATCCAAAAGCACGTTGCCAAGCCGGACGAGTATGTTCCGTGCGAAACGGATGCGCTCTATTTGTACGGGCGGAGTTTCTTCCTGACTGACAGGCCGGTGTCGGCGGCGAACAAACCGGCGGTTGAATTCTTTCTGAAACAGTCACGGAAATACTGGCTGCAAACAAGCTGCCGGCAGTCGCAAGGACAACTGGCCCTCGCGCTGAAGCGGTTTGGCGGCAACGACAATCTCGCGGCAGCGAAGGCCATCATGCTCTCGCTCAGGGAACGCAGCGTGAGCAACGCGGAGATGGGAATGTTCTGGCGCGACACCGAATTAAGCTGGTGGTGGTATCGCGCGCCAATTGAGACGCAGGCGCTGATGATCGAGGCTTTTGACGAGGTAGCCAACGATCAGCCGTCGGTCGAGGACTGCCGTGTCTGGCTGCTCAAGCAAAAGCAAACGCAGGACTGGAAGACGACCAAGGCCACCGCGGACGCGGTCTACGCCCTGCTGCTGCGCGGGCGCGATTTATTATCAAGCACCGCGCTGGTGGACGTATCCCTCGGCGGAAAAGACGTGACGCCGGGGGCGAGTAATTCCGCAATCCGCAATCCCCAATCCCCAGTCCGCAATTCCCCCGAGGCGGGCACCGGTTTCTACGAAGTGCGGTTCGCGCCCGCGGACATCAAGCCCGGCCTCGGCGCGATCACCGTGAAGAAAAGCGACCAGGGCGTCGCCTGGGGCAGCGTGCATTGGCAATACCTGGAAGACATGAGCAAGGTCACGCCTTATGAAGGCACGCCACTCAAGCTGACAAAGAGTCTGTTCACCAAAGTCAACACCGCGCGCGGCCAGGTGCTGGAGCCGGTGAAGGGACCGCTGGCCGTGGGCGACGAATTGGTCGTGCGCATCGAGCTGCGTACCGATCGCGACATGGAATACGTCCACCTCAAAGACCAGCGCGGCAGCGGCACGGAGCCCGTCAACGTGCTGTCACGTTACAAATACCAGGACGGCCTCAGGTATTACGAGAGCACGCGCGACACGGCGAGCCACTTCTTCATAGACTACCTGCCCAAGGGGACTTACGTGTTCGAGTATTCGACACGTGTCCAGCTTCGCGGCGAGTACCAGACCGGCGTGGCGGAAATCCAGTGCCTGTACGCGCCCGAATTCAACAGCCACAGCCAGAGCCTCATCGTAACTGTCAAATGAAATAAAATCGGTATGGTCCCGATAGATCGGGATCGAGCCGGGACTCGGATTGCGGATTGCGGATTGCGGATATTTGTGTCAAGTTTGGCTATGGACATACCGTCAACGCCCGCTGCCGCCCCGCCGGTCACGCCGGAAAAACTGGCGCTGGCACAGCAGGCATTCGACCAATTCCACACCCAGTGTTTCTGGTTCATGCGGGAAGATTTGCGAGTGACCGCGGAAGATCTTGAAGCGATCATCCGCGGCTTGCGCTCTCACGGCAATCGGGAAGCATTTCTGATCGCCGCCAAATTATGCCGCTAACACCGTTCCAGTCCGAGACGCTTCGCCTGCTGGCTTCGGGCCGCTCGCCAGAAAGTTTTGTGGCCGGAGGGACGATCTTAAATGCGGGAGCGGATTCGCCGCGTTATTCCAAAGATGTGGACATTTTCCACGATGTCGAGAGCAGCGTGACGGCAAGTGCCGAAACCGACTCCGCGACGTTGCGACAAGCCGGGTATGAGGTTGCATGGTTGGTGCGGCAACCAATGTTCCAGCGCGCGCAGGTGATCAGGGAGGGGAGCCGGTTGCTCATCGAGTGGGTGTTCGATTCGGCCTTTCGCTTTTTTCCGGTCGAGCGCGATGAACTGGCGGGCTGGCGGCTCAATCTCTATGATGCCGCCACCAATAAACTCCTCGCGCTCTTCGGTCGCAGCGAGCCTAGGGATTATCTGGATGTGCTTTTCTTCCATCAGCGCCAGCTTTCGCTGGGCGCCCTTTGCTGGGCTTCCTCTGGAAAGGACCCGGGAATCAATCCGTTCATGATTTTGCAGGAATGCCAGCGAAACACCGGTTTCCGCCCTGAACAATTTCGGGAATTGAAACTGGCCGCACCCCTGGATTTGCAGGGTTTGAAGCGAACATGGATCGAAGCCTCGCGCGAAGCGCAGAGTTTGCTGGAACATCTTCCCGCCGATGATGTCGGTTGTCTCTATTTGGATGCGACCGGAAAGCCAGTCACGCCGGACCCGGCGTCCCCGGAATTCCCCGCATTGCGCCGCCATTTTGGCAGCGTCCGCGGCGCGTGGCCCGTCATTCGGGAATAAACAAATTTAATGGATGAGGCGCAGTGTCAGCGGATAATGATAACATCCCCCATCCGAGGCTTTTATCGTGGCTATTATGGCAAAAATATACATGCAGATGCCCACGGCCGCCGCGAAAAAGAACCCGACAAGAACAAAACACAAAGGGATGCAGCAAAGAAAATAGATCATTACTGAAATGTGAAAATTCAGAGCCTCCCTCGCGTTGGCCGCCACATACTCCGACTCATGCCGCATCGCGAGATACACAACCAGCGGCACCAGGATAAGGCCGATTCCGAGAAAGACCGAGAGATGGCAGAACATGCTCCAGATCTTGTCGTTCCCCCTGGCGGAAAGGAACGATTGCGGCGGCGGGCTGATGGGAGGTGGTATGGCGTCCATATAAAATGTTATTCAGACATTATTTGCGTTGGCTGGATCCTCCATCATTCGCCCGCCATTGTCAAGCCTATCCGAAAGCCGCTACTTGGCGTCCTTTGCCGCAAAAAGGCCGGACTTCCGAGGGCGGACGCGCAGGCCGAGTTTTTCCTTCGCGGCGGCAAAGGAAAGAATTCCATTCTTGGCGGTCGGGCCGGCAAACGGATCGTTGCGCACGAGGAGGTTGCCGTCCAGATCAAGGTAATCGGCCAGTTCGGCCAGATGCGCCCCGGCGCTGGTGCTGACGCTCGATTCCACCATGCAGCCGATCATCGTCTTCAGCCCCGCCCGGCGCGCGGCTTTCAACGCTTCCGCCGCCTGGAGAATGCCGCCGGCCTTGATGAGCTTGATGTTGACACCGTGAAAGCATTCCGCGCATCGCGCGGCGTCTCCGGCATGATGATAGGATTCGTCGCCAAAAACCGGCAGCGGCGAACGGCGCTTCAACCAGGCCAAATCCTCGGCCGGCGTGGCGGCGGGCATCGGCTGTTCGATGAATTCGATATGCGGGTCCTGGGCCAGCCATTCGATTTGCTTCAATGCCTCCTCCTTGGCGGTCCAGGCCTCGTTGGCGTCCACTCGGATGGTTTTCAGCGGGGCCGCTTCGCGCAGCGCGGCCAGATTCTCCCGGTCGCCCGCCGCGCCCACCTTCAGTTTCAAAACGGGAAACGCAGCGGCCTCCAAAACTTTCTCGCGGATTTTTTCCGGCGTGTCCAGTCCGATGCTGAAAGATGTCACATGTTTTCCTTCCGTGAAGCCGAGGTTGAGAAAATCATAAACCGCCTGCCCGGCCAGACGGGCCGCGCCGTCGGCCAGCGCCACGTTGACGGCGCACTTGGCGGAGAAGTTGCCGGGCGCCAATTTTTCCAAATACTCCATTCCCGCCGGGAGATTGGCGAAAGAAAGCCGGTCCGCCTCAACGCGCACCAGAAAATCGCTGATCGTGGCGGTCGTCTCCTGATAGCGCGAAGTCGCGGGCGCCTCGCCCCAGCCGATGGCCGGGCCGTCGCTCAACCGCACCAGCACCACGGCGGCCCGGCTCTGATCGGCGCCGGACTGCGGGCCGCTGGCGACCGCCCATTTATGCTTAAGCCGCAAATCGAACGGCAGAAAATCCAATTTCATCCCCTCAAGCACAATGCAAACGCCCGCCAATTGCAAGCGGGGAAAAGCGCGATGGCCTCGGGAGCGCTGCCGCAGCCAAAGGCCTTGAACCATCCCCGATGCGGAGCGGCGGAGGGACCATTCCAAATTTGGCACACCCCCTTGACAAAAATTAGAGCCTATGATTAAATAGGGGGCGTGAGGCACGAAGGCGAAGTTGCGGGATTCGTCCCGGAGGAGGCGGCCGGCCGCATTGCGGATTGCCGCGAAAAGGCGCAGGAGGCTCAAAAAGTCCCGATTCGGAATCGGGATTGCGCCTTCTGTGCCTTTTGGCGGCTAACCTCCATGGCGGGATGCGGATGTCGGATTTCTTTACAGGAGTTCACGGAGTTCCGATTCGGAATTGGGATTGTCTGTTATCTCTGTTTGCTCCTGTTCAAACCCGTATTCCGTATCTGCGTTAATCTGCGTCCATCTGCGGGCAAATGCCATTATGAGATGCCCTCCAACAGTGGCTTTTTGAGCCTTTTGCGCCTTCTCGCGGCAAATCAGCATAAATGCCTTGCCATCAACAACTTACAACGAATCTGGTGTCTTTCCAATCAAGCCTAATCAAGCCTGATCAAGGTAAATCGTGCCTAATCGTCCCTAATCGCGGTATTCTTCTTATGGAGCGAAATCGCCAAACAACCCAACGGATTCTCGGACCAAGTGGATTCCAATCCGTCCGGTCGTCAATAGCCTTGGAGAAGGAGGAAATCCGCAATCCGCAATCCGAAATCCGCAATCACCCCACTACCCCTCGTGGTGCTCCTTGCGCGACACCACAAGCGTTCCACTTAATTCCACTTAATTCCACTTGTTTCCACCTAGTTCCACTTAGTTGCACTTCCCGCGGGGTGAACAAGATAGTTCAAAATGAATCGTGAAATGAAAACAATCACCTATCCTCTACCTCCCAACCACAGTGAATCAGCGGATCGAAATTCAGTACTCACCGGCTCACTGCCTCCAGCCTCAGTGACTGCGCCGGCCGGTCCGCGATCCGCAATTCCCCAACCCCGCGCTTGTCATTTTAGCGGGGTCGGCTACGTTTGGGGCATGTGGAACAAGTTGTTATGCCTGGCCCTCCTCACGGGCGGTTTTGCCCTCCCCGCGGCCACCGTGCAACTCAAGGACAAAGCATCCGTCAGCGGCGCCATCCTGGCGGAAAAGCCCAATGAAATTGTGATTGATATCGGCTACACCGTGCTGGTCATTCCCCGCGACCAAATCCTGGAGTTGCTCAACGATAAAACGCCCGGCGCAGCCATCCCCGCCACCGTCCCGTCGCCGGTGGTGATTCCAAACTCGCCGGCCATTCCGCCGTCCGCGGCTTCGACCCGGCCCGGACCGATTGCGGAGCGGGGATTCTACTCTGCCGGGACGGGCCTCCTCAAAGAGCGCAGCGTGCGCGAATTGGCCGCCGAACTGGGCGGCGCGGTGGTCCAGGTGCGGACGCCCGCAGGACTGGGTTCGGGATTCTTCATCAACGAGGATGGATTTCTCATCACGAATTTTCATGTGACAGAGGATGAAACTCAGATTTCCGTGGAGGTCTTCCAGCAGAAAAACGGGGAGTTGGACCGGCAGACCTACAAACAGGTCAAAATCGTCGCGCTCAATAAATTCGGTGACCTGGCGCTGCTCAAGGTGGAGGACAAGGACGCGCCGAAATTCGCGCACGTCACCCTGGGGGATTCGGACACGATGGCCGTGGGGGAACGCGTTTTTGCCATCGGCAGTCCGATGGGTTTGGAGCGCAGCGTCACCGAGGGCATCGTCAGCACCAAGACCCGCCAGTTGCAAGGTTCTCTTTATTTGCAGACCACCGCCCAGATCAACCCGGGCAACAGCGGCGGCCCGCTTTTCAACATGCGCGGCGAGGTCGTCGGCGTGACCAATATGAAAATCACCTCTGCCGAGGGTCTCGGCTTTGCCATTCCGGTCGAGTCGGTCATCTTTTTTCTGCGGCATCGCGATTCGTTTTCCTACGATAACGACAATCCCGGCAACTCCTACCGTTACCTGGAACCGACGCATCGCCTGAAGAAAACCGCCGCCGAGTAACGCGCGGCGCCGCCTCATGAAAATCCGCTGCCTATGGCTTCCGGCCTTGCTGTTGTGCGCCCGGGCTGCCGTCGCCGCCGAACGGCCCGCGCAGAAGCTGCTGCCCAAGGACACCGTGATGGTTGTGGCCGTCCCGGACGCCGGCAAGGCCCTGGAGGTTCTGACCAATTCCGCCATGGGCCAGTTGTGGCGCGACCCCGTGGTCAAGGCCTTCAAGGACAAATTCAACGCCAAGCTGCAAGCCGCCGTGGTTGAACCCCTGGAGCGGCAATTGGGAATCCATTTCGCCGATTACCAGGGATTGGTTCGGGGCCAGCTGACCTTCGCGCTCATTCCCGTGGATCATCCCGCCAAGCCGGATGGACATTACGCTGCCGTTTTTCTTCTCGACACCGGCGACCAAGCCGCGCAACTGGCCGCCAACCTGACCGCAGTCAAGAAGAAGTGGATCGAAGCCGGGAAATCGCTGAAGACCGAAACTATCCGCGGGACCGAATTCGCCACATTCGTGATGTCCACCACCGACCTTTCACTGGATAAACTCCTGCCCGGCCTGGTCGCCACCAACGACGAGGACATCCTGCCCCAAGCGCCGCCCGAAAAGGTGGAATTGATCTTTGGCCAATCCGGCTCCCTCCTCATCGTCAGCCAGTCCAGCCAGGTCATCGAAAAAATCCTCGCCCGCCAAGCCGGCGGACTCCTCCCCGGCCTGGACGAACAACCGGACTTCCAGCGCGATTTCGCCGCCCGTTTCCAGGACGCGCCACTTTTCGCGTGGGTCAACATCGGCGCGTTAATGGCCGGACCGGAAAAACCGCCAATCCCGGCGGCGGGCCAGTCGCTCCTGGGCGAGGCCGCTGCCGCTGGCGGCGCGATGGCCGCCCTCGGTTTGACCGGGCTGAAAACCGCCTCCATTGCCTGTCGCGACACGCCGGAGGGACTGAACCTCCAGCTCTTCATTGGCGCGCCGGAATCCTCCCGCCGCGGCCTCTTGCAAGTCCTGGCCATCGAAGCCAGGGACTCCGGGCCGCCGCCGTTCGTGCCGGCAGACGTGGTGAAATTCAGCCGGATTCGCCTGGACCTGCCGAAAAGCTGGCACTCCCTGGAAGCCACATTGACTCAACTCAGCCCCGCCTACGCTCAATCGCTCGACTACGTCCTCGGCTTGGCCGGCAAATCCGACAATGAGAAATATGATCTGAAGGCGGAATTGCTCGCCTGGCTGGGCGATGACATCATTAGTTACCAGAGGAATCCTATTGACACCACCCTGGGCGACCTGAAAGACGCGCCGGAGCTTCTCCTCATCGGCTCCCCCAACCCGTGGAAGCTGGGCGTCGCGATCAAGACCGCGATGGGTCTTATCGTCCAGCCAAGCAGCATCAAGGACCGCGAATTCCTGGGGCGCAGAATCTACACGGCCACCCTGCCCGTCAGCCTCCTGAGCGGCAGCCACACAACGTATTTTGCGGCCAGCAGCGGATACGTCGCGCTGACCGGCGACGTGGAGATGCTGGAGGAGTTCTTGCGCAGCAGCGACAGCGACAAACCCGGCTTGAGCCGGGCGCCCGGACTGGCCGACGCCGCGCAAAAAGCCGGCGGCGGCATGAGCGCGGGCATCTTCACCTATGAAAACGACAAGGAGAGCAAGCGCGCGCTGCTGGAAACCCTGCGCAAGGAAACCATTTCCGCGCCCGAGTTCCTGGCTTTATTTGGCCTGCAACTCAATTCCGACAAAGTCTCCTTGAACCTGGAATTCAATTCCGAGAAAGTCTCCACCGTGCGGGAAGCCGGCCAGTTCAAAGACTGGTGCGATTTCTCCCTTCTGCCGCCCGCGAACACGCTAACCAAGTACTTCAATTTTTCGGTCTGGGTCGGCGGTTTCACCCCGGACGGATTCAGCCTCAATTACTTCGCGCCCGCGCCGCCAGCGGGGAAATAGACGCGCCAGCCGCATTGGGCTCAGACCGATCAGTCGGATCTGACCGATCCTTGCCCTTACTCCTGCGGATAGACCAGGATCCGGTCATGCACCAGTATGATCAAGTCGTTCTTGTGGTCGCCAGTGACGTCCGCTACCAGGGCCTCGCGCGGCTCCATGTCATCCACGCGGCGGCCGCGGAAGGTGCGCTCTTCAAACACCTGCCAGCGCGTGCCCGGCACCAGCTTGTGCGGCGGGACAAAGCTCACCAAATCCAAGTAGTTCCGCGCCGTCTCCAGAAACACCAGGTCTTTGCGCCCGGAGTTGTTCAAGTCGCCCGCGATGACATCGGCCAGATGCCCGTCGGGGATCGGCGTCTCGTAGCCGTCCAATTCCGCCAATTCCCAAACATCCCCGTCCAGCGCCATCGTCCCCACCGCGTTGACGCCCATGAACGCCAGGCTGTTCGGCTTGCCGCTCCCCATGCCCACCGCTTCCAGCCGCGTAAAATCCGCCACCGGCAGACGCACGTTCCGCACGACCTGCCAGACCCCCGCCGCGTCGCGTTCGCACAACGTCAGCGCCTTCTGATCGGCATCCAGCAAGAACAACGAGTCCACCGTGTTGGTCCCGTTCCGCAAGGGCGCCGCCCCAACGATCCGCGAACTGCTGGACGCCCCATTGATCTGGTCCTTGACGTGGAAAGTCCATGCCGGCTTGGCATCGTTAGTCGCGCTGCCGCTTTCCTGTTGCAGGACCACGGCGCGGATAAAGTTCTTTTGTGCCAGGAGCAATTCCAACTTGCCATCGCCGTCCACATCGGCGGCGCTCATCCACGGCTGATCGCTACTGCCGCCGGGAGGCAGAACATCTTCCTCGTCAAACGTGTGGCTGGGCGTCTGGATCAGCACCTTGATTTTTTCGTAAGGAATCAGCACCACCAAGTCCGCCAGCCCGTCCTGGTTGGCGTCGAACATCGTCATCGAAGCCGGGTTCGCCTTGAACTGCGCGCTTAACGCCTGCGTGCGAACCGGTCCCGCCGCCGTTCGCGTCGCCAGCACCCGCTTGCCGTCCTGGTCCAGAATCACCGCCAAAGTCGGCGCGGCCCCGGATTGCAGCGGCCCGACCGCCATCGCCAGCGGCCTGCCTTCAAATGGCAGAATAGTCGGAAACGCGACCCGCCCGCTTTTGTCCAAATGCGTCACCCCGATTTGATGCTCCTCGCTGCTCAGCACGAAAATCTCCGGTGTGCCCTTCTGCTCCCAATCGCTGACGGCCAGATCGGTGACACCGGTCAGCGTCGGAAAGGTCTTCGCCGGGCCGAGGCTCCCGTCGGCCTGTTGCAGATATACAGTCAACTGCCCGCTATCCGGCTCCGCCACCAGCAGGTCCGAACGCCCGTCGCCATTGACATCCGCCCACAAAATGCCCCGCCGCGGCTGGGTTGTTCTCTTCAGCGGCAACACCTGGAATTGCCCGCTCTTGAAAGCGCCGGAAAGCGGCTCGGCCGGTTTGCGGTTCAGGCCGGAGACCTGCGCGCGGCCGGAATTCTGGGCTATGGTGATCAATTCCATCTTGTGGTCTTTCAGCAAATCATCCGCCAAATAGGAGCGCACGGATGGAAAAGTAAAATGAACTTCCGGCCCAAGCTGTCCCTGCGCGTCTTGCAGCCGGAACCGGAACGGATTGGGGCTGTCCCAATTGATCAGCATCAGGTCATCCCGCCCATGGCCGTTGATGTCCAGCACCTGGAGGCTCTTGACCGTGCCGGAGAAGGGGATTTTTTCCGGCTCGGCGAGCAGGTGGTCGGCTGTTTGGGCGATGTAATAGATATTGTTCTCCCCGAGCAAAACCAACCCGGGCCGGCCGCTGCCGTGCAGGTCGCCCGTCGTCAGCGCGTTGGGACCAAGCTGGCCGTCGTCAATGGGAAACCGTTTCGGCGCGCTCCAGCCGTTGGTGCCCAGATTGTAGAGCACGACCAGTTCCTTGGGATCGCCGTAGTAGGCCAGGTCCGGCCGCCCATCCCCGTTCAAATCCGCCACCACCAGCGACGAAATCCGCTTCTCCGACGCAATGGACGTGATCTTAAACCGCGCGTCCGGCGGGAGTTGGTTGATTTCCTTTTTCATCCCGTCGTCCGCCGCGGGGAGATTCGTCTTGCCGGTCCGGTTGTAGAGAATATTGATTTTCGCGCGCGCGTTGTTCACCACGATCAGATCATTCAACCCATCCCCGTCCATGTCCGCCGCATGGAGCTGGCTGATGCCCATGTCAAGCGGATAAATTTCCGGCCCGCTGAAACCGAACGAATTCGTTTCCGCGCTTGCGCCCCGGACGGTCGAGATCAACAAGCCCCAGCCCAGCGCGCCCAAGAGGCGGCCCGTCGCGATCAAGGAGGTCTTCATCATGGCGGGGCCAAGTTGCCATCAAACGCCGCTTCGCGCCAGATTATTCCACGACTTTATCCAATGAGGGTGTAATGAAAAGTGGGTGAGATTGATCATTCATCCTCCCAACTGGAAATGGTCTTCCAGCCTGATGACTCCCGGGCATTTTCTTGAGCATTGATTTTCCTCTGTGCTCAACGCAAGATCGCCTGCATGACAAAGGCCATTCGCAACATCGCCCTGATTTGTTCCGCCACTGCGCTGGCTTCCGTCTCCGCTATGGCGCAAGAAAATGCCATCGCCACACCGGGAGATTTCGGGACGGTGCCGCAGCCTGGGACGCCGGTCTGGCAGGTTGGCGTCAATACGGGCTATGTCGCCGGCGGCGCGGCCAAATTTGACGGCGCGCGCCTGGCCGACTCCGACGCGTTGAATTCCAAGCTCCAGGCTGGCGTCGGTTTCACTCTCCCTGAATCAGGATTGGCCATCAACCTCGGTTTGTTCTCGGACAATTTCTCCCTGGAGCAGGTTTCCGGCGCGCCCATTCCCGAGCACATCCACACACTCCGCTTGAACGCCGGCGTGGGTCTTCGTCTGGGGCAAAAATGGACTTTCAGCGCAGAAGTCAGTCCGTCCCTTGACCGGTTGGATGGCGTGCGTGGCGACGATGTGGGAATCGCCGGCGGTGTGCTGGCGAGGTATCAGGTCAACCCGTCGCTTACGTTGGCCTTCGGCCTTTTCGGATCGCCGGACAGCGATGTCCCCGTGATGCCGATGATCGGGGCGCGCTGGCTCATCAATGACCGTTATACCCTGGAAGTGGGAATGCCGAAAACCCGCCTGTCCTATCGTCTTGATTCCAAATGGGGTTTGTATGCCGGCATGGATTTCAACGGGGCCGTTATCCGCACCAGCGACGATCTGGGGACCAAGACCGGTTTCCCCCAATACAACAACGCGATGGCGGTTTACCGCGATATCCGGCTCGGCGTGGGCACGGGCTATGAGCTTGCGCGCGGATTGCGCGCCGAACTGGAAGCCGGCTATTCTGTTTATCGCGAAATCAATTACTTCCGGATTGATGACACTGTCAGGTTTCACCCGTCCCCTTATGTCCGCCTTGGTGTGAATTACCGCTTTTAAGCCCGCGTTAATAAATTAGAAATTCAATCCATGAAAGCTCTCGCCATCAATGGAAGCCCGCGAAAGGGCGGGAACACCGAAATCCTCCTGCGCAAAGTCCTCGCGCCCCTGGTCGAAGCCGGCTGGGACACCGAATTCGTCCAACTCGGCGGAGTCACCATCCGAGGATGCCAGGCCTGTCGCCTGTGTTTCAAGACCAAGGACTCCGCTTGCGGCCAGAAAGATGACTTCTTCAACCGCTGCTTCGCGAAAATGGTTGCTGCCGACGCCATCATCCTCGGTTCGCCGACTTACTTCACCGACGTGAGCGCCGAAATGAAGGCGCTGCTGGACCGCTCCGGCCTGTGCGCACTTGCCAACGGCGGGTTGTTCCGCGGGAAGATCGGAGCCGCCGTGATCGCCGTCCGGCGCGGCGGCGGCACGCACGCCTTCGACACCATCAACCACATGTTCCTCATGTCCGGCGTCATTGTCCCCGGCTCCACGTATTGGAACCTGGGATTTGGTTTGGACAAAGGGGATGTGGGCAAGGACGACGAGGCGTCGCGCAACATGAATGATCTGGGCCAGACCATCGCCTGGCTGGGCGCCGCGATTCATAAATTCCCACGGAGCCGCCCGGCTGCTGCCGTCCGCAAATGAACCGTGCCGCTCGCGCCACAAACTCCTTGACTCCCATGCAATTCCGCAAATTCGGCAAACTCGAATGGAACGCCTCAGTGCTTGGTTTTGGCTGCATGCGCCTGCCCACTGTGGACGGAAATCCGCACAGCCCAAACATCAACGAAGCGGAAGCCGTGCGCCTAATCCGCCTCGCCCTGAACCGCGGCGTGAACTACTTCGACACCGCCTACGTCTATCACGGAGGCAACAGCGAGACCGTGCTTGGCAAGGCTCTGCGCGGCCATCGGAACCGGGCGAAAATCGCAACAAAATGCCCGGTATGGATGATCGAGAGCGAGACCGACTTCGACCGGATTTTGAACGACCAATTGCGCAAGCTCCAGACCGATCACATTGACTTTTATTTGCTTCATGCCCTGGACAAGAAACGCTGGAGCGAAATCGTCCCCAAATACAAACTTCTGGAAAAGTCCGAAGCCGCCATTCGCGACGGTCGCATCCGCCACCTGGGGTTTTCATTCCACGATGATTACGAGAGTTTCCCGGCCATTCTCAACGGCTCCAATTTGTGGTCCTTCTGCCAGATTCAATACAATTACATGGACACGGAAAACCAGGCGGGCGTCAAGGGATTGAAGCTGGCCGCCGCCAAGGGGCTGGCCGTCGTCATCATGGAGCCGCTCCTCGGCGGCCGCCTGGCCAATCCGCCGGCGGCCATTCGCCAGGTCTTCGACCGCTCCGGCACGAAGCGATCCCCGTCGGACTGGGCGCTGCAATGGCTTTGGGACCAGCCCGAAGCGACGGTGGTCTTGAGCGGCATGAGCACCTTGGAGCAATTGGAAGCCAACCTTGATTCCGCCACCCGCGCCCGCGCCCATTCTTTTCAAGCCGCGGACTTCCAATTCATTGCTGAATTGCGCGAACAGTACCTCAGCCGCGCCGCCATTCCCTGCACCAAGTGCAGCTACTGCATGCCCTGTCCGAACGGTGTGGACATCCCCGCCAATTTTCAAATCTACAACGACGCTTTTCTCCACGAAGACATTCCCGGCGCGCGCTTCCTTTATCAGATTTTTGTCCCGGGACCCGCGCAGGCCGCCAACTGCGTTTCCTGCCACGAATGCGAAGACAAGTGTCCCCAAAAAATCCCGGTCAGCGAATGGATGCCCAAGGTCCACGCCCTGCTCGGTGCATAGGAAGCAATGCCATGATCTCCCAAAGCCCTGTCTTTCCGCATTTCAACCCGGTCCCGTCCAAGTTCCTGGCCATTTTCATCCTTGTGCTCGCAGTCTTCTTTCTCCTGAAACTTGCGATCAAAATCTGTGTCTGCTTGTTCCTCTCCTCCTGCCTCGCGCGCCTGCCGGAGCCTTATCGCAAGCAAAAGCCGGGCATGGTCTGGCTGCTGTTGATTCCCTTCTTTTCACTCGTCTGGAACTTTTTCGTATATCCGGAAATCGCGAACAGTTTCCGCTCCTATTACGGGGCGCGGGGAAAAAATGGTGTTGACGACTGCGGCTATGCCTTGGCGCTCGCATACTGCATTTGCGCCGTCTCCGGGCTGGCACTGTGGATTGTTCCATTGCTTGCCGGGGCCGGCGCCGTTGCAACCCTCGTGCTCTGGATCCTGGTGCTGGTCAAGTTCAGTTCGCTCAAGGCGCAAATTGGCTTTGACGCTGTCCCCCGGCCCGCCATGCCGCTGGGTGCAGTCTGCCCCAAATGCGGCACTGCCGCAGCCCCAGGCGTCAAGTTTTGCGGCGCGTGTGGTTCTCCGGTTGCGGTTCCGGAGAGCGCGGAACCCGTCTGCCAAAGCTGCGGCGCCAAACAGGACCGCGGCGCAAAGTATTGCCCTCGTTGCGGGAAACCGCTGCAACCATAAGGAACACTATGTCTGACAACACCCAAAATCCCGTCGCCGGTGCAGGCCTTTGCCCAAAGTGCGCCGTGCCCCTTGCCGCCGAAGCGAAATTCTGCCCGGCCTGTGGCGCGCCGGTTGCCTCAACAGAACCGGCCGCAATGTTCTGTCCGCAATGCGGCGTGAAAAATGACGCCGCCGCGCAGTTCTGCAATAGCTGCGGCAAACCTTTGACTGCCACCGTGCGCAGCGTGGAATACGCCCCCATCCGGATGCCTCCCATGCAGCCCGCCCTGTCCCGCGCTTCCAACAAAATCCCGGCGGGGATTTGCGCGATATTGATCGGGGGCCTTGGTGTTCACAAATTCATCCTCGGCTACAGTGGCGCCGGGGCGATCATGCTGGCTGTTACGCTCGGTTCCTTTGTCTTGGGCATTGCGACTTGCGGATTGTTATGGCCGGCGATGGGCGCCATGCACATCATCGGGCTTATCGAAGGCATCATATATCTGACAAAGTCCGACGAGGAATTTGTCCGGATTTACGTGGATGGCCGCAAAGAGTGGTTTTGATTCTTTACAGCCTTCAGGACTGAAGGGAACAACTGCCAGCTCATCGGGGGACCGCCACTTGCTGAAGTATCTTTTGGATGACTTCGACCACGCTCACCCCTTCGATCTCAAATTCGGGACGCAGGATCAAACGGTGATCGAGCACGGGGGCGGCCATGGCTTTGATGTCGTCGGGGGTCACGAAGTCGCGCCCGGCAATCGCGGCGGCGGCGCGGGCGGCCAGGAGAAGCGCCTGGGTCGCGCGCGGACCGGCCCCCACCAGTACACTCTCATGGCGGCGCGACGCGCGCACTATGTCAACTATATATCCAAGCAGGTCGTCGCGCACGACCACGAGCGCGAGCTGCCCGCGCAGGGCGGCAAGGTCCCCGGCGGACAGCGTCTGGCGGACAGCGCCGGAGGCGAGGGCGGCTTCGGGGGAATCCTCGCCGAGCATCCGTTTGGCAAGGGTCAACTCGTCATCGCGCTCGGGGAGGTTCATGGAGATTTTGAGCATGAACCGGTCCTTTTGCGCTTCCGGCAGCGGATAGGTTCCCTCGTATTCAATCGGGTTCTGGGTGGCGAAGACGGTGAAGTTCGGGTCCAGCGGATGCGTTTCTCTGTCAATACTTACTTGCCGCTCCTGCATCGCCTGGAGCAGGGCGGACTGGGTCTTGGCGGGGGCGCGGTTGATTTCGTCCGCGAGCAGGAATCCGGTGAAGACCGGGCCTTTGATGAGGGCGAATTCATTGCGCTGAAGGTTGAATACGTGCGTGCCCGTGATGTCCGCGGGCATGAGGTCGGGCGTAAATTGGATGCGACCAAATTCGCATCCCAGCACGCGCGCCAGGGTTCGGACCAGCAGGGTTTTGGCAACGCCCGGCACCCCTTCGATCAGGGCGTGGTGGCCGGTGATAATGGGGATGAGCGCCTTGTCAATAACATCGCGCTGGCCGATGATGACTTTGGCGATTTCCTGCCGCGCGGCGGCGAGGGCTTCTTTGAGCTGGTCAAGGTTGGGAGTCATGGAGGGTGGTGGATTGGGCTTTTTGGGGATGGGAATAATAGGACGTATAGGACCTATATGGAAATGGCTGGGGGGCGTTGGTAATGGGGGTTAGAGGCGCTGGGTTAGTATTCTCCGGATAGCTTGCCAGGTTTCGACGGGGCGGCGCGCGCCGGGTGGAAGGGCCTTTTCTTCCTCGATGATTGCTTCGATGGCGGGAAGCCGGGCGGCGGCGCGCGGCTGGCGGGCGCAGGCGGATTTCCACTCGGCAAAACAGGTGAACAGCAGGTCGCCGGGCGCAATGCCGCGCCGCAACAGGCTCGCAAAACCGGCGCTCGCCTGCTTGCCCTCGACCAGCGCGCCGCGCCCTTCGTCGGCGTCGCCGGGAGGCGGCGGGACCAGGGGCACACTGTTTTTCCAGAGGAAAAGGGCCGCGATGAGAGCCAGCGCCAGCAGCACGCCCTGCAAATGGTACTGCCGCATGAGACCCGCCACGCCGGGCCGCTCCTCGACGCCGAGGTGAGTTTCGTCAAATATAATTTCGCTCCGGCCGCCCGCCAGCCACGCCAGCAGCTCCGCATGCCGCTCGCGGCGAAGGCTCTCGTTGCTTACGAAATAGGAGTCGGTGGAAAGCACCAGCGACCCCGCGCCGAAGGAGCGTTCGACGATTACCGGATGTCTCCTCCGCTGGTAAAGGGTCTGCCAGTTTGTGTCCAGGATGTCAAAATAAGCCCCGCTGTGCCACGAAATCCGCGTCGGCAGACCGGGCGGGGCATGGACGGGCGCGGCCCATTCGGAGTGGCTCAGGCCGTGTTCGTCAATCGCGAGATCGTCGTATTTCACACCCAGGCCGGTCTTGGCCAGAAAGGAAACGTCTTCGGGGATCAGCGACGGTTCTGAGTTGGTGTTGGTGTTGTCGCGCGAACGGGGTCGGCGGACGGCCGATGAATGCGGCGCGTTCGTCGCCGGTCGCGGGCGCGGCGCGGCGTTGGTGAAGAGGAGGCTGTCGTCCTGCTCGCGGTCGGCGAAGGGCAGGAGGGAAACCACCAGCCGCCCGCCGCTGAAGACAAAGGACTGAAGGGTTTGGAAGTCATCCGGCGGCATGGATTCCAGGTCCTCGCGGGTCGTGCCCAGAACAAAGAGGACGCGGCGCGGGCCGCCCTCGAGTTTGGAGTTGCTCTGGAAGAAACGGCTGACCGAAAGGCCGGGCAGATTTTGCAGGCTTTCGTAATACGCCTTGACGCCCAGCGGGTCCGTGCGAAGCGAGGAATACGGAGGGTAAATATCGCCCGCGTCGAAGCGCATCTGGAACAGGCGCACGATGCCAAAAGCGAACCCGGCCAGGCAAAGGGCCAGCAGCGCCGTCAGGATGTGGCGGGATTTTAACATGCGCGGATGCGGGCCAGGTTGAATTGGAACTGCACCAGGGCGTCCTGCGTGACCTCGTGCAGCCCGTACCAGGCCCAGTCAAAAACGGCCACGTTCTCGCTGAAGGCGTTTTGCACTTCGGACTCCGCGCGGGCGCGGCGGCGCAATTCCGCTTCATATTCCCGGTTGGATTTGAAGACGGCGATGGAAATCATCTCGCGCGAGGCCAAGTGCGCCAGGCTGGCCAGGTAAAAGGCGCGCAAGGCCAGACGCAGATTGCCGTCCTCCACCATTTCGCGCGCCAGCTTGAGCCAGCCGTCTTCGGGCAATTGGTCGGCGCCCACATTCTCGTCGCTCAGATCCGGCCGGGCAGGCGCCGCCTCGGCGAGGAGGACCGCAGGCCGGCGGCGGCGGCGGACGGCGCGGAAAATCAACACGCCCAGCACTCCGGCCAGAACGGCGATCAAAATGAAAAGGAGAATCTTCAGTGAGTAGATCAATCCGGCGCTCCAATCGGACAGACCGGCCGGCTTGGAGTACCTGCCGGGCCACAATTTGGACAGCATGTCCGCGATCCAGCGCAGCACCTCCCGGAGCGCGCGGGCGACGGCTTTGACGGCCTCCTCGATCATGTCGGAGAAGGATTGAAGGGCGCGGACCAGCCAGTTTTTCGGGGCATCTGACTCGGCCTTTTTTTCGCGCGGCATCCGCCAGGCAAACTCGCGCTTCTGCAGCACCTGATCAATGGACTGGCTGAGTTGCTCCGGCGAAACGGCTCCGGGGGGCGGTTGCGCGGCGGCATCCGGCGCGGCGGCGGAGGCCGGGAGCGCGCAGCAAAAGAGAAGGAGCGCCGACAGCAATGCGATGCGAAAGATGTGCCCGGGAGGACGCCTGCCACAGCGGGAGGGGACGCCCGCGCTCCTGGATCGAGTGCCAGATGTGGAGCACAAGTTCATGGTCGCGATGCCAGGAGTACGCAGCGCCAATTCATATTGCCCGAAGGGATTCCATGAATTGGCTCCGGGAGCAAGCAAAAACAGTGACAAACGCTCGCGCAGGGCGCAGGACAAGAATCTTCACCGGGGAGGCAGGCGGCGGAGCCAAGAGACCACGGGACTACGGACCACGGGACTACGGCCTCCGGGCTTGCGCCGGGGGGAAACCGGCGGCACACCCGTTACACCGTTACATTACCTATGAGAAACGGCGCTTTTCGGCCCGTTACGTAACCGTTACATGCCGTTACACGGGTGCGGCAGCAAGAGACCACGGGACTGCGGACCACGGGACTACGGCCTCCGGGCTTGTGCCGGGGGGAAACCGGCGGCACACCCGTTACACCGTTACATTACCTATGAGAAACGGCGATTTTCGACCCGTTACATAACCGTTACATGCCGTTACACGGGTGGGGCAGCAAGAGACCACGGGACTGCAGACCACGGGACCACGGCCTCCGGGCTTGCGCCGGGGGGAAACCGGCGGCACACCCGTTACACCGTTACATTACCTATGCCACAGGACAAACGCTGAAAGGCTGAAAAGCTGAAAAGCTGAAATGGGATATGCGGGAAATATGGGAGGAATGGGGAGAAAGGGGGACCGGGCTTGATTGCGAGCGGGACCATTCCGGCCTTGCGCCGGCGTTTGGCGGGGGTATATTTTGCCGCATGATCAACACGGTTGAGTCTGCTCCGGTTCCCTTGCGTGGGGCGCCGCTTTGGCCGTTGTCGGTGGCCGCTTACCGCGCTTTGGGCGAAATGGGCCTGATTCCCAAAAACACGGAACTCCTTTACGGGTTCGTCTATACGAAAATATCCAAATCACCCCTCCATTCCGCACTGCTCCGGCGGCTGAAACGGAAGCTGGAACAGGCCCTGCCGCCTGGTTATTTTATTGACAGCGAGCAGCCTTTGGCTTGCGAGGATTCCGAGCCGGAGCCGGACATTGCCGTGATTCGCGGATCAGAGGATGAATTTTGGCATCAGCACCCCGGCAGCGCCGAATTGGTGATCGAAATCTCGATCAGCAGCCATGATTATGACCGCTCGAAGCTGCGCGCTTATGCGACGGCCGGGGTGAAGGAGTGCTGGCTCGTCCTCGGCCCGGAGAAGCAAATTGAGGTTTATCGGCAGCCACGGAACGGCCAGTTCACGGACCACGCGATTCACGGGCCGGGCGGCGCGCTGACCAGCGCGGTATTGCCGGAATTTACGCTGGGCTTGGATGGTTTCTTTGCAAAGTGAGATTGTGGGGTGTGCGGGCAACCAAAGGAATTGAACCGCGGATTTCACGGATTTCACGGATGGCAAAAACATTCCAACGCAAAGACGAGAAGGCGGAGCGCGGACAACCGCAACCGACTCCGGAGTTGCCCGCAGATGGACGCAGATTGACGCAGATAGCTGCGCATGAGGAAGGAAGATACGTGAATGCCCGGACGCATCCCCACGCGTCTGAGATTTTTATGACCTTATGTTTCTGACTTTTTATTTCCGGACGGTGACATCCGGCTGACCGCGCAAGACTATAAGCCCCGGAGGACCTCTTTGAACAGGAGGTCGCAGAGGGCGCAGAGATAAAACAGGCGAAGAAGGTTTTTCCTCTCTGCTCTCCGCGTCCTCCGCGTCCTCCTGTTCAAAATCCCTGCAACGCAAGGCAGTGGGAGCGCCCCGTTTCCTGCGTCCTGTGCCGTGACCATCGGGGAGATCGGACGGAAGCGGCCAGTTTAGGGGAATGACCATCCCGATTCCGAATCGGGAGATGACACGGATGAAGATGGAACCCATGAGCCTGACTGCGGAATTCCGCTGGTAATGTCGAGGAACCGTTTTTTTGCCATATTTTAGGTTGACAAGGCGGGCGGGAAGGGACAGGCTTGCCCGCATGGCGCAGAAGCTCCGCTTTCAATGTCCGGGGGCCATCCATCAGGTGATGAAGGCCGGTGACCGCCAGGAACTGGTGTTCCTGGATGACTCCGACTGTTGCCTGTTTGCCCCAAGTGGGCAGGCAAGCGGTTGGCAATGGGTTTCTGAGAAGCGGCCAATCGGCGGGTCTATGAACACAGAGACAAAAATGGTGAAATCCTGGGAAACGACCGTGTGGCCCGTTTGAGATCCCTCCGAAGGAAAAACAAAGGCTTTAAAGAGTGTGAAGTGAAACTTGTACCACATTGAGCAAAAAACCGACAAAGAAAGTTTATTTTCATGGCTTAGAACTGCTCCCGGCTCCGAGCAGGTGGGCCAAGTCCTGCGCCCACGAAGAATGTACTTTGCACCAGCTTTCTCCATATATTGGCAAAATTAAAAGCAGCATCGCCTGTGATTTGGTGAAAAAATATTCCAAGCCGGGCGATTTGGTGGTGGATCCATTCGCTGGCGCCGGTACCATCCCCTTAGAGTCCGCCTTGCTGGGGCGCAGGGTACTGGGAGCTGACATCAGTCCATATTCCAGAATTCTC
>Ga0302320_10003386_pt1 | contig 37167 bp, 32 predicted proteins | sample Bog_T0_3_FD_202130 | JGI IMG/M metagenome (GOLD analysis project Ga0302320, IMG submission 202130) | Peat permafrost microbial communities from Stordalen Mire near Abisko, Sweden - Bog_T0_3 | ecosystem: Environmental > Terrestrial > Soil > Wetlands > Peat | place: Sweden: Abisko, Stordalen Mire... | reverse complement strand
CCGGCAAGGACGGCGCGATCAAACATGTGATGTCCGGGCTCAATCCGCAGGCTTGCCAGGTCTACAGCTTTAAGCAGCCGAGCAGCGCGGAACTGGCGCATGATTTTCTCTGGCGCACCAATTGTTTCCTTCCCGAACGCGGTCGCATCGGAATTTTCAACCGCTCCTATTACGAAGAAGTGCTGGTGGTCCGCGTGCATCCGGAAATATTGGCACACGAGTCCCTGCCGCCGGAGGTCACCGGCGGCAAGAATTTTTGGGAAAAGCGCATGCGGTCGATCACCGATCTGGAAAGGCATCTCCATCGCAACGGCACCCACGTCATCAAGTTCTTTCTCCACATTTCCAAGGAAGAGCAGCGGAAGCGCTTCCTGCGCCGGATTGACGATCCCACCCGCAACTGGAAGTTCAGCGAGGCGGATATCAATGAGCGCGCCTTTTGGAAGAATTACATGAAGGCCTACGAAGACTGCTTCAACGCCACCAGCATCGACCAGTCTCCCTGGTACGTTATTCCCGCCGACGATAAACTCAACGCCCGGTTGATTGTTTCCCAGGTGATTCTGAATACCCTGGACCAACTAAAACTCGCCTATCCCCAATCCAGCGCCCAACGGCTGAAGGAACTGGCGTCGCTGAAAAAGTCGCTGGCGAAATAATTTCACCGCGTTCGCGGCTTCGGGTGGAACCGGCGGCCCGCCCGTCCTGGCGGGCCACCTGCCCGCCAGCCGCGGCCAGCCATTCAGTGCGTCGACTTTTTTAGTGCCGCCGCTTTGGTCCCGTAGATAAGCCGCAGTTTCTCCGCATCGAGCGCGCTGATGCGGTTGTCGCTCCATTGCCCAATGACCCCGTCATATTTTTTGTCCAATGGCTGAATGACCGCGCAAGGACTGCTGCCCACGCTGTCCTTGCACTCACTCTCACAGGCGGAAGCCCAGCAAATGCGGTAATGCATGATGGAGCGGTAATCGTAGGGCAGGGTGGCGGCCAGCCAGTTGGTTTTGGGAATCCAATCGTAATCGGAGGCCCGGCCCGGCTTGATATTCTCATAATGGATGGTCACATATCGGTCGCGATCCCAGCGCTCGTGCTCGTGAAAAAAACCGAGCACGTGGCCGAGTTCATGCGCCGGCATCCACTCATCCTGGTCCCACCAGAACGCCGTGATATTGATGTCCGACGACTGCCCGTTAATGAATCCGACATGGCTGGTGTTATTTCCGGCATTCGTTTTGCCGGTGAAATTGACATATTCCACTTCCGTCGTGCGTGGAATGAAAGTGATATTCGCGCCGGTATCGGTCCAGCGTTTCATGGCGCGTTGCAAGAGCTCCGCTTGCGGCCGGGTTAACTTCGAGGCGTCGTAAGGGATGATGCCATTCGGCCAGGGCTGCGGCCTTTCGGAATCCATCTGTTCATGGGCCGGATCCGATTCCGTGGTACCGGCGAACATTTTCGGGGGCGCAAATATGAGGACTGCCAGGAGAACGGCCGGTATAAAACAAATGAACTTCCGCATGGCGCAGTTAACCACGCTGCCGCCGCGAAAGCAAAGAAATTGGCCCCGTGATCCCGTCTCAATAATTCTGCGTGGCGTCCGCTTCCAGTTCAAACAGCAGATCTTCGCGGCAAACCTCGCAGTGAATAACCACCACCGGAAAAATGTTCTCAGGCTTTTTGGCGCACCACTCGGTGAATGCCCACGCATCCGCGCTGCGCCGAAAATATGCGGTTGCCCGGCTGATATCCGTGAAAGAAAAATTCCGTGACTGCAAGATTGCTTCAACCACTTCCATCGTTAGTTCCACCTGCCGGCGCGGATCATCTTTCCAGGAAGTTTCACCGCCCGGAGCAATGCTCGCCGTGCCGGAAATGGTCAACCGGCGGCTGACCGGTGTCGTGACCTCCATCGCGCGACTGAACGAACTGCCGTAAGCGGGCGCGGGACATTGCAGCGGTGAGCCGACCTCTTCCGCGCAAGCGGAATTGTCCAAGGGTTGCACCGCCCAAGCCGCTAACGCCACGGCCGTCCCGGCCGGATTTTTTGCGCCGACACCGGTGCTGGCCGGCAGCGAACCGGACCGGAATTTGATGTGGGAATAGATCGCCGTCCGCGCCCGGTTAAAGTCATCGTACCACGACAGGATGTCGTCGAGAAAAAACCACGTTCTCACGGTGTCCGAAAGATTAAACCCGGCTTGGGCGAGCGCGTGTTGCAATTCCTCAATCGCCTTCGTCGCCTGCCCGGCGCGCGAGCCCGAGCCGTCCCGCGCTCCGAGTCCGCCGAGCAAACAATGCCGTGCTCCGCCGTCGCTGTACACCGAACCCACGACCCGGCCGTCGATGCGAATGCGTTTCACTTCCGTTTCGGCAATGCCGTAAATTTCCAGGCCCGCGAGCGGTTCGCCGCTGCAGGCGTCGCCTTCCACCCACGTTGTCGGCCAGTCAATCGCGCCAAACTGTTTCCGCATCGCGTCCAGCGTCGTGGTGCTCGCACTCACGGAACCGAACGCCTGGATCTGCAGTATCGTCGCGTTCCCGAGCGCTTGCGCAAGTCGCTGGAACATGCCTGCCATCGTTTCGCCGGGCGCGGGTTTAATCGTAAGCGAGATTTCCGAGGGGCCGCCCGCGGGCTTAGTGGCAACGGATTTCGGCCGATAGGGGTAAGTGGTGGAAGATAGGCTGGCTTCAACCGGAGTACTAATAGTTAACATCAACTTGAATGACGACGACATCGCAAAAAACGTTACAAGGAGAAATGCTTTAGCGGACTTAGCTAAATTTGCTTACCTAATGGCAAAAAATGCTGTGTTATTGAATGAAGCGTATGGTCACACCCCTGCGTCTAGTGTGTTAATGCAACTGAATCAGCTCGCCCACCACGGATTCCGGATTCTGTGCGCCGGTGCGATCTTCCTACTGAGCGCTCTGGTCGGGTGGCCGGATTCCGCCGTCGAAACCAAGGTGGCCGCCGTGGCGGCGGGAAATCAGATCGATGAGCTGGTGTTTTCCCGTTTGCGGGAGCTAAACCTGCGGCCGGCCAATATTTGTTCCGATGCCGTCTTTGTTCGGCGGGTCTATCTCGACACCACGGGCACGTTGCCCACCGGGGTGGAGGCGCGGGATTTTATTCTGGATCGAAACCCCTCCAAACGGGAGGTGCTGATCGACCGGTTGTTGCGCAGCGACGAGTTCGCGGATTACTGGACCATGAAATGGGGCGATTTGCTGCGCATCAAAGCGGAGTTCCCCATCAATCTCTGGCCGAACGCGGCGCAGTCCTACCATCGCTGGGTGCATGATGCCATCCGGGATAACAAATCCTACGATGCATTTGCCCGGGCTTTGTTGACTGCGAGTGGCAGCAATTTCGAGGATCCGCCGGTTAACTTTTACCGGGCCATGCAGAGTCGAAATCCCGCGGGCATCGCCCGGACCGTTGCTCTCACATTTCTCGGCGAGCGCGCCGATAACTGGCCCACCAACGATCTGGCCAGCCTCGCAATATTCTTCGCGAACGTGGGTTATAAATCCACCGCGGAATGGAAGGAAGAGATTGTCTATTTCAATCCCGCCTCGACCAACGCCGGCGCTTTGAATGGTTCCCCGGTAAATGCGGTGTTCCCCGATGGCAACGCCGTGAAACTTTCGCCCGATCAGGATCCGCGCGCCGTGTTTGCCGATTGGCTGGTGAAAGATCCGCAGTTTGCGCGCAGCCTGGTGAATCGCACCTGGGACTGGTTGCTCGGGCGCGGCATTGTTCAAGAACCCGATGATTTTCGCGCGGACAATCCGCCCGGCAACCCGCAGTTGCTGGAATTTTTGGGAAAGCATTTTGTGTCGTCCGGTTATGATTTCAAGGATCTGGTCCGGCTCATACTGAACTCACACACCTATCAACTGGCGGCCATCCCCGCCGGAAACAACGCGGAAGCCGCCGCCAATTTTGGCTCCTATTCCTTGCGCCGTCTGGATGCGGAGGTTTTGATCGACGCGCTGGATCAGATCACCGGGACCAATGAAAGCTATTCCAGCGCCATCCCCGAGCCGTACACTTTTATTCCCGACAATCTGCGTTCGATTGCGCTGCCCGACGGCAGCATCAGCAGTTCCTTTCTCGATTTGTTCGGCCGTCCCCCGCGTGATACCGGGCTCGAATCCGAGCGCAATGATCACATCACCGCGGCGCAAAAACTCTATCTGCTGAACTCCAGCCAGATGCAGCGAAAGATCGAGCAGTGCCGGATGATCGAATTCCAATCCTCCTCGAACCGGGCGCCGGCCGATGTCGCCATGGGCGTCTATTTGGGAGTGCTGTCCCGCTTTCCCACCGCCGAGGAAGTGGTGACGGTGCAGGATTATTTCAAGTCCGGCATCAGCAAGCGCCAAGCGGTGGTGGATATCACTTGGGCGCTCCTCAACAGCACGGAATTTCTTTATCGGCATTAACCAACCCAGGATTCATTATGAGCAGCAATTTAAACTTCGAAGCACAGCGTCCGCGGATCAGCCGGCGCGAGGCGGTTCGCCGCGCCCTCTTGGTTGCGGGTGGTTTGGTACTGGCAAAACATTTGTCCTTCCGCGCATTCGCGGCGGCGCCCTCCGCCCCGGCCAAGGCAGTCATCCAAATCTGGATGTGGGGCGGTCCGTCCCATGTCGATGTTTTCGACCCGAAACCGGAGGCGGGCTACGATTACTGCGGTCCGTTGAAGACTCCGATTGAAACGAACGTATCCGGGATCCGGATTGGCGAGCTGATGCCGGCGCTGGCCAAGCAGGCGGACAAATATTCCATCATCCGCAGCATGACGCATGACAACAACGGTCATGAAACGGCCTCTTACATTGTCCAAACGGGCAGGCAGCCGGGAGGGCGCGTCGTCTACCCGTGCGTCGGTGCGGTGGTTTCAAAAACGAAAGGATACGACGCCGGGTACAAGGGCTTGATTCCCCCGTATGTCGTGCTGACCGAACCGCAGGGGCGTTTTGACGAAGCCGGATTTTTGGGCTCCCGCTTCCGGCCGTTTTCGACCGGCGGCAATCCGGCGCAAACACCGTTCGCCGTGGAGGGCGTGGTGGCCCCGGGCATCACCGAAGCGCGCCAGAAAGAGCGGCGCGAATTGATGCATCACGTCGATTCGCTCGCGCAGGCCCTGCCGCAAGACCCGCAGATCGCCGCCGCGACCCAGGCCGAGAACATGGCTTATGACATGATCCTGGGCGATGGCGCAAAAGTGTTCGATCTCTCGCAGGAAAAACCCGAATTGCGCGAGCGCTATGGCAAAAGCAAATTCGGCCAGTCCTGCCTCGTCGCCCGCCGATTGGTGGAGCGCGGTGTTCCCTACGTCACCATCAACTACGGCGGCTGGGACACGCATAAGGAGAATTTTCAAGTCATGCGCCGGCAATTACCCGAGATGGACAAGGGATTTGCCACATTGCTCCAGGATCTGGCCGATCGTGGATTGCTCAGCAGCACAATTGTCTGGTGGGGCGGAGAATTTGGCCGGACGCCGAAGGTGCAATGGGAAGCACCTTGGAATGGCGGCCGCGGACATTGGGGAAAAGTATTCTCGGAAGTTTTGGCCGGCGGCGGATTCAAGGGCGGCCAGGTCATTGGCGCATCGGATGCCCGGGGCGAAGAAGTGAAAGATCGCCCGGTCTATCCCATGGACGTCATCGGCAGCATTTATGCCCAATTGGGTATTTCGCCGCAAACTAAGCTTCCCAACCCCGAGGGTCTGGACACTTTCGTGATGCCTCGTCCGGACGAAGGCATCAAATCGACGGGCTTGTTGAAGGAGATCATGCCGGCATGAAAAGACTTGGTCCAATCGCCTTGTTCCTGTTGCTGGGGGCTGCGGCCTTTGCCCAGCCGGCGCCGCATTTGGCTTACGTCTATCCGGCCGGCGGACGGGTGGATTCCACTTTTGAAATCGTGGTGGGCGGCCAATTTCTGGCCTCCGTGTCCAACGCCTTCTTTTCCGGAAACGGGATCAGCGCCAAAGTGCTGGATCATCACCGGCCGATGAATCAGAAAGAATTCACCGACCTGCGGGACCGGCTGAAAACGTTGCAGGAAAAGTTTCAAGCCACGCAGCGCGGCAACGATGGCACCAATGTCTGGACCGCGGCCGATGCGGCCGAGCGCGAAGAGGTCCGCGCAAAAATCTTGAAGAATCCGCCCAACCGCACCGTTAATCCGGCCATGATTGACACGGTGATAATGCGGGTCGCGATCGCCACGAATGCGGAACTTGGCGTCCACGAAATCCGCCTGGCGGCGTCGAGCGGATTGTCCAACCCATTCCGTTTTTTTGTGGGCACCTTGCCGGAGATTACCAAGCCCGCCGCGAAGCCGGCCAACCCGGACATGGACAAATTTCTCGAACGCATGGGCAACAAACCGGTTCCGTTCGGCACCCCAAAATATGAGAGTTCAACTTCTCTGCCCGCCCTGGTCAACGGCCAGATCATGCCCGGCGGCGTGGATCGCTACCGTTTCTTTGCGACCCGCGGTCAGCAGATTGTCATTGCCGCCAGCGCGCGGCAGTTGATTCCTTATCTTGCGGACGCCGTGCCGGGATGGTTCGAGGCGGTCGTGACCATTTATGATTCCAAGGAAAAAGAATTGGCCAGCGATGAGCGTTTTCATTTCCGCCCTGACCCGGTCCTCCATTTCGACGCCCCGCATGACGGCGAATATGTCGTCGAAATTCATGATTCCATTTTTCGGGGGCGCGAGGATTTTGTGTACCGCCTGGCGATTGGTGAGCTGCCGTATGTCACAGGCATTTATCCGCTGGGCGGCAAGCGGGGGGAAATAAGTTCCGTCTCCGTGACCGGTTGGAACCTGCCGGAAAAATCCTTCGTCCATACGAATGATGAGCCGGGCGTGATTGCCCTGAATCAAGGCGCGTTCAATGACGTTCCTTTTGCCGTGGATGAATTGCCGGAGTGCTTCGCGCGGGACGGAATTAATTCGCGGGAGACGGCCCAAACGGTGACCTTGCCCATTATTATCAATGGGCATATTGGCCAGCCCGGCGAGCGCGAGGTTTATAAGTTGGAAGGCCATGCGGGCGAGTTGATCGTCGCCGAAGTTTTCGCCCGCCGATTGGATTCGCCGTTGGATTCATTTTTGCGGCTGACGGACCAGCACGGAAAAATGCTCGCGTTCAACGATGATTTTGAAGACAAAGGTTCCGGCCTGAACACGCATCACGCGGATTCCTACCTGACCGCCACGCTGCCGGCCGACGGGACTTATTTTATTCAAATCAACGACACGCAAGGGCAGGGCGGTCCCGACTTCGCCTACCGGTTGCGCATTAGTGAACCTCAGCCCGACTTTGAGCTTCGGGTTGTCCCGTCCAGCATCAGCTTGCGCTCCGGCATGAGCCTGCCCGTGACGGTCTTTGCCTTGCGCCGCGATGGGTTTACCAACGAAATTCAGTTAAAATTAAAATCCGCCCCGGCGGGATTTGCCCTGAGTGGCGCGCGCATTTTGGCCGGACACGACAAGGCTCAATTCACTTTGAAGGCGCCCTCGGAGCCAAAAGAGGTTCCGGTCGCCCTCACCATTGAGGGAGAAGCCAACGTTTCTGGAGAAAAAGTCATCCACGCCGCCGTGCCCGCCGAAGACATGATGCAGGCATTTGCGTACCGCCATTTGGTGCCGTCGCAGGAGTTGGCCGTCACCGTCAATGGGCCGGCGCGTTTGTTCGCGCGCGACTCATTCAAGATTCTCAGTGTCACCCCGGTGAAAATCCCCGTGGGGGGAACGGTGCGCGTTCGCGTCAGCACCCCGTCGGGCGCGTTTGCCGACCGTTTCCAACTCGCGTTGCAAGATGCGCCGGAAGGAATTTCCTTGGATAGCGTTTCGCCGGAAGCGAATAGCGTCGAATTGGTTTTTCGCTGTGGCTCGGAAAAAGAGCGGCTGGGTTCCGGTGGCAATCTGATCTGCGGCGTGCTTCGTAAAGACGACGGGAAAAATTCCAAGAAAGCCGGCAAAGCGGTCAATGCAGTTGCCCTCCCGACCCTGCCTGCCATTCCGTATCAAATTGTGGCGGAATAGCCTCTCGAGCAAAGGACAGGGGAAGATCTCTCCGAATTCTCGTTTGGCATTGGCATGAGAAACCGCGTCGTCTATTTGCTTTTTGCCTGCGACCGGTGTCTGGTTACGGAGAAATATAATGTTAGAAGAAGCCCCTTGTTGCCATCTGCGGATCTTCCTTTATTGGCCTGAACCATTACTTGGTTGTCCGGTTGTGTTTAGATTGGACAGGGGGGTAACTAACGACAGCATCGCAAACTGGCTGGTTACTTGGGCGACCTGATTGTTGACAGTCACGGCATAAACTCCGATGTTGCCAGCTTGGATATTAGTCACGACCAAGACGGCATTGGTCCCCTCGGCAATCGGCGATCCGTTGAACCACCATTGGTAGCTCAATGAGCCGGCGCCAACCGCTGTCACTTTAAATGTGGCGCTGCTCCCATAAGTTGCCGGCTGGCTGGCGGGTTGTACCGCTATCCTTAGATCGGAATTCGTGCTGTCGGCATAGGCGTAGCCACTTGCTGGAAAGAAGTCGTAATACTGAATTTCCGGCCAGATGTTAGGCCCTTGAACGGTGGCAACGGTCTTATGGTCGCGGCGAAGCGTAAATTGTTGAGTTCCGCTGGCGAAGGGCGTGCGAACGTTGCTGATGCCGGCCGGGAGCGAATTCGTCACACCATTGGTTCCGGATACAATTTCCAAACTGGCCGGGGCGGTCAAATATACGGTAGTATAAATCAAATCTGCTATATCGCCGGTGCGCCAACCCACCAAGATTTCGTTTATATTGGACGCCGGCAAATTCATGCCGTGCGTCCGATAAAAGTAAAATATCGCGTCTTGATTGAGGGGTGGTGGATTTCCGGTCTTGTACCAAGCGATATAACGTTTAGAAAGTTCCAGATAACCTTTGTGCGAATACCGCACGGGTGTTTGCGTGCTCTCCTCATACTGGCCGGGATTTTCTATCGGGGAAACGTAAGTGCTTTCATTGAAATCGTTCCAGGTGCCAATCTCTACCGCGTCCGGTTGATTCGCAATGATATTCAGCCATTCGGCTGTCAACCCCTCTCCGCCATCCGTCTCGTAGTAGCGTCGCCCCAAACCGTACTGCACCGAGCCCCAATAGTTCGGTGCGATGCCTGCCATCACCAGCTTCCCTGCCGAATGCACCGCCGCAATATAATTGGAATTAGCCGTCGCCAGTTCTGAGGGCAGTCCCGCCGCTGTCCAGCAGAACAACCCATCGACCAGATTGGCGTAATTGGTCGTCACTTCCATTGCGTTGGCGTGCGAGGGTATCTCACTCACCGGATCGGAAAAAAAATACGGCACGAAGTAAACCGGATACCCGTCGGCGGCCAGTTGACCAAGAATGGCATTCGTCCAATCGAGGCCCGGCCAGCCTTGTGATGGCACATCGTTCTCGCCGTAAGCCGACAGCACGACCCTCCCGTGGTAGGTGAAAGTGTTGGTTCGTCGGGCGTAGGTTTCAACCATGTTTACGATGTTTGATTCGCCCGAATAATTGACGGAGAAGAACAGCTTGAAGCCAGTGCCCAATTGTTCGGCGGCATCGTACATCAAAGCAATATTTGTGTTGTAATACGGCTGGGTCGGATCATTATAGGCGTTAACATTTAATGCGAAACCATCAATACCGGCCGCCTGGGCGTCTAAAATATCCTGTTTAAAGCCGTCAACCGTCTGGCCATAGTCAGAATAACAAACCATGTAGTGTGCGAAGACATAATGTGGCCAGTCTGCCGGTGCTGCTAGGGCATTTGCAGGTTCGGAGGTGTTGGTCGATGCGAATACTGTCAGTATTGCGTTTGAACTGTTCGCGCTTGCGGTCCCACTGGTCACCACAACTGAATAACTTCCCCCTTGATTGATTGTAACATTATTCAATGTCAACTTGGACTCGTGACTATAACCAAATCTCACCTCGCGGATAACATTGTTCCAGCAGTCGGCAATGAACAGATTGCCCGAGGTGTCCACGGCTACGCCATAAGGGTAATACAGGCTGGCATTTAACGGTGCGCCACCGTCCCCGGAAAAACCGGCAGTGCCATCGCCCGCCACGGTCGTAATCAGGCCAGCGGCGGTTACTTCCCGGATAACGTTGTTGCCTGAGTCGGCAATGAACAGGTCGCCCGTGGCATCCACGGCCACGCTTGCCGGATTAGACAGGCAGGCGTTGGTGGCGGCGGCGCCGTCACCAGAATAACCGGCGCTGCCGTCGCCCGCCACGGTCGTAATCAGGCCGTCGGCGGTTACTTCCCGGACGACATTGTTGCCTGAGTCGGCAATGAACAGGTCGCCAGCGGCGTCCACGGCCACGCTTGCCGGATTGGATAGGCAGGCGTTGGTGGCGGCGGCGCCATCGCCGGAGTAACCAGCAAGGCCATCACCCGCTGCGGTCGTAATTATGCCATTGAGGCTCACTTCCCGGACGACGTTGTTGTCCGAGTCAGCGATGAACAGATTACCCATGGCATCTACTGTTACGCCATACGGAAAACCTAGCGTGGCGTTGGTGGCGGCGGCGCCGTCACCGGAATAACCCGGGGTGCCATTGCCAGCCACCGTTGTAATCAGCCCGTTGGCGGTCACTTTCCGAATACAGTTGTTACCGCCATCGGCGATGTACAAATTGCCCGTTTGGTCGACCGCCACCCCTAAGGGATAATTTAGGCTGGCGTACGGGGCGGCGCCGCCATCCCCGGAATAACCAAAAATGCCACTTCCCGCCACGGTGGTCATCAGTCCGTTGGTGGTGACTTCCCGGACGCAATTATTATCGCTGTCCGCGATGAAAACATTGCCAAAATTGTCCGCCGTCACGCCAAAGGGATAGTTCAGGCCGGCGCTGACGGTAACCGCGCCGTCCATGCCGGAGTAATTGTAAAAGCGATTGCCCGCGACCGTGCTAATTAGTCCGTTGGCGGTCACTTTACGCACGCAGTTGTTGTATTCGTCCGTGATGAACAAATTGCCCAGCGGATCCACCGCCACGCTCGAGGGGTGATCCAAGGTGGCATTGATGGCTGCGCCGCCATCGCCGCCATCACCGCTGTTGCCATTACCCGCTATCGTTGTTATCAAGCCGCCGGGGGTTACTTTTCGGATTGCGTTGTTATTTTCGTCCGCAATAAACAGATCGTCAGCGGCATCCACCGCCACGCTATTGGGATAATTCAGGCTGGCGCTGGCGGCGGCGCCGCCGTCGCCGGTATAGCCAGCAATGCCGTTCCCCGCTACGGTCATAATCACGCCCTGGCTGGTTACCGCCCGGATCACGTTGTTGCCGGTGTCGGCAATAAACACAGTGCCGGCAGCATCCACCGCCACGCCATTCGGATAATTCAGGCTGGCTTCGACGGCAGATCTGCCATCGCCGGCATACCCGACACTACCGTTGCCTGCTACCGGCAAAATCATTCCGTTGGTGTTCACTTCCCAAATACGGCTGTTCCAAGTGTCCGCAATAAACAGATTACCGAAGGCGTCTATGGCCGCCCCGGAAGGGGCGTCCAGACCGACGTAAGTGGCGACGCTGCCGCCGCCGGCATACCCGGCATTGCCATTGCCCGCCACCGTTGAGATTATTCCGTTGGTGGTCACTTCCCGGATGCGAAAGCTCCACTTGTCCGCGAAAAACAAATTGCCGAAGGCGTCCACGGTGACGCTCTGAGGATTGTTCAATTGGGCATCGGTGGCCGCGATGCCGTCGCCGTACCCTTCACTGCCGCCGCCGGCCACCGTCGTAATCACACCGGTGGCGGTCACTTTCAAGATGACGCCGTTGGCGGTGTCCGCGATAAATAGGTTGCCGGAAGCATCCGCCGCTACGCCGTTAGGATAAGAGAGGCTGGCGCTGGTGGCGACGCCGCTGCCATTTTGACAACTACCGTTGCCTGCCACTGTCCCAATGATGTTGTCGGGCAGGTTCATGCCGTCGAACCGCCATTGGTAGCTTAACGCTTCTGTCCCGGTCGCCGTTACGCTGAAAACCGCATTGTTGCGCTGCGTTACGGCATCGCTGGACGGCCCATTGACTATAAACGGTGTTGATTGGTTGGAGATCGCGGTGGCATCCGCTGGGAAAGTCTTTGCTAAAACACCGGATATGCCATCCGCCTGCGCCAGCTTCGGGCGCAGCCAGATGACGAGCAACACTGCCAACATCCACGCGGAGCAGTTTAGTGTTTTCAAAACGTACTATCGTACTCCGGTCTCCGAGGTCGACAGAAATCTATCCGCCATGAACGCCGAAAATACCTTTTCTTTTTCGACGCCAAGTCGATTAACTTTAGTTCTTTTTGCGCTTTAATCTTTTACGCCGGGTGAGAAGCGAGCTTTCGCCGCTATTCCTTCCAAAAATGTTCACCAAATACATCGTTTCATTTGGGAACCGCCTGAGCGGGAGATTTTAAATGGAATCCAGTTTTTTGCAAATGTGAAAACTTTCACAAACTTTTCTTGCGGGAGAGCCCAAGGTTCGCTAAATATCTTCGCCTGTGTTGCAATTCTGCGGTCAAATTTTGTTAAAAGTGAGCGTATTTACGGTTTTTACGATTTGAAATGTCAGCTATTTTCCCGAAATGGACGAATTGGTTGCCGTTGGTGTTAGGCGTTTTTGCCGCACTGACTGCCGGGGCTGTGGCTGCCGGGGTAACTTACTATTTTACCCCCAAGTATACCCGGGTCGGCTACCAGCCCATCCAGCCGGTTCCTTTTTCCCATAAAATTCATGCCGGCCAGTTGGGGGTGGATTGCCGCTTTTGTCATAATGGTGTCGAGAAATCCTGGTTCTCCAACCTGCCGGGTGCCTCGACGTGCATGAATTGCCATAGCCAGGTTTTGAAGGATGATCCCCGATTGCAGATTGTCCGGGACAGTGCCGCCAGTAATACCCCCGTGCCGTGGGTGCAAATTCACAAGGTGCCGGACTACGTTTATTTTAATCACTCGGTCCACGTCACCCGCGGCATCAGTTGCGTGGAATGCCATGGCCGGGTCGATCAAATGGATGAAGTGCGCCACGACAAACCGTTTAGCATGAGCTTCTGTCTGGATTGCCATCGCAATCCAGCGGCCCATATCCGTCCGACGGACAAAGTGACCAACTTGGGCTGGCAATGGAGCACCAATTCCGCTGAAGCCGCCCGGTTGCAATCGGTTAACGGACAAAAATTTGTTCATGATTGGAAAGTGGAATCCCTCCAAAGCTGTTCGGCCTGTCACCGATGAAAAATAATGCCAACTCAACTGCCGCACCAGTCACCGGCCGCCGTTATTGGCGCAGCCTGGATGAACTGGCCGATACGCCGGAGTTCAAGGACTGGCTGCATCGTGAATTTCCGCAAGGCGCCAGCGAGCTCGTTGATGGCAGTTCCCGCCGTCACTTCCTCAAGATCATGTCCGCGTCTTTCGCGCTGGCCGGAATCGCCGTGATGGGCGCGGGTTGTCGCCGTCCGGAGGAAAAATTGGTCCCCTTCGGCAAGCAACCGGAGAATTATATTTTTGGTGAGCCGGAATTTTTTGCCACCAGCATGCCGACCCGCTTGGGTGCGGTGCCGCTGGTGGTCAAGTCCTACGAAGGCCGCCCGGTCAAGGTTGAAGGCAACGCCCTTTATCCCGGCGGGAACGGTGGGTCCGACCGCTATGCCCAGGCATCCATTCTGAATTTGTATGATCCGGATCGCGCCCGGCATTTCACACATTCTGGTAATCCTGTTTCCCGCGAGGACGCTATCGGTGCCTTGGACGCTCTTTCGCAGCAGTTTTCCGCCAATTCCGGAGCGGGCCTCGCGTTTTTGGCTGAGAGCAGCACGTCGCCTTCACGCGTTCGCCTGCAAAAGTTGATCGCCAGCAAGTTTCCCCAAGCCCAATGGTTTACCTACGACGCCATTGACGCCGGGATTCATCAGCGTGCCGCGTCCCAATCCTTCGGACAATCCGTTCGGCCAGTCTATAATTTCGACAAAGCCAAGGTCATCGTTTCGCTGGATTGCGATTTCTTGGGCGGTGAAGAGGACGCTTTTAATCATATTCGCAGATTTTCGTCCGCCCGCCGGGCCAGCGCCGATATGTGCCGCCTGTACGCGGTGGAATCGCTGTTCACCCTGACGGGCGCCGCCGCGGATCATCGGTTGCGGGCGCCCGCGAGTTTCGTCCCGGAAATCGGCGCTGCCATTCTGGCGCAATTGGACGGCGATGCCGGATCTTTGCCGGCCGGCGTCGATTCCCGTTGGGTCTCCGAACTGGTGAAGGATCTGATCGCCAACCGGGGCAACGTTTTAGTGGTGGCCGGCCAGGGCCAGCCGCTCGCCGTGCACTTGATCGCCAACGCGATTAACGCCACGCTCGAAAGCGTCGGCAATACCGTCACGCTCATTCCGGCGACCGATAATGTGAGTGTGGATTTGGACGCACTGGCCACGAGTGCTTCGGACACGCTGATTATTCTCGGCGGTAACCCGGTGTACGACTTGAATTGGGGCGCGCAAAAGCCCAAGAACGTCGTCCGGTTGGGATATTATCCGGACGAAACCGCTGACAAGGCGGATTGGAATTTTCCCGCCGCCCATTACCTCGAATCCTGGGGCGACGCCCAAACCAGCGACGGCGTGGTGGTAGCCATCCAGCCGTTGATCCAGCCGCTCTTCGGCGGAGTGACCGAGCTGGAATTCCTGGCGCGCCTGGCCGGTGAATCCGAGACCAATCCTCACGATATTGTTCGCACCACCTTTGGCGGCACGGAGGAAGCGTGGAAATTATTTTTGTTCAACGGTTTTGCCGCGGGCACACCGGCTACGGTCGATGATGCCAAGGTTACGCTGAATTCGGGTGATCTCGTGCAGCAGGTTGCGGGCATTAAGAAGGCCGCACCGTCCGCCAGCAGTCTGGAAGTGATTTTTTATCGGGACGCCAAGGTCGACGACGGCCGGTATGCCAACAACGGTTGGATGCAGGAGCTGCCCGAGCCAATTACCAAGATGACGTGGGACAACGCCGTGCTCATCAGTCGTAAAACTGCGCGCGATTTGGGCGTGGAAAACGGCGACATCGTTGAAATCAGTTTGAATGGCCGCACGACGAAAGGTCCGATTTGGACGCAGCCCGGCATGGCGGATTATTCGCTCGGCCTCGCGCTGGGTTACGGCCGCGAGAAGGCCGGTCGCGTTGGCAACGGCGTTGGTTTCAACGCCTACAAAATTTTTAACCGGACGTACGTCGAAACCGGTGCCACCATTCGCAAAACCGGCGAGACCTATGTGCTAGCCTGCACGCAGCATCATTGGTCGATGGAAGGCCGCCCGGCCGTGCGGGAGGCGAATCTGGATCATTTCCTCCAAGACGGATCATTTGCCTCCGAAGATTTTCACGGTGTCGAGCCGCCCGTGGTTCAATCCCTTTATCCCAATCCGCTGGATGAAGCCAAGAAGACGGCGCTCCATCAATGGGGAATGTCGATCGACCTGAATGCCTGCGTGGGTTGCGGCACCTGCGTCATTGCCTGCCAGAGCGAGAATAATATTCCCATCGTCGGCAAAGATCAGGTGATTCGCGGCCGCGAAATGCACTGGATGCGCATTGACCGGTACTTTACCTCCGACCCGGCCAGGCAGCACAACCCCAGCCTGTTTGACCCGAAAGCTGACATCAATCAGAAGGACGAAGACCAGCAGTTTGCAGGTTGGATTGATGACGTGCAGGCGGTCAATCAGCCCATGCTTTGCCAGCAATGTGAAGCGGCCCCGTGCGAGAGTGTTTGCCCCGTGAATGCCACGGTGCATGACCAGGAAGGTTTGAATGTCATGGCGTACAACCGGTGCATCGGCACGCGCTATTGCTCAAACAATTGCCCCTATAAGGTTCGCCGCTTCAACTACCTCGATTTCAATAAGCGTCCCTTGTCCGAGCTGAAAGGCCCGTTTTATTCGACGACCCTTACGCACAAGACCAATGGCAAGTCGGACCTCCTGCGTTGGTGGCATGACCCGAACAGCGGCATGCGCAGCGAGGATGAATGGGATTTGATCAAGCTTTCCAAGAACCCGGATGTGACCGTTCGCATGCGCGGTGTCATGGAAAAATGCACGTATTGCACGCAGCGTATTGAGCACGCCAAGATCGCCCAAAAGGTCAAGGCGGGCGGCTCCGATAACGTCCGCTTGCGCGAATCCGATGGCACCGTCCCCAAAACGGCGTGCCAGCAGGCCTGTCCGGCCGGCGCGATCGTGTTTGGCGATATCAGTGACGCCGATAGCGGCGTTTCCAAAATGAAGCAACTCCCGCACGATTATTCCGTGCTGGCCGATTTATTGACCAAGCCGCGCACCACTTATCTGGCCCGCGTGCGCAATCCCAATACGGCAATGCCGGATTATCATGTGCCGTACAGTACCGAAGAGTACAAAAACCGTAACATCCCCGCCGCCGAGAAAGGAAACAGCTAATGGCTGAATCCGCGATCAACCTGGCTGATTTGAAGAAACTGGCACCGCCCGCCGAATTGCGCCGGCCGCCGGTCGTGGAAGGTGACACCACTCTTGGCGGTCTCACGGACAAGCTTTCGGCCTTTGCCGAGGGCAAGATTCCCCGCTGGTGGTGGGCTTTATTCCTGCCCGCCGCTTTTTGTGCGACGGTTATTTTCCCGATCTGCCTCTTCTATCAGGTGTTCACCGGTGTCGGCGTTTGGGGTAACAATCACCCGGCCATGTGGGGATTGGATATTGTCAATTTCATCTGGTGGGTCGGTGTCGCTCACGCCGGCACGTTGATTTCCGCCCTCCTGTTCCTGACCCGCCAGCACTGGCGCACCACCATCGGCCGCATGGCGGAAGCCATGACTGTGTTTTCGGTCATGATGGCTGGCCTGTATCCGGCCATCCACGTCGGTCGCGCCTGGTTCGATTGGTTCATGTTTCCCGTGCCCAACTCCAACGCGCTCTGGCCCCAGTTCCGTTCGCCCTTGATGTGGGACGTTTTCGCCGTCAACACCTACATGGTGGTGTCCATGCTGTTTTGGTTCATGGGAATGATTCCCGATTTTGCGATCTTGCGCGATCGTTCCAAAACCCGCGTGCGGAAGTTCATCTTCAGCTTCCTGGCCATGGGCTGGACCGGTTCGGCCCGGCAATGGCATCACTACGAGAAGGCCTACCTCGTCCTGTGCGGCTTGTGCACGTTGCTTGTGTTTACCGTCAGTTCCATCGTCGGGCTCGACTTTTGTACCGCGCAGATCGCCGGCTGGCACGCGACCATCTTCCCGTTGTACTTCGTCATTGGCGCCGTATTTTGCGGCTTCGGCATGGTGCTCGTGCTGTTGATTCCCTTGCGCAAATGGTGCGGCTTGGAAAAGATTATTACCATGAGCCACATCGACAAGGTCGCCAAGCTGGCTCTGGTAAGCGGTTTGATCATCGCCTATATCTATCTGATGGAATTCTTTATCGCCTGGTATAGCGGCGATCCCTATGAACGCTGGGTCTTCGGTCATCGTTTGTTTGGCCATACTTACCCCATCCTGGGTTGGATTTTGATTGGCATTAACGTCGGGGTCACTCAGTTGCTGTGGTTCAAAAAAATCCGCCAGAATCTCTTGGCTCTGTTCATCATTGGCCTGTTGATTAATATCGGCATGTGGAGCGAGCGGTTTGTCATCGTCGTCGGTTCCCTATACCAGGATTTTCTGCCTTCCAACTGGGGTAAATATATGCCCACCATCTGGGACATCGGTCTGTACATCGGCACTTTGGGCACGTTTTTCATGCTTTATCTGCTGTTCGTGAAATTCCTGCCGATGATTGCTATTTCCGAAGTCAAAGGCGCGGTGCCCCAGGGCGATCCGCATCACCCGCTCGGCGGCGCCCAGAAAGGGGACCATTCATGAGCGAGAAAATTTACGGACTCATGGCGGAATTTAATTCGCCCGGCGAAGTGTTGCAGGCGGCGGAAAAAATCCGGGCGGCCGGCTTCCGTCATTGGGATGTTTTTAGTCCTTTCCCCATCCATGGAATCGATAAGGTCATGGGTTATAAAAACTCGTTGGTCGGTTGGTTTTCCCTGGCCATGGGCGGGGGAGCCTTCCTATCCGGCTTCGCTTTGATCTGGTTCAGCAACGCCTTCGATTATCCGCTGATCGTCGGCGGCAAGCCGATGTTCAGCCTGCCGATGACCTTCGTGCCGTCGTACATTCTGATGATCATGGGTGGCGCCATCGGAGCTTTGGTCGGCATGTTTGCGATGAATCAATTGCCCCGCCTGCATCATCCGCTCCTGAATAAAGCCCGGTTCGCGCTGGCTTCGCGGGATAAGTTTATCATTGTGATTGGTTCCAACGATCCCCAGTTCGGCTTGGTGGATACCAAAAAATGGCTCGAAAATCTCGGCGGCGGCCATGTCGAGGTTGTGGAGGGTGAGATCTGATGCGCTACCTCATTTCCCTTCTCATTATTGGTGCGGCGATCGGCGCCGCCATCGTTGGCATCGCCGGTTTCCAGGGACGTTTTTCCCGCCAGCCGCCCATCGAAGTGTTTCCCGACATGGACCGCCAGGCGAAGTTGCGTCCGCAGGAGCCGAACCATTTCTTTACCAATGGCATTAGCTCTCAATTGCCCCCGGCCGGTACCGTGGCTCGCAGTGAAGTCATCATGACCGCCGGCGGCCCGGTGTATGATTTTCAAGATACGCCCGTGAATACCGGTCAAGAGGTGGGCAAGACCAATTTTGTCGAAATCAATCCCTTGATCATTGACCTGCCGTTGCTCCAGCGGGGCCACGACCGGTTTGATATCTATTGTTCGTCCTGTCATGGAAAGTTGGGCGATGGCAACGGGATCCTGAAGAAAATTGGCGCCCTGCCGGCGGTGGCCAATCTGCACGACCAGCGGATTGTGGGCCTGACCGATGGCGAGATTTTTAACACGATCACCCACGGGAAGGGATTGATGGGGCCAGTGGGTCCCATGCTGCCGACGCAGGATCGCTGGGCGGTGGTCGCCTATTTGCGCGCGCTGCAATTGAGCTGGCTGGGATCGACGAACGAATTGACGGCGGCGGAAACCGCCACGCTGAAATAATATGAGCCACGAAACCTCACAACTGCCGCCGCCGCTGGATTTGTCCGGCTGGCGCAAGTTGCCCACCGTGCTGATGGTGGTGGGGGCGGTGTTTTGCCTCCTCGGCGGTCTGTTTACCACCCGCACCGATTTTGGATATGCCTGGCTCCTCGCCTTTGTATTTTATTACAGCCTCGCCCTGGGCGCCCTGTTCCTCGTGCTGATTCACCATTTGACCGATGCCGGTTGGTCGGTGGGCATCCGTCGCTTTAACGAGCATATCGCCTCGCTCTTGTTTCCCTGGCTGGCCATTTTGTTTCTGCCGGTGGGTTTGCTCGGCAAGTTCATCTACTCCTGGATGAAGATTGATCCGAAGGTGAATAATCTGGTCGCCGCGAAATTCCCGGTTTTCACCACGGCGGGCTTTTGGGTGACGTCGGGAATTTTCTTCGCCATTTGGTGGTTGCTCACGTCCCGCCTGACTTTCTGGTCGCAAAAGCAGGATCAGACCGGTGAAGCCATCTGCACCCACAAGATGCGTTTTTATTCTGGCTGGGGCATTGTGGTTTTTGCGCTGACCTTGACCTTTTCCGCCGTGCTGTGGGTGAAGGCGTTGCAATATCAATGGTTCTCCGCCATCTACGGTGTTTATTTCTTTGGCAGCAGCGCATGGATCGCCTTGGCCACCACCTACATCATCGCCGTCGTATTGCAACGGCAGCGGATTCTTTCCGGGGTGTTGCAGGAGAATTATTTTTATTTCATCGGGGTGCTGTTCTTCGCGTTCACGGTTTTCCAGGCGTACATCGAGTTCGCCCAGTATTTCGTTGTATGGAATGCGAATATGCCGCAGGAGACATTTTACTATATCATTCGTGAGCATGCGCGCTGGTGGTCGTGGAGCATGATTCTGATTTTTGGCCATTTCTTCGTGCCGTTTTTCATTCTGTTGCCGGCCAAAATCAAGACGAACTTCAAGGTCATGGTCGCCGTCTGTATTTGGGCCTGGTTCATGCACGCCTTGGATCTCGGCTTCAACATGTTCCCGGCCTATTATGACCACGGCTATCCGCTTCGCCTGCTCTGGCTGCCCCTCGGCTGCCTCCTGTTCATGGGCGGATTTCTGGCCGCCGTCTTTTTGAAGAAATTCAATGCTTCGCCCGCCTATCCCCTTCGTGATCCGCGTTTGCATGAAGCGATGGGTATTCGCGAATATGAATTAAACGACGCGACCAATCCCGGAGGTGCCCGATGAGCAATCCGACGAGTGTTCCCGGCGTGAACCGCGCTTCCGGCGCTGCCGTGGGCTATGTGCTGGCGGGCGCTTTATTTATCGTGCTGGGTGGCGTTGTCGGAATTGCCGTTCGCCCGCCCGCCATCGATGCCGATCCGGCGGAACAACGCTATAAAGCGCTCGCCGAACTGCGTGCGGCTGAGAATACCGCCCTTAATAATCCCGGTTGGATCGACCAGCAGCGCGGTATCGTCCGTCTGCCCATTGATCAGGCGATCACGAATGCGGCCGAAGCCTGGCAGAATCCGGCCCAGGCCCGCGCTGATTTAATGAGCCGCGCCGAAAAAGCCGCCGCGCCGTTGCCGAAGGCTCCCGAAAAACCGAGCGCTTTTGAATGAACTCCGCTAATCCCATTTCCGTCGCGAAAATCGATGCCTCTTGCCGGGTGCCGCTGCTGGCCCTCTTTATTGGCGCATCGGTCGCGCTGATCGCCGGACTAACTCTGGCGCTGGTCGCCGCGATGTCCTTCCATGCGCCGGCCCTGTTCGCCAGTTGTCCGATTTTTACCTACGGGCGCGTCGCTCCGGCCGCGAATGATCTGTTGCTCTACGGCTTTTGCGTTCCTGCCGGTCTCGGAATTCTGCTCTGGATCTTTGCCCGCCTGAGTCGCGCCGAACTGGCCCTGCCGATCGTCTCTGTGGTCGCGGCCCATCTGTGGCATCTCGGCGTATTCATCGGCACCGTGGGAATACTGGTGGGCGATTCGACCGGCTTTACGTGGCTCGAATATCCCCGCGCTGCTGCCGTGCTTCTCTTTACCGGATTTTTCCTGGTCGCCCTCACGGCCATGGCGACGTTCGGGGCTCGTTCCGAACGCGAATTGTATCCGTCTCACTGGTTCCTGCTCGCCGCCTTGGTTTGGTTTCCGTGGATCTATTCCACCGCCAATCTGTTTCTCCTGGCCTGGCGCGTCCGCGGCGGCGCCCAACCGGTCATCGATTGGTGGTTTACCAATAACATGGTTTATGTCTGGCTCGCTCTGGTCGGCGTTGGAACGGCCTTCTATTTCCTGCCAAAATTGGCCGGGCGTCCGTTGCATGGCCGCTTTTTCACCTTGTTCGCCTTTTGGACCTTGATTCTCTTCGGTACTTGGTGCGGTATCCCGCACGGCGCTCCGGTCCCGGCCTGGTTGCCGTCGGTCAGTTTCCTGGCCTCGACCCTGTTCATTATCCCGGTGATTGCCATTGCCATCATTGCGGCGAAAACGGCCTATGGCTCTGGCGTGGTGTGCAAAGGCGGTCCGCTCTGCTACATCGAGTTTGGGACGGCCAGTTTCGTGCTCTCGGGTTTGCTTTTGATCGCCAGTGCCTGTCCGGATATGAGCCGCATCCTCAGTTTCACCTGGTTCGGTTTCGGCCAGTTTCAATTACAGTTGCTTGGCTTCTTTGGGATGATCGCCTTCGGCGGAGTCTATTATATTTTACCGCGGATAATGGGGCAGCCCCTGCCATTTCCCGGGTTTGTCCGGTTCCATATCTGGCTCTGCTGGGCGGGTATCATTTTGTTCGTCATTCCGCTGCTGATCGGCGGCGTTCTCCAAGGACTTGCCAATTACAACCCCACCGCCGCTTTGATGATGCTGCGCGTCAGTTCGATGGGATTGGTTCTCCTGCTGCTCGGCAGCCTGCTCTTTTTTGTGAACATTTTTGTGATGGCATTGCGATGGAACTTGGCCCTGATTAAAACTGTGATCGCCGCGGTAAAAGCTCCCTTGGAAGAGGCGGAGGTGAAGCCATGAAAAACGGCGCTCTGGTTTTTCTGGCGGCGCTGATCGCGCTCGGCGGTTCCTGGGTGGGCTTCGTGCTCGCGCCCACGCTGCAGTTGGGCGGCGAAAAACAAACCGTCGTTCTCAATGGTACCGACGTTTACCCGATCCAGCGCACCGGCGATGCCACCGTGGGCTTGCAGGTCTACCGGGCGAATGGCTGCGCCAATTGCCACACGGAACAAGTCCGGCAGGATGGCTTCGCTTGCGAGGTGACCTTGACCGCCGCCGGCAAAAATCCGACCGTCGTCAGCAATCTCATCGCTTCCCTCAAATTGGACGGCTTGACCCACGAACAAGCGGAAGCGCTTTCTGATAAAATCACCGCCGCCGGTGGCAAATCGGAAACGCGTTTGGTGGCCACGGGCGGCGATATCGACCGTGGTTGGGGCATCCGTCAGAGTGTTGCCGCCGATTATTTGTACGATTACCCCGTGCAGTTGGGCATTCTCCGCGCCGGTCCGGACCTCGCCAATATTGGTTTTCGCCATCCCGATATGAAATGGCAATTGCAGCATTTATACGCCCCCAAATCGGTCTCCGCCCATTCCAGCATGCCGCCCTTCCGCTATTTGTTTGAAGTGCGGAAAGTCGCCGACTCAGGGCCGTCCGCTGATGCCTTGGATTTGCCCAAAGAATTTGCCCCCGCCGAGGGTTCGGAAGTTGTTCCGACGGAAGCTGCCCGGCAACTGGCTGCCTATCTTTTGAGTTTGCGCGCCAATGTGCCGCTGTACGAGGCGCCGTTTACGCCTGTGACCACCGCGAAACCATGACCGAAGAATTTAAATCCGGGGCCGCCCCCACCGAAGCCGAGCCGACTGCGACGCGTGCTGCCACGCCGATGTGGATCATCGTCCTGATGTTGATTCTCCTGTTTTTGGGTGCCGTTTATTTTGACCATAACAGCGGCTGGTTCGATGGCCGCCTTTACGGTCCGTACTCATCCACCGAGCAGTTGGAATCCTATCAGCCCAAGTCCGGCGCCGCCGCCGCTCTGGCCCACGGCAAGGTTGTCTTCGAAGCCTATTGCGGCCTTTGCCACGGAAACGACGGCGTCGGCAAGCCCGGTCAGGCCCCGCCGTTGGCGGGTTCCGAATGGGTCAATACCCAAGGCTTTAGCCGTCTCGCCCACATTCCCTTGGGTGGTATCAATGGGACCATCAAAGTCGAAGGCAAAGACTGGAGCATGAACATGGCGGCGATGGGCGCCGGCCTGTCCGATGCGGATCTCGCCGCTGTTTTGACCTACATCCGCGGTTCTTGGGGGAATAAAGCCAGCGCCGTCGGCGCCGACGACATCAATAAAATCCGCGCGCAAATGGGCAAGAGCCCGGCGCCCATGACCGGCGATCAGATGATGAAAATGCCGGAGTAAATTTCAGGGCGTGAGTCGTTGAACTGCGCCTCGCGTTTTGTAGTGCGGCGGCCCTCCGCCGCTTTTCCAAACCACGCATAACAGCTGCGGTTTTCGCCAAAGTTGGTAAGCACCGTTCCGGCCTCTAAACCCCGAAAGATTTCAAAAGAAATCCACCCCGAAGGTCGTGGCAGATGGCTAACCACTTCCGTACGTCCCAGAAATTTCCATCAGCGCCGCCCCCGTTAAATCGCAAAGGTAGGGCGGGCAGTCCCCTGCACGCCGTCATAGGAACCACTCCAACGTTTGCCTTCATGAAGACCAAATAAACCAATAAATTTAAGATCACGGTTGCGATTCCAGCATTCCGTGGTTCCTTCATCCCTCCCGTTTCTCAATCTCCTCAATTGCCCATTGCGCATGCTCCGCAATCAACGGTTCCGGATCGTTCGCACTTTCCCTCAAAGCGGGCAGGGCGGTGGCATCGCCGATATTGCCCAAGGCCACACACACATTTCGCATCACTCCGCGCCGTTTGGTTCGCAGCATCGGTGTGCCCGCAAATTTGCTTTTGAACCCGGCGTTGTCCAGCCGCAGCAATTCCATCAAATCCGGCTGCGCCAAATCGCGGCGGCCATGCGCCTGCATCAGTTGGCCGGCGCGCGCGAACTTATTCCACGGACACGCCGCCAGACAATCATCGCAACCGTAAATCCGATTGCCAATGGCCGGACGCAACTCGACCGGAATGGCGCCCTTCAATTCAATCGTCAGGTACGAAATACATTTTCGGGCATCCAATTGAAACGGCGCCGTGATCGCCTGGGTCGGACAGGCGGTGATACAGCGGGTGCAGCGGCCGCAATGATTCTGCTCCGCCGTATCCGGCTCCAGTTCCAGCGTGGTTAAAATCTCCGAGAGAAAAATCCAGTTGCCCAAGGTGCGGCTGATGAGATTCGTATGCTTGCCCACAAAACCTAATCCGGCCCGCTGTGCAAAATCCCGTTCCAATACCGGCCCCGTATCTACGTACCAAAGGGAGCGAACTTCGGGGCCGCCGAGTTCGGTGAGAAAACCGTTTAACTGCCGGAGCTTTTCGCTCAGAACCTCATGATAATCCTCATAGCGGGCGTACCGCGCCACGATTCCACGGCACTTTTTATCCTCCGCCGGGGCGGGGGTGTCATGGTAGCTCGTTGCGAGCACGATGATACTCTTAGCGTCCGCCAAAACTTTTTTCGGGTCCAGCCGTTTCTCCGCATTGCGCGCCAGCCACGCCATTTCGCCTTGATTCCCCTGGCTGATCCAATCGCTGAAATGGGACGCGCTTCCCGGCGCGGCGGCGCTGGTGAAACGGCAGTCGTCAAAGCCCAGATCAACCGCGCGTTGACGGATGGCTTCCTTCATTTTCGATCGGATCTCGCCACCTTATACTGATGCACGATCTGTTGCGCCACTTCCCGGACGGAGCGATAGTCCGTGTTCACCAGGACGTCGGCCTGCAAATAAAAGGGCTGGCGCTCGGAGAGCAATCCGCGAATCTTCTCCTGCGGGTTCGGACCTTGCAACAGCGGACGATGCGTTTGGGTGTGGACGCGTTCCCAGATTTTTTCTGGCGACGCGCAAAGGCAGATTACCAGCGCATGGGTTTTGAGAACGGTCAAATTGTCGCCATTGGCGGGCAGGCCGCCTCCGGTGGAAACCACCGTGCGGGTCCGGGCCCCCAATTCGGTCACGACGCGCCGTTCCAAGGCGCGAAAGGCCGTTTCGCCTTCCCGGCTGAAGATTTCAGCGATCGTTCGTCCCGTGCTCGCCTGGATCAATTCGTCCGTGTCGAGAAAGTCAAAATGCAGCAGTTCGGCGACCTGTCGGCCCACAGTTGTTTTCCCGGTGCCCATGAAACCAATGAGCGCCAGGTTGGCCGAATGTCGGTTGCTGTTCACCACTATTGCATTATCTGATTTACGTCCAACTAGCACGCCTGAAATTTCTCCCGCTCGACAAATGGCCGCCAGCGATTAAATTAGGGCAGTGAAACTACCGCCGCTCATCCTGGCTTCTGCCTCGCCCCGTCGAGCCAATTTGCTCCGGTTGTTAAAACTGGAATTTGAGGTCCTCCCCAGCCACGTCGACGAAGTCGCCTACGAACATTTAAGCCCATTGGAAGTTTGCCAGTTAAACGCCCACCGCAAGGCGCGCTCCATCGCCAAGAAGATTCCGGATCGCATTGTCTTGGGCGCGGACACTCTCGTTTTTTTGGACAACGAAATTTTGGGCAAGCCCCGCGACCTGGCCGAAGCTCAGCTCATGCTGGGCCGATTGCAGGGCCGCACCCATCAGGTGGTCACCGGCGTCAGCTTGATCCATCTGCGCACTCATCGGGAAAAACTGTTTGCCACCAGCACCGATGTGCTTTTTCATCCGTTGGAGCCGGACCAGATTAACGATTACCTCACCGCCATCGATCCCCTCGATAAAGCGGGCGGGTACGCCGTCCAAGACCACGGTGAGCAGATCATCTCCGAAATTTCCGGCTCATTCAGCAACGTCGTCGGCCTCCCCGTCGAATCCCTGCGCGCCGAATTGCAATCCTGGGAACTGCACAACTGGGACTAGCCGCTGAAGGTGGGGCGCGTCACTCCGTGCGCGCCGTCGGCGCTAGCGGTGAACCAACCCATTATCTCAATTATTCGGCGTAATCTCACCCCTCACCCCGGCCCTCTCCCCGTTGCGGGGCAGGGAGAATTGTCCACCGTTGATTGGTCATGCTTCGCGACCAAATCGGTTTCATGGGTTCAGTGCGAGAATTTTGTTTCGGGGAACCTTTACCTGTTTTCTTCTCTCCGCGCCTCCGCGTCTCCGCGTGAACTTTTTTTGCGCAGGTCCGTGGCGTGAGATCGCGAACTAGCTCGATAGCCTTTACGCCCCCATCTTCGTCAACGCCACCTCGATCCGCTGCATTACCCGTTCCTTCCCCAAGACTTCCAGCAAATGGTACAGGCTCGGCCCCGACGGCTTGCCCGTGACCGCGAGCCGGCACGGATGAACCAACACCCCCGCCTTTACGCCCAACGATTTTGCGGTCTCTTTCAGCGCGGCCTCCAAAGCTTCCGTCTTGAAGGCGGGCGCCGCGTGGAACGTATCGCGCAACTTTTCCAGGCGCGGTTTGTTGTCCGGAACAAAATCTTTCGCAGCCGCCTCGGCATCGTATTCAATCTGATCCGTGAAATAAAAACCGGCGTATCCCGGAAGCTCATTGAACGTTTTGAATTTGCCCACGCATGTGTTCAGCGCCGCCTTGACATAATCGAGCGGGAACAAATTCGTGTTGAAGCCTGCCTTCGCGAAACTGTGCACCGCCAGCTCATAAAAACGATCGGGAGCAAGGTCCCTGGCGTATTCGCCCTCGAGCCAAAGTAATTTTTCATAATCAAACCGGGCATTGTGACGCAGAATTTGCGGCAAGTCGAAACGCTCGATTGTTTCCGCCAGCGACATCTTCTCACGGTTGTCCTTCGGCGACCAGCCCAGCAGGCAAAGGTAATTCACCACCGCCTCCGGCAAAAAGCCGTCATCCAGGTAGCTCATCAAGGAAGCGCCTTGGTCCCGTTTGCTCATTTTGGAACCGTCCCCGTTTAAGATCAGCGGAATATGTGCGTAATGAGGCGGCTTAACCCCGAACGCCTTAAACAGGGCGATATGTTTGGCAGTGTTAGTGAGGTGGTCCTCCCCGCGAATCACGTGGGTGATGTCCATTTCCAAATCGTCGATGACATTGACCAGATGAAAAACCGGTTCACCGTCCGAGCGCAAAATGACAAAGTCAGGATCGACCTCTTCGCGGTCCGTCAGTTTTCGCACGACGTCACCGACCACAAGATCGGGAATGGTGACCGGCTCCCGTTGCATCCTAAACTTAACCGCACCTTCATGTTCGTAAGCCAGCCCGTGCGAGAGCAGCGCTTCCACCCGGCGCTGATAATTGGTTTTCCTCTGGGATTGGAAATAGGGCCCACAATTACCTTTGCAGGGCCCGGTGGCATCACCCGTCAACGGACCTTCATCCCAATCCAACCCGAGCCACCGCAAACCGTTCAGAATGACATCTACCGCTTCCTGCGAGTTGCGGGCGGCGTCCGTGTCCTCAATGCGCAAAATGAATGTCCCCCCCGTATGACGGGCATAGAGCCAGTTAAACAAGGCCGTCCGGGCACCGCCGATATGCAGATAACCGGTCGGTGACGGAGCAAAGCGAACACGAGGTTTCATAATTTCTGTGCTTTCGTTATCGATATTTATTGAACAAATCAAAAACAAGTAGCAGCGCCCCTTGCGATGCGCACTGCCCTAACGTTCAATCGTTCGGTGAAAGTATCAGACCGGAAGGGCGCTGAAAAGCCTCAGAAAACCGTTCCTGAGATGCGGCGGCATTTGACGCGGGCTTAGGGAAGGAATAAATCTGCCGAGACATGAAAACGCCGTACCAAAGTGCGGACATGCTGCAGCGTCAGTTGCCGTTGGCCGCGCAGAATCATTGCGCCCAAGGTTCGATGAACGCCCAATTTTCGAAATGCAATTGTGTTGCCCGTTGAATGGTTGCAGGAGGCAACCCACTTTTTAAGCATTGCGACCTGAGCTGAGGCTATTTCTTCGGGGGGCGATCAAGAACGACCGCACTTGTTGAACTGCCGCCGCGAAGCTGACTGATCGCGGTGACGCTGCCACTGCATTTTGAACACGGCCACGCACGCCAGCGAAGTCCCTCACCACTTGGGGGGGGACGCAAACTCGAACTTGCGTTGTTTTCTGCGTGAAACTCACTCGACCAAAATATTATTAAACGGTGATTATGCAAGCCCGTACCTCAGGCCAAAAAAGCGACTCAACACAGCGGGAGAGTGGGCCGACACGGTCAAAATGGCATAAACGGAAGCTGAAAAAAATAATGCTCCCAGTCCGGACCAAGCTTGAATCCCGCCAACCTTAATTATTTTTTTCCGGCGTCCATTTGAAACGGGCCGACAGAAAGGACTGGATCTGGCCATCGAATTCGGCCTGTTCCCGTTCCGCCAGGCGGTCGCGCAAGCGTTTCAGGCTGGCTTCCCGTTCCCCGATGATCTGGCGCAGCAAATCCAGAGGCATGGCCGAATAGGGCCCTTTGACGTCGCTTTTCTTCGCTTCTTCCGTAAAATGATGGATGGTTTCCGCGTATTCGAGCAGATAGTCCACCGTTGCGTTGTCCTCACAAACCCACTTGCGCGGCTGGCGCGTGGCTTCGTTCAGCTTGGTCGGTTTTGAACGTTTTTTCATAGTTTGTCTCGCTGGTTTTACCGTGCCTCTCAGCCTTTTCGGCTTGTCCGCCGCGCGGGGCCGGAATGGCCTCCGAAACAGCTAATCCTTTAATCGGCATTTTTTCCGGCGACTTGAGCCCGGGAACGAGCAAACTTTGAAAACAATTTTAATTGGCCGCGCTGCGGCGCGGGAGACCATTGATTAACGTTAATATTTTAACGAATTGAGCAGGTTGCTGGATTAAATCTGCCAAAAAAAAGGCGCCCCGAAAAGATCGGAGCGCCTGATTGGAAAGGAGGACGACTAACCGCCAAGGATCGCATCCTTGGCGGCTTTGGCCACGCGGAATTTGACCACTTTCTTGGCCTTGATCTGGATTTCTTCGCCAGTCTTCGGATTCCGGCCGAGGCGCGCCGCGCGATTCTTCAGCACCAGCTTGCCGATTCCCGGCAGGGTGAAGGTGTCTTTGGCGTGTTTGTAGGCGAGGCTCGCAATGAGATCGAGGATTTCTACGGCCTGCTTCTTGGAGATTTCTGATTTTTCCGCAATGGTCGCGGCTAATTGAGCTTTGGAGAGTGCTTTTCCCATACGTGTTGATTTCTATTTGTTAAATGTTGTGTGCGTCAAAAAACACTGACGTAAGGCGAATTAAAGAACTTTGCGGAATTCGTGCAAGAAAAAAACTTAAATATTTGTCAATTCCGCCGGTTTTATGCGGCCAAGCTTGACTTCATCCCCTATTTTCCGACCATCCGATTGTGGCGCTGTTTACCATCAAGTGCGATTTCCGCTATGAGATTGTCCGCAAGATCTTTGAGGGCGGGATGGGGATCGTCTACGAAGCCGAGCAGCAGGGCGCCCGCGATTTTGTCAAACGCGTGGCGATCAAAATTATTCGCCCCAATTTCGCCAGCCAGAAAATGTTCATCGAGAATTTCATCGGTGAGGCCAAACTGGTCGCCGATTTGATTCATACCAATATCGTTCAGACGTACCACCTGGGCGAAACCAACGGCGTTTGCTTCATCTGCATGGAGCTGATCCGCGGCGTGAATCTCGAGCAGTTTTCCAATCAATTGGAAGGGCGGGCTCAGGTTCTTCCGCGCGAGCTCGCCGTGTTCATCGCCAGCCGGATCGCCCGCGGCCTCGCCTACGCGCATTCCAAGGGCGATAAGGACGGCAAGCCCCTCGGCATCGTCCACCGGGATGTCAGCTTCAAGAATATCATGATCGCTTTTGAAGGCGATGTGAAGCTCACCGATTTCGGCATCGCCAAGGCGCGCGGATTCCTCTCCGATCAGGAGGGCGAGGTGGTCGCCGGCAAACCGGACTACATGAGCCCCGAACAGGCGGATTTTCAGATTACCGACCGCCGGTCCGACCTGTTTTCCGCCGGCATCGTCCTGTCCCATTTGTTGCTCGGCCGGAATATTTTCAAGGGCGCCAGCGCGGATGAATCGCGTCACCGGATTTTAAACCAGCCCATTCCCGACTTCCGGGCGCTCGACAGCCGCATTGACGCCGAGTTGAATGACATTCTTCACCATTGCCTGGCCCGCGATCCCAATCGCCGTTACCCGAACGCCGACCAGATGATGTACGAGCTGGAGTATTACATGTACCATGCCGGTTACGGCCCGACCAATGAAACGCTCGGCAAATTCATTCGCGACCTGTTTGACCGGCCGCTGCCCGATGAAGTGACGCGCAAAAGTTTGGTTGGCAAAACCGCGTTTCTGGACGAAACTTCCGGGGTTAAAAACGTGAAGCCTAAGATTCCATGAGCCGGGTTAATTCGTCCATCGTCAAGCTGGGATTGATCCAGACCACCGCTTCCGCCCAGCCCGCAGAAAATTTGAAGCGGACCCTGGGTTTGGTGGAGCGTGCCGCCCGCTCGGGAGCCCAGGTCATTTGCACCCAGGAACTGTTCCGTTCCCAATATTTTTGCCAGAGCGAAAATCATGATTTTTTCTCGCTCGCGGAAAAGATTCCCGGCCCCACCACCGCCGCCCTCCAGAAGCTCGCCAAGAAACATCAGGTCGTCATCATCGCTTCCCTCTTCGAAAAACGTGCCGCCGGCGTTTATCACAACACCGCCCCCATCATCGATGCCGATGGTTCGTTGTTGGGTATCTATCGTAAGATGCACATACCCGACGACCCGCTGTTTTACGAAAAATTTTATTTTACGCCCGGCGATCTCGGCTTCAAGGTTTGGCCTACCCGCTACGGGAAACTGGGCGTCCTGATTTGCTGGGATCAATGGTATCCCGAAGCCGCCCGCTTGACCGCCATGCAGGGCGCGGAAATTTTATTCTATCCCACCGCCATCGGCTGGCATCCCAGTGAGAAAAAGGAATACGGCGAACGGCAACACGGCGCCTGGGAAACCATTCAACGTTCCCATGCCGTGGCCAACGGCTGTTTCGTTGCGTCCGTGAATCGGATCGGCCATGAGATTATTCCCAGCGTCGGCGGTCCCGGACTCGAATTCTGGGGGCAAAGTTTTGTGGCCGGCACCTCCGGCGAAATTCTCGCCAGGGCCTCCGTCGATCAGGAAGAAATTCTGATCGTGCCCGTCGATCTGGCTAAAGTCGACCTCACCCGGACCCACTGGCCTTTCCTGCGCGACCGCCGCATCGACGCCTACGGCGACTTGACCAAACGGCTGATCGATTGATGGAAAGTTGCAACGAGACGGCGATTTCAGAAAAGTAATGTTGGCGCGTTCAACTCTTGAAACTGATTCATGTGGTCGCGGGGGACCTCCGGAAATAGACTGAGATATCCCAACGCGGCGCCCTCTCCTCTAACGAGGAGAGGGGCAGGGTGAGGAGTGAGATCGCGCAAGTCGTAGGAAATCAGAACCCACATTTTGAGGTCCATGCAAAGTCCCCAGTTCCATTCAGACCTGCTCACCGCCCGTGAACCTGACCGGGGTAGGGCGGGCAGTCCTCTGCACGCCTTCGTAGCAATGCCGATGGCCAAACAAATAACAGTGATGGCCGAATGCAGTCGTGTCGCCCAGCGGAGGGGAGAGGTTTTTGGTGAGGGATGGGCATGTCTCACCCGCAACGAGCGACCAACAAGCACAGAACCTAGCAAGCTATGAGTTCACCTCCTGCAGATGGTAATTCAAGACTAACTTGGATAACCGGGGCCCGCGGTCTGATTGGAAATTATTTGGTTCAATCGGCGGCGCGATTTGCTCCGCACCGCCGCATTCGGGCCCTGACTCGTGATCAATTGGATTTGCTCGATTTCGCCGCCGTCCAGCGTGAATGCAAAAAGGACCGTCCGGAACTCATCATCCATTGCGCGGCCATTACCGTCGTCGCCGATGCCCAGAAAAACCCCGCCCTGGCCCGGCAGGTAAACGTCGACGTCACCCGTTGCCTCAATGATCTGGCCGCCGATATCCCCCTGATTTTCTTTTCCACGGACTTGGTGTTCGACGGCCGAAAAGGCGATTACGTGGAAACCGATGCCGTTAATCCGTTGCACCTTTATGGTGAGAACAAAGTCGAAGCGGAGCATATCGTTTTATCGGCCCACCGCCATTTAGTCGTTCGCACGTCGATCAACGGTGGCAAATCCCTCACCGGAAACCGCGCGTTCAACGAACAATTGCGGCGTTCGCTGCGTGGGGCAGGGGAGGTCATGAAATTATTCACTGACGAATTTCGGTGCCCCATCCCCGCCGAAGAAACGGCGCGCGCCGTCTGGGAACTGGCGGAAAAAAAATGCGGCGGAATTTACCACGTCGCCGGCGCGGAAAAATTGTCCCGCTCACAAATCGGTCAACTCCTCGTGAAAAACTGGCCTGAGATCAGCGTGAAATTGGAATCCGGCTCCGCCCGCGAATTCCCCGGACCACCCCGCGCCCTCGACACTTCCCTGAACATAGCCAAAGCTCAGTCAATATTGTCACGCCCACTCCCCCGCCTGACCCAGTGGCTGGCCCACAACCCCATGGCATTTTAAGCTGTCCGTTCGGCGCCAGCCGGCTCCGTTGTAGCGGCAGCCATCCTGGCTGCCGTGGAGCCGGGCGTCCCGCCCGGCGGCCAAACCGTACGTCGACAAACCCGCTCCCCTTCGCACTCCCCCCTTCGAACCGTGTCGTCCCGATTTATGAATGAGTCGGCTCTAAACCAATGTGCCAGCTCGCCCGTTATTGATTTAACCCGAAGAATATCGCTCCGCACGCCCCTCAAATGCGTCCGACATTTCGTGTTAGCCGCTAACGTGCAATCCTCGAAAGCAGCGCTATAATTTTCATAAAAGACTCATGAAAACCTTCTCCAGTCTGGGATCATTCCGGGTGGATCGGGCGACCCGCCCGATTTGGTGGGCAACCTGCCCTCCAACCCGGCCAACCGTTGCTTATTCGGATCCGAACTCGACTCGCCCGCCAATGGTTCGTTCCCCATCTGGTCAATCCCGTCAATCCTGTCAAATTCCGAACCCTCACCGCATCGTCACGCCCTTCGGCAAGCGAACCGGCAGCACCTCAGCGATTGGAAACCAGCATGCCAAGACGGAACGTGTGCTTTCTCCGAAGTCGTGGACTCGGCATTCGCATGTGCCGCGGCCGGCAGACCGCATTGGATCCAAGGCCCGCTTTGCGCGTGCGCCGCAGTGGAGAGACTGCGTTGGTTCCCCGACACTGTGCACCTGGCATTCGCATGTGCCGCAGTCGGGAGACTGCATTGGATCCAAGCCCCGCTTGGCGCATTTGGGTCCAGCGTCACGCTGGTTGAGGGTCTTTAAGCGAATTTAAGCCATTTTAAGCATCAAAATTTTTTTCGGCGAAAACCGTTCCCACGCAATCAAAGAAAAGGGGCAGGTTGCCCAGGGCTTTTTTCCATTCAAAACTCATAGCTTATCATTCATAATTTGCGTTCCATGGAACAATCAACACGAGCCTATCGTGGCCGACTGGCGCCGTCGCCCACCGGCTTGCTGCATTTGGGGCATGCCCGAACCTTCTGGCAGGCCCAGCAGCGCGCGCGACAGCACGGCGGGGAACTCATTCTGCGCAACGAAGACTTGGATCGCAGCCGCTGTCGGCCGGAATTCGTCACCACCATGATCGAAGACATGCATTGGTTGGGCCTCGAATGGAGCGAAGGACCCGACCGCGGCGGTCCCTTCGCACCCTATAATCAAAGCGACCGAATACACCACTATCGCGCCGCCCTTGAACAGTTGCGGCAACAAGATCTGATTTATCCTTGTGCCTGTTCGCGAAAAGACATTCAACAGGCGGTTTCCGCGCCTCAAACTGGCGATGATGACCCCATATATCCCGGCACCTGCCGATCAAAACGGGCGGAGGACCTCGTCGGCCGGCAATTCGCGTGGCGATTCCGGGTGCCCGATGGTGAGGCGATTACGTTTATGGACAACAATTTAGGCGGCCAAAAGTTTGTGGCTGGACGCGATTTTGGCGATTTTGTCGTATGGCGTCAGGACGATGTTCCGGCCTATCAGCTGGCGTGTGTCGTCGATGATGTGGCGATGAAAATCACCGAGGTCGTTCGGGGCGCGGATTTACTGGTTAGCACCGCCCGCCAAATTCTTTTATATCGCGCTTTTGGGGTTTTACCACCGCAGTTTTTCCACTGCGAACTCGTTTTGGACGGCGAAGGGAAGCGCCTCGCTAAACGCCACGACAGCTTGAGTTTACGCGGCTTTCGCGAACAAGGTAAAACGCCCGAATGCATCCGAAAATCCGTTGTTAATTGATTAGTTTGACTAATTTTAAAATTTAAAAAAAAAGGCTTGTGAAAAATTTCACGATGGGGCAATTTGTCTTTCCTGTGGCACCCCACGGTACTCAACCCGCGGGGGTTTTGTCGTCAGAATTGAATTTTTTGTGATTCGTTTTTATAAACTGGTCCTTGTTATTGCGATCTGTGCATTTGCATTGGTCGCCCAGCTTTCTGCCCAGCCGGCGACGACCGCCGCCGGGGCAGCGAATGCTGCTGTCGAAGCCGCTGGGCCCTTGGTGCCACAGTCGGCTCCCACACTCTTTCATATTGGACCGCTGCCCGTAACCAATTCCATGATTGTTACTTGGATAGTTGCGGCGCTCATCATTATTGTGGTTCGGCTGACGACTTGGAAGGTCAAGGATGTGCCGACAACCGGCCAGAATCTCATGGAGACGGTGGTCGAAGGCTGGGAAAGTTTGATGGGCAACGTTTTGGAGCCGAAAGTCGTTAGATGGGTGTTTCCTTTTGCCACGACTTTTTTCCTCTTCATTGTCGCCTGTAATTTCACCGATCTGTTTCCCGGCGTTGGCAGTATTGGTTATGGTCACGCGGATTCTTCCTCCTCCTTGCCTTTCGCGGTGTCGCACGTAGAGAAACCGCTTTTCCGTCCGCCTACGAGCGACGCAAATCTCACGACCGCCATGGCTGGAGTCTTTTTTGTGATGAGCATCTTTTGGGCGTTGCGTTACAATGGGCCGATTGGTCTCCTGAAGCACATTTTTGGGGTGAAGGTGGATACCAATAAATATACTTTTGTCCCGCTATTGCTGTTGTTCATGTTTGTTGGTGCGATCGAAACATTCTCAATATTGTTTATTCGACCGGTAGCGTTGTCGCTACGTCTATACGGAAACATATTTGCCGGCGAAACAATGCTTACCATGGCGATGTCTCAAAAATCTATTTTGCTGGCCACACTGTTGGCTGTACCCGGGTATTTTTTCGAAACTGTGGTTTGCTTGTTGCAGGCGTTTGTATTCGCAATGTTGACGGTGGCATTTGCCAGCACTCTTTGTACACACTCTGATGAGGAACATGGCCATTGATTCGAATTTAAATTTTACGGCTGCTGGCAGGCCCAGTCAGTTGTGATTAACCAAAACAATAAATAAATAGATAAGCATATGATGCTCGCAGAAGTGACAGGTTTTACAGGTAATATTCATATCGGTCTGGCCTTTGGTGGTGCGGCAATTGGCATCGGCATTGCCGCTGCCGGTGCCGTTATGGCCATTGGCCGTAACCCTGGCGCATACGGCAAAATCTTTCAGACAATGTTGATCGGTATGGCATTGGCTGAGGGGCTCGCGTTTATGGCTTGGCTGCTGGTCCACTAAAAGAATTCGGATATGTTTGACACACTCGGCATTCAGTGGCCAAAGTTGATCGCGCAGTTGATCAACTTTTCCATCGTACTTTTTGTATTGTGGAAATTTGCCTTCAAACCGATCTTCGGCATGTTGGACGCCCGCAAGAATAAGATCGCCGAGGGTTTGACGAACGCCGACAAGATCAAGGCGCAGCTTGCCCAAACTGAGGCGGACCGCCAGCGCATTCTGGCCGATGCCGGCGACAAAGCGAACAAGATCATCGAAGAGGCCCGGGCTGCTGCCGCTCGGGTGAGCGAGCTGGAAACCCAGAAGGCCATCGCCGCCGCCGAGCAAATCATTGCCAAGGCGCGCCAAGCCGCCCTTCAGGATCATGCCCGCATGCTTGCCGAATTGAAGCGCGAAGTCGGACGTCTCGTGGTTCAAACCACCACCACCGTCACCGGCAAAATCTTGACCTCCGACGATCAACGCCGCTTGACCGAGGAAACCGAACGCCAGCTGGCGTAAGTCCGCAAGTTCTGAATCGAATCAGGAATGAAGATCTCCAAACAGGCCCAACGTGATGCGCGGCAATTATTCCGCAATTGTCTGGTCAATGACTTGCTGGACGAGAATCGCGTGCGTCAGACGGTTTCCCTGCTTTTGGCCAAGAAACCGCGCGGCTATGCCGGCATTCTGGATCGTTTCCTGCGCTTGATGAAGCTTGAGATCGCCCGTCATGCGGTCAAAGTGGAAAATGCCGTGGAAACCACTCCCGCCGAGAGGCAGCAACTTCAGTCGCACTTGGAACGGAAATACGGCGCCGGATTGAATATTCAATATTTCGTCAACCCGGCATTGATCGGCGGAACGCGCATCCAGGTCGGCAGCGACCTGTACGATGGCAGCGTCAAAACCCGCCTGGAAAAATTGGAACAGAGTTTTTAACGGATACTATGAGTAATTTGTTGCAAGAAATTGAAGCCCAGATCGCAGGCGCACAGACTGCGGTCAATAAACAAAATATCGGCGTCGTCCGCGAAATCGGTGACGGCGTGGCCAAGATTGAAGGCCTCACCGACACGATGCTCAACGAGATGCTCGACTTCGGCAATGGAATCATCGGCCTGGCCCTGAATTTGGAGGAGACCGAGGTCGGCGCCATTGTCTTGGGTGACTACACCAAGATCAAGGAAGGCACCGAAGTTCGCACCACCGGCAAACTGCTGCAGGTCCCCGTC
>Ga0302320_10003385_pt1 | contig 37172 bp, 25 predicted proteins | sample Bog_T0_3_FD_202130 | JGI IMG/M metagenome (GOLD analysis project Ga0302320, IMG submission 202130) | Peat permafrost microbial communities from Stordalen Mire near Abisko, Sweden - Bog_T0_3 | ecosystem: Environmental > Terrestrial > Soil > Wetlands > Peat | place: Sweden: Abisko, Stordalen Mire... | reverse complement strand
CAACCGCGCTCTCAGCAGCGCTCTCATCCGCGCCATCCACAGTAGTCACCACCGCACCCTCGGGAGCCAGCGTAACGCTGACCGCAAGCGTCTCGCCCGCTGCCGCGGCAGGCACAGTGACCTTCAAGAACAACGGCGTCGCCATGGGAAGCGCAGTCACCGTGAGTTCCGGAATTGCGACCCTGGTTACCTCCGCACTCACTACGCCAGGAGCCACCCCCCTGACGGCAGTCTTCACCCCAACAACGGCACTGGACGACACCGCCAGCACCTCCGGCACAGTAAGTTTTACGGTGACTAAACCCGCCACGACAACGGCGCTGGCAGTCTCGGCAGGCCCATACTACTATGACGCCAGTCTGACGCTGACCGCGACGGTTTCGGCCTCTGCGGCGACAGGTACCGTCACCTTCTACGACAACGGCGTCTCGGTGGGAACCGGCTCTTTGAGTAGTGGAACGGCCACCCTTTCTCTCTCATCCTTCGCGGTCGGCACACATCCCATCACAGTTACTTATGCTGGAAATACGAGCTATGCAGGCAGCACCTCCTCCGCCACGAGCGTCGCCGTCGTCGCTACTTCCACCGCGGTCGCGCTGCATGCCTATGCAAACGGAACCCAAACCCCTGTAACCTCAACAAACCCTGGCGTTTCCTTCACGCTTACCGCAAACGTGACAGCCGCAGCGGGCTCAGCTACGGTGAACGGGGGGCACGTGAGCTTTTACGATAGCTCCACCTTGCTGGGAACGGGGACGGTGAACAGTTCCGGTGTCGCTACGGTTACCGTCAACACCTCCGCGGCCTCCCTGGCAATCGGCAAACAATACCTCCTCGCTTCGTACGGTGGAGTCTACAACGGTACGGGAACAGCGCAGTTCGGTTCCAGCCTCTCCGCCTCCGCGCCAGTATCCATTGTTGGCCTGACGGCATTGACCATCACCGCATCGAGTCCTTCTGTAGCCTATGGCGCGGCCGTACCAACGATCACGCCGATCTATTCCGGATGGGCTAACGGGGATAGCAGCACATCGTTGACCACGCAGGCTACCTGCACCACGGCCTACACCACGGCCAGCGCCCCTGGATCGAACCCCACCACGAGTTGTTCCGGAGCGAAGGACCCCAACTACACAATCACCTACGCGGCCGGTTCGGTCACGGTAACCCAGGCTTCGCAGACGATCGGCCACTGGTTTAACTCGTCCACCACCTACGGAGTTCCGGTTATTCTCTCGGCAACAGCAACCTCTGGCCTCACGCCCAGCTACTCGGTGATCTCCGGCCCAGGCGCGATCAGCGGATCCACCCTGACGCCCTCTGGCGTTGGAACGATTACCATTGGTGCTACCGTGGCTGGAAACACCAATTACACTGCGGTCACGACTCCGGTAACAAAGACCGTGACGGTTTATCTGGCGCCCCTGGTCGTTACCGCCTCCAGTCCCGTCGCGATAATCTATGGCGCGTCCGTACCGGCGATCACGGCGAGCTATGGCGGTGGCCTTGTCAACGGGGATACCGCGTTGACCACGGCGCCCACCTGCAAGACGTCCTACACAGTGTCCAGCGTCCCGGGATCCTACAGCACCTATTGTTACGGAGCCGTGGACGTCAACTATTCCATTACCTACGCAACCGGTTCCCTTCTCGTGAACAAGGCGCCGGCGACGGTTTCCGTCTGGCCGACGGCCTCTTCGGTTGCCTACGGCGCGGCGCTGTCGACATCCACTCTAACCGGCGGTACTGCCAGCGTCGCCGGCGCCTTCGGCTGGACAACCCCGAGTACCATCCCTCACGTGGGCTCTAGCCAGAGCGTAACCTTCACACCAACCAGTTCGGGGAACTACACCACGGCGACGGGCACCGTAGCCGCTACCGTGACACCGGTGACCCCCACAATCTCCGTCCTGCCGACAGCCACCACCATTCCGTATAACTCGGCATTGTCCGCATCCAAGCTGAATGGGGGTGCTGCCTCCTTCACCCTGCCAAGCAGCACCGTTGTTGCCGTGCCAGGCACCTTCGGCTGGACAAGCGGCAGCACCGTCCTCACCACCATAAGCACTACGAATTCCGAGGGCGTGACCTTTACGCCGACGGGAACGTATGCGGCGGACTACAACACGGCGACGGGCAACGTAAACGTGACCGTGACCAAGGCCACGCCGACGGTCTCCGTCTGGCCGACGGCCGGTACCATCACCTACGGCGCGGCGCTGTCCACATCCAGTCTCACCGGCGGTACTGCCAGCGTTGCCGGCGCCTTTGGCTGGGCCAGCGGCGCCTCTGTCCCCAGTGCGGGCACGCCTTCAGAGAGCGTGACCTTCACACCAACCAACGCTACCGACTACAGCACGGTGACCGGCACCGTAAAGGTTACCGTCAACAAGGCGACGCTCTCGATCACATGGCCGACCGCATCCGCCATCACCTATCCACAGACGCTTGCCAGTTCCAATCTGACCGGCGGCTCCACGACTGGCCGCTTCGCCTGGACCAGCACCACCACTGTCCCCAACGTCGGAGGTCCCGCCCAAAGCGTGACCTTTACGCCAACCAACTCGACCGACTACAGCACGGAGACAAACACAGTTAGCATTACCGTGAACCCTGAGGCGACTTCGGTCTCGGTCTGGCCAACTTCAGATGCGATCGCACTCGGACAGACACTGGCCGATTCCGGGTGGGCAACCCCCGGCACCGCCAGCACTGACGGTTCCTTCGCCTGGACAGACACCACCATACAGCCCGGAGTCGGAACCTCGTCGTACAGCGTCACCTTCACACCCAGCTCCTCCGACTTCAACACCGTGAGCGGATGGGTGAACATCACCGACAATGCGTGCGGCTTCCAGGACACGCCCAATTCAACTTTCTCCACAGCCCTGAATGTCGAAACCGGCAATCAGACTTTGACCGATCCCACCCTTGACGCCGAAGGCATCAACGAGAGCGCCGTCTGCGACGCCACCCCATCGGACATAACCATCGTCACTTACCCCTTCATCACCTCCAACGCCGCTAGCACTTGGACCGCGGACTCCAGTTCCTACGGCACTGACGCCGCAGTGCTGGCCTACGGAACCGCAGCCACCGCGGGTACTGGCGCGACCATTACCATCAACGACGATGGCGCAGGCGACCCCGGCTCCATCAGCACCTCGCAAAACTCGAGCAACGGCGTCTTCGCCTCCATGGGCGGCACCGTCAACATTACGGACACCGTCATCAACACCTCAGGAAATTACGCGCACGCATTGGCTGCGACCTACGCGGGCACTTTGAATATCAATAATGTGCAAGCCCTTACCACCGGCGACAACAGTTCCGTGATCGCCACCGGTATTGACGGCGGCTATGTGACAGTCGCTGGCGGCTCCTACACCGCCACCTCCAACGGTCTGCGCGCGTCGGGCATTCGAGTCGCCGGCACTGGCAGCACGGTCAGCGTATCCGACGGCACCGGCAGCGGCACCACCATCGCGGCGCAGAATGGGTCGGCAGTGGTGATCGAGGGCGGAAACACAGTAACCATCAACAGCAACGGAAGCACCTCGCTCTCCGGCGCGGCAGGCCAGCAGAATAACGGCATCTTCCTCTACCAGGGCACCCTGGGAGACGCCACAGCGGGCACCGGCAACTTCTCGATGACCAACGGATCGATCAGCTACACATGCGACGCCACTCTGACTCCGAGTTGCGCGGGCGGCATGGCTTCAAGCGATCAAAACAACCCGGCCACGATGTTCTCCGTTACCAACACAACGGCCATCATCGCATTAACCGATGTGACCGTGATCAACGACACGCCAACCAGCACCAACAGCAACGGAACACTGCTGACCTCCGCGGCGCTGAGCCAGGGCGTTGGCGGCATAGTCACTTTCAACGCCGCTGGAGAAACACTGACCGGCGACATCGTCGTGGACAGCATCAGCACGGCGAACGTGAGCCTGGCTGCCGATACTGCGACTCCAGCAGTAGCCTCCACACTAACTGGCGCAATCAACGCCGCCAATAACGGAGGAACGGTAAACCTGACCCTCGACGCGACCAGTTCATGGGTGGCCGCCAACGGGCCTTCTTACCTCACCTCGCTAACCAACGCCGGCACCGGCAACATAACCTGCCAAACCACAAGCCAATGCCAGGTTTATGTAGCTGGAGTACTACAGGCAAGCATCCAATAGATGCTCGGTAAACAGGGGGGGGCGGAAACCGGAAGCAGCAATGCTCCCGGTTTCCGCCCCCCCCTTTTTTTTCTTCTCTACTTTCCGAACTTCCCATACCATTCGCCGAAATCCTCACCCCGAATTGGTTTGAGCCGTCAAACGCCCGATGCGGCAATCGATAAGATAGCAGCGGTTTTCAAGACTCTTAACTTTCAGTTCCGGGAAACAGCGGCGGGGGAAGGGCTTCGTCCTCCACGGCAAGGACGTCACTCTGCGGCGCGGATTGGGCGGTCTGCGGAGTGTAAAGGAAAAGCTCAGGTCGGATGCGATTCCCTTTACAGCGTTTATACAGTTCCAGACCCAGGCGTGAAGGAGTGATATCGAAGTTATCCATGGGCATATAAGACGTAAAGTCAAAAACCTTATCGATGATCCCGGAGTTGAATAGATAGGCAACATCCGTTGCAATCCTGGAAATGTCATACATATCGGTGAGCCGAATCATCTCTTCGGGTGAAAGGACAATTCGAGTTGAGGGAGGATACTCGGTTCCCGCCATGATCTCCAAGGCACGGACGCACGCCCCAATGAAGATCAAGCTCTGATGGCGGGTAAGATTGATGAGGAGTTCAAGATACTCTTGATTGGACTCGTCTGTTCCCTCTATCGTGCAGGAGGTGACCAGAAGTCCAGCCCACAACTGCCTTGTAAAATCATCGGCCCACGATCCATGTTTAAGGATGCTGGCGACCAGGGGTGGGTGGGCGCGCATCTTCTCGGAATCGGGTTCCGAAGCCAGGAGCTTTTCCGCAATGAACGCAATCTCCATTGCGTTCTCACTTCTTTGCTTATCCAGTTCTCCGCCGAGCAACAGAATGGCTTCGTGGGCTTCGCCGTGACAAAGGCGGCACAAGAACAGGATGGTTCGGAGCACCCTGAGCGTGTGCAGGATCTCTTTCGGCTCGGTCAGAATGACTGCATTTCTGAGCAGCACTTCCCAAAGATTTGGATCGAGGCCTTCCGGGAGAACAAACGATAGTCCGACGCCATCGTCGATGAGCCGGGCAACCCGCGCCTGCACTGCGATTCGGGGTTCGGAATGGTCCTCCGCCAGCCCTTCCACTTCCACTGTTAACGGGATCAATTCACCAACAGGCCAGCGTTCCTCGGTCAGGATATGAAGTCCGGTGGAACTGATGTCTCGGATGATTGCCGGCTTGAAGACGGGGTTGTCGCGGCGCAGGGCGGCAAACCCCGACGCGGCTCGCCTTTCAGCGCGCGCCTTCTCCACGTACCCCAGCTTCTTGATCCAGTTTTTCCAATCATTCAGTGAGGGCATTTTCTATACCGGAATCTCGTTTTTCGGCACCGATTGCATCGAATTGTATCGTCCCTGGGGCGGATTTCGAGGTCAAAACAGCTTGCGCACCGAGAAAGCCGCTGCTCGCCAATGAAAAGCCGGAAGACTCGCTGCGGCCCTTGCCTAATTCTGATGCCCTGCGCGGGTTTTTGTTGCCTGCCCGAAAGCGGCCTCTCCCGCATCGCAATCCGCCCGAAAGCAATGTGTAAACATCAAGTAGACGATGAGTTCACCGGATGTATCCCCGATCGCGGCGCCAGCCACTTCCGACTCCGCCAGTCGCGCCGTCCATTTCGGCTTTGAAAACACCTATGCGCGATTGCCGGAGCGCTTCTACGCCCGCCTCAACCCGACACCCGCATCGGCTCCGCGCCTGGTAAAACTGAACATGGAACTGGCCCGAACGCTGGGGCTGGATCCGGATGCGCTGGCAAGCGAGCAAGGCATCGCGATTCTGTCTGGAAACAGCGTGGCCGAGGGGTCCGAGCCGCTGGCGATGGCCTATGCCGGCCACCAGTTTGGGCATTTCGTGCCTCAACTCGGCGATGGCCGCGCCAACCTGCTGGGAGAAGTGGTCGCTCACAATGGAGTGCGCTACGACATCCAACTCAAGGGCTCCGGGCGTACCCCGTTCTCCCGCGGCGGCGACGGCAGAGCGGCGCTTGGTCCCGTGCTGCGCGAGTACATTGTGAGCGAGGCAATGGCGGCCTTTGGCGTGCCCACCACTCGGGCCCTTGCCGCAGTAACAACAGGAGAACGAGTACTGCGGGAAACAGCGTTGCCTGGCGCCGTGCTGACGCGGGTTGCGGCGAGCCACCTGCGCGTCGGCACGTTCGAGTACTTCGCCGCCCGGCGAGACACCGACGGCACTCGCATATTGGCGGATTATGCGATCGCCCGGCACTATCCCGAGGCCGCGCAGGCTGCTCAGCCCTGCCGGGCCTTGCTGGACGGCGTGATTCGACGGCAGGCGCGCCTCGTTGCGCAATGGATGCTGCTCGGCTTCATTCACGGCGTCATGAACACCGACAACACCTCCATCTCCGGCGAGACCATCGATTACGGCCCGTGCGCCTTTATGGAGGCATACGATCCCGCCACGGTCTTCAGCTCCATCGATGCTCAAGGGCGCTATGCCTATGGCAACCAGCCCCGCGCCATGCTGTGGAACCTGGTGCGGCTCGCGGAAACATTGCTGCCCGTTATGGAGCAGGAGGCGGGCAGCAAGGAAGCCGCGGTTGATTCTGCCAGGGAAGCTCTAGCCGCCTTCGATCCGCAGTTTGAAGCCGCTCGCAGCGCCGGCCTGCGCCGCAAGCTAGGGCTAACTACGGAGCGCGACGGAGACCAAGCCCTCCTTCAAGATCTGCTCGACCGCATGTTCGCCAACAAGGCTGACTTTACCCTCACCTTCCGCCGGCTGTGCGATGCCGCAGCCGGACCGGAAGGCGACCCGGGAGTTCGCGCGCTCTTCGCCGACCCCGGCGCCTATGATGCGTGGGCCGTCGCATGGCGACATCGTCTCAACCAAGAACCAGGGGCCGAAGATCCAGGCTCCCCTCAGGCGCGCGCCGCGTCCATGCGAGCAGTGAATCCGGCGTTCATCCCGCGCAATCATCTAGTCGAAGCCGCGCTCGATGCCGCCGTGTGGCGAGAGGACTTTCGGCCGTTCGAGGAATTGCTGGATGTGGTGTCACTGCCCTACGAGGACAGGCCTGGCATGGAGCGGTTCTCGACCCCAGCCCGCCCGGAAGAGTACGTTAGCCGGACCTTCTGCGGGACGTAAGCATGGGGAGTGCGGACTCTAACTCTCCCACGAGTCGAGTTTCACGGAAAGATGAATATCCACTTTGCTCAGGCAAGTGGCCTGGACCATCAAAATGCTGCTGCCTTGTAACAGGGCACGACTTCAGTCGTGCCGCAAAGGCCCCAAGAAAGGCTGGGCTTTAGCCCCTGCGGACTCTCCGCATGCTCGCAAAGGCCATGGCCGCCGATTGCCGGAGCAAGATTGATATTCATCCACCGAAATTATTCTTGCAAGTTGGTTTCGCGTGGGTAGATAATTACTAATCAGATGCCTTCCAGCTTAACTCCAGGGTCTTACCGGCTGCGTCCTTGCGCCATGAGGATGTAAGTCGATCGATCCTGTTCAAGCGCGCGGAGCACCCGTTTTCCGTGCGCGGGCCACTTGGCAGCGGGCCAGTTCGTTACGCTGCGCTCCCAAGGGCACGCAGCTTCCTTGAGGTTAGGCCAATGTTCCGTGTGTCCAATCGCAGCAAGTCGCCTGTTTCCAGAACTCTTGCCGCTTCGCCATGCTCCGATACCGCCCGCCGGGTGAGCGCCATCCGTACAGCCCTTGCCTCCGGCCGCCGGTGCGGGCTGCTGCTGGTTACGGTCCTGCTGGGTCTGTTGGCCGCCGGGGCGCGGGCGCAGACCGCATCCTTCAACTACCCGATCACGACGCTGGGCGGCGGTTTTAACTCTCCCGAGGGCGTGGCGGTGGACGGCAGCGGCAACGTGTACGTCGCCGATAGCGGCGACAACGCAGTGAAGAAGATGCCCGCCGGATGCGCCTCGTCCAGCTGCGTGACGACGCTGGGCGGCGGCTTCTACTTTCCCACCGGCGTGGCGGTGGACGGCAGCGGCAACGTCTATGTCGCCGATACCGACAACGCGGTGAAGGAGATGCCCGCCGGATGCGCCTCGTCGAGCTGCGTGACCACGCTGGGCGGCGGTTTCCTCGAGCCCGTCGGCGTGGCGGTGGACGGCAGCGGCAATGTCTATGTCGCCGATACATTCAACGAAGCGGTGAAGGAGATGCCCGCTGGATGCGCCTCGTCGAGCTGCGTAACCACGCTGGGGGGCGGCTTCAGCGCTCCCTATGGCGTAGCGGTGGACGGTAGCGGCAACATCTATGTCGCCGATTATTCAACCGTAAAGGAGATGCCCGCCGGATGCGCCTCGTCGAGCTGCGTAACCACGCTGGGGGGCGGCTTCGCCGAACCCTTTGGCGTGGCGGTGGACGGCAGCGGCAACGTCTATGTCGGGAATGTAGGCAACATCAACGCGGTGAAGGAGATGCCCGCCGGATGCGCCTCGTCGAGCTGCGTGACCACGCTGGGCGGCGGCTTCAACACTACCACCGGCGTGGCGGTGGATGGCAGCGGCAACGTTTATGTCGACGATTACGGACACAACGCGGTGAAGGAGATCATGACCAGCGGGGTGAACTTCTTTACCGTCCCGGTGGGAACCGCCAGCGCGGCGATGACGCTGACCTTTACCTTCAATAGCGCAGGGAGCCTGAGCGGCACATCTCCCTACCAGGTGCTGACGCAGGGCACGAAGAATCTTGACTTCAACGCGGCGGCCACGCAGGAGTCGAATGCCTGCAACGGGACCACAGCCTACACTGCGGGCGAGACCTGCACGGTCAACGTGACCTTTACGCCGACTAAGGCTGGACCGCGCCACGGCGCAGTCGAGCTGCTCAACGCTAGCGGCGGCACGATTGCCACAGCTAACGTCTTCGGCACCGGCCAAGGCCCGCAGGTTGTCTTCAGCCCGGCCACGGAGAGCGCGCTGGGCGGCGGCTTCAGCTATCCCGTGGGCGTTGCGGTGGACGGCAGCGGCAACGTCTATGTCGCCGATACCAGCAACGAAAGTGTCGGGTATTTCGGCAACGTGTTTGAGATGCCCGCCGGCTGCGCCTCGTCGAGCTGCGTGAAGACCCTGGGCGGTGGCTTCAACGCTCCCGTCGGCGCGGCGGTGGACGGCAGCGGCAACGTCTATATCGCCGACACCTACAATAGCGCGGTGAAGGAGATGCCCGCCGGATGCGCCTCGTCGAGCTGCGTAACCACGCTGGGCGGCGGCTTCAACGGACCCTACGGCGTGGCGGTGGACGGCAGTGGAAACGTCTATGTCGCCGATGGAGGCAACAACGCGGTGAAGGAGATGCCCGCCGGCTGCGCCTCGTCGAGTTGCGTGACCACGCTGGGCGGTGGCTTCGGCGGTCCCTCCGGCGTGGCGGTCGACGCCAGCGGCAACGTCTATGTCGCCGATCCTTACAGCAACGCGGTGAAGAAGATCCCTGCCGGCTGCGCCTCGTCGAGCTGTGTGACGGCGCTGGGCGGCGGCTTCAGCCGTCCCATCGGCGTAGCGGTGGACGGCAGCGGCAACGTCTATGTCACCGATGAGGGCAACAATGCGGTGAAGGCGATGCCCGCCGGCTGCGCCTCGTCGAACTGCGTGACCACGCTGGGCGGCGGCTTCAGCTATCCCCAAGGCGTGGCGTTGGACAGCAGCGGCAACGTCTATGTCGGCGACTACGGCAACAGCGCGGTGAAGGAGATCAACCGCGCCACCCCGCCCTCGCTGAGCTTTGCCGCCACGACGGTGGGTTGGACCAGCAGCGACAGTCCGAAGACGGTGACCGTCGCGAACATCGGCAACCAGCCGCTGATCTTCACCGTGCCCGTTTCGGGCAGCAATCCCAGCTACCCGGCCAACTTCCCAGAAAACGCTGCGGACACCGACCTCTGCTCCTCCGCCACTCCCTTGGCCGAGGGATCAAGCTGCGATGTGTCAGTGAACTTCATGCCCACCGTCGCAGGCGCCAACACCGGCAGCGTGGTGCTGACCGACAATGCGCTCAACCAGGCCAACGCCACCCAGAGCATCCCGCTCTCCGGCTTGGGTGTGATAGCGACCGCGGCCCTCACGTCTCCCACGCCAAACAGCCAGCTTGCAAGCTCCAGCGTCACCTTCACTTGGTCCGCCGGCATCGGGGTCACATACTATTGGCTCAACCTTGGCACCGCGGCTTCGGGGGTTAACGCGAAAAACATATATAGCTCCGGCTCGGTCAAGGTCCTTGCTGAAACGGTCACCGGCCTGCCAGCCAACGGCGAAACCATTTACGCCACGCTCTATTCCGAGATCGCGGGAGTCTATCAGCCCACCGTCTACACCTTCTATGCCACCGGACCGGCAGTCCTGACCGCGCCCTCGCCGACCGCCAAGCTCACGGCCAGCACCACCTTTACCTGGACACCCGGCACCGGCATTTCACACTACTGGTTCAACCTGGGCACTGCCGCTGCGGCTGCAAACGCCAAGAATATCTATTCGGGCGCTTCAACCACGGCCACCTCCGTAACCGTTTCGGGCATTCCGCAATACGGTGAAACACTCTACGCCACGCTCTACTCCTACATTTCGGGCGTATGGCAGCCCATCGTCTACACCTACACCGCAGCCGGCGCGCCCATTGCGGCCACGCTAACCACGCCCACGCCCAGCACCAAGCTTACAAGCTCCAGTGTTACCTTCACATGGTCGGGGAGCGAGGGAGTTACTTACTACTGGTTCAACCTCGGCACCGCTTCCTCACCCGCGAATGCGAAGAACATCTACTCCGGCAGTCCAACCACAGCCACTTCAATAACCGCCACAGGTCTTCCCACCAACGGTGAGACGATTTACGCCACGCTTTACTCGTACATCGCCGGAGTCTGGCAGCCCACCGTTTACACATACACCGCTTCGGGATCGCCAACTCCAGCGACATTGACAACACCCGCTCCCAGTTCCACGCTGACAAGCTCCACAGTAACGTTCACATGGTCGCCGGGAAGCGGCGTGACTAGTTTCTGGTTCAACCTGGGAGCCGGCACCTCGGCCACGGCAGCGAAGAACCTCTATTCCGGCAGTCCAACCACAGCCACTTCAGTGACCGTCAGCGGACTTCCCACCAACGGCGAGACCATCTATGCCACGCTTTATTCCTACATCGGGGGAGCCTGGCAACCCACGGTCTACACCTACAAAGCTCAGTAGGCCAGTTCTCCCACCCCTTGCGGCTTCGTTCGGTCGCCGGCGGGTGGCCACGGTCCCTGAGATTGTTGCAAATCAAGATGAGGGTGCCCACGGTCCCTCGCTTTTGGAGACCGGGGAGGGAATGAGGCAGACTCCGATTGTTTTTTGGACGGCAGGTGGCCCGATCATCAACTTCGAAGAATCACCCTGAACCTCGAAAAGCTGTGCCCCGTTCGTCGCGGATTTATTGCGATGAGCGGACGGGCGGCCCACCCTTCAAATACCCGCAAAGGCGGGTGCCCCATCCTGGCGACTTTTTCTCGCCGCAAGGGGTGGGAGGCCACGATCCTCGACCGCCAGTTTCCAGTTCCCAGAAGCTCGCCGACAAGGGTTTATTGCGCCGCCGCAATGATATCGTTGATATCGTTGATATCAGTTTCCCCACCCCACAGGCAGTTTTGTGCCCAAAAAGCGCATCCAAAACGCGCCTATTTGCGCTTATTTCGCGCCAAAACGGCCTTAAATCATGCTGTTTTGCACTATTTGTCACGCGTTTGCCTGTACTCATATGCGTACACTGGCGCGTCAGTTTCAACATCGCAGCGTGCGCATATCACGCCACATTCGCAGTCCGGACGCGAGGTGCATGGTTAGCAGCCCGTGGTGAAAGTCGGGTTTTGAAAGGGCACGACTTTAGTCGTGCCGTAAGTCGTTCAAAATAAACGTGGGCTTTAGCCCCTGAGGGAAGGTTTTTCGGCATCTTCGACTTCCACCACAGGCTGTTAGGGGTGTGCTGCATTCGATTCGGTGCGCGCCGGCATTCCCGATGCACAATAATTAGGCTCAAACTGCAATAATTCACTCCGGGTAGCAAGGGGCTGGTTCGTTGTAATGGGGGACCCCAATCATGAAACGATTCGAGTTATTCGCTGTTTTCACTCTGCTGGCCACATTGGCTGCGTCTGGGCAAAATCCCCAGCAAACACCCTATTCCTGGAAAAGCGTCCAGATCGTCGGCGGCGGGTTTGTGGATGGGGTCATCTTTCATCCCACGGCGGCCGGGATTCGCTACGCCCGCACCGACATGGGGGGCGCCTATCGCTGGGATGAAACCGCGCGCCGCTGGCAGCCGATGCTGGATTGGGTGTCGTACAAGGACCTGAACCTGATGGGGGTCGAGTCGATAGCGGTGGATCCAGCCGATCCCAATCGGGTTTACCTGGCGTGCGGCACCTACACCAATCCACGCACCCCCAACGGCGCTATCCTGCGCTCCAATGACCGCGGCAAGACCTTTCAGCGGACGGACGTGCCGTTCAAATTCGGCGGCAACGAAGATGGGCGCGGCAACGGAGAGCGCCTGGCGGTCGACCCCCTGGACGGGCGAATTCTTTATCTCGGAACGCGGCACGATGGCCTGTGGCGCTCGAACGATCGCGGTGCAACCTGGGCACCGGTCGCGAGCTTTCCCGATGTAAAAGAAGCAGTTACGGCTCCGCCTCCCCCCAATCCCGGCGAATCCCCAGAGCAGCGTTGGCGACGGATGCCTGTAACCGGAAGCGGCATTGTTTTCGTCAAATTTGTGCCGACTGCGGGTGAGCAAAACACGGCCTCCGCCTCGCGGACAATCTATGTTGGCGTGTCGCTGATGGGCCGCCCAAACCTGTTCGTATCCACCGACGGCGGCGTCAGTTGGCGCGATGTGGCGGGTGAGCCGACCCAATATCGGCCGACCCGCGCGGCTCTTTCAAGCGACGGATTCCTCTACATTGCTTATGGCACCGCGCCAGGCCCCTCCCGCATGACCGATGGTGCGGTCTGGAAGCTCAGCATACGCAGCGGCGAATGGACAGACATAACCCCCGATCACCCCGTTGCCGGCATCAAGCAATTCGGCTATGCGGCCGTCTCCGTGGACGCGCGGCACCCACGCACAGTCATTGCCAGTTCCTTTGGCCGGCCCGGTTCTGCAGGGGGAGAAGACATGTTCCGGTCCACCGACGGAGGCGCAACATGGAAGCCCATCTTCGGCGGCGGCGGCGTGTACGATTACACGCTTGCTCCCTATGTGAAGAGCACTCCCATCCACTGGCTCTTCGATATCGAGATCGATCCAACCAACCCGGATCACGCCGTATTCACCACCGGGTATGGCGGCTGGGAGACCTTCGACCTCACCGATTCCGACGCCGTCAAGCCGACGCACTGGAGCGCCCTCGCCTTCGGTATTGAGGAAACTGTGGCCCTGCAGCTTGACAGCCCCGCAGAGGGCGCACATCTGATAACAGCAATTGGTGACTACGGCGGCTTCGTTCACTGGGACCTTGACCATCCTGCGTCGGAAGGCGCCTCGGCGCCGCCGCGCATGGGCAACACCACCGGCGTCGTCTCCGCGCCGCTTCGCCCGGAATTGATAGTCCGCGTTGGCGACAGCGCCCAGCACAAACCCGGCGAGAGCATTGGCTACAGTCTCGACGCCGGGCATTCCTGGAAGCCTGCGGCTAGCTCACCGTCGGCCACCAGTCGGGCGGGATCGATTGCCGTCTCGTCCGATGGCGGCACATGGGTCTGGACTCCTCAACGCGAAGCGGCCTATTTCAGTAGAGATCAGGGCGCAACGTGGACTGCGGCGCAGGGGCTGCCCCTCGGTCTTCGCGTCATCGCCGACTCTGTGGACCCGAAGTTGTTCTATGCCATCTCGCTTCCGGATGGGACGTTTTACCAGAGCTGGGACAGCGGAGCCACTTTCAGGCCAGAGCATTTAGCGCTCCCTGATGAGGCGCCCTTTTCTTCTGGAAGAGGCGACAATCGGGGCGGCCAGGATCGCATTTATGCCACGCCGGGACGCTCCGGAGACCTTTGGCTGGCGGCCTTCGACGGGCTCTACCACTCCGTTGCGGCTGGGAATGGGATCAGCACCGGCATCCCGTTCGAACATCTGCCGGGTGTGGAGGAAATCCACGCCTTCGGCTTTGGCAAGGCAGCGCCAAAGCAGACTTTTCCGGCTCTCTACCTGGTGGGGACCGTTCACGGCCAGCGCGGCATCTTTCAGTCCATCGACGAAGCGCGCACGTGGGTGAGAATCAACGACGACCAGCATCAATGGGGACTGGTGCTGCAGATTGCCGGCGACCCACGGATTTATGGACGAGTGTATGTTGGCACGCACGGGCGTGGAGTCTTCTATGGCGACCCCGCTCGCTGACACTGGAGTTGCTTTCGTGCAAATCCCGGTGTTGGGCTACAAAAGCCATGCACCTGGCGCATCACCGCGGGTGCGGTTTATTGCATACGCCGGGATGGGCAAAAAGACAGCGCAGCGTACGCGTATCCGCGCACTCAAGAGTGTGACAAAAAGTGCAAAACAGCGCAAAATAAGGCTGTTTAGGAGCGAATTAGAGCGTTTTCGATGCGTTTTTGCGCACAAATCTGCGCGTGTAAAGGTTTACATTTTGAAGAAGTGCTAACATTGATATCATCTGGCTGCGAACGCCCGGCCACGGCACGGCTGACGCCGTGCCGTGTCAAAACAGTCCTGGCAGTCGCAGTTTCTGGACAGGTTCTTAGGCGAGGACAAGCTCGCCATGAACGGTACGGAAACTGTGTTCGGTTCCGTCGATAATGTCCCGGGCTTTTTGGACGGCGTCGGGTGTGCCGTGGACGACCAACAGAAACTTGTCCGTTTTCAAAGCAATTTCGTACTTCAGTACGCTGTCTTTGGGAATGCCGATACTCACGAGGCCGGCGCCGACAGCACTGACTCCTCCGACCACCACGGCCCCTTCAAGTCCCGCGACAATCCAAGCCACCAGTGGTCCAGCCACGAGGATCGGTCCGAGTCCGGGAATGGCGAATGCAGCTGAGCCGAACAACAGCCCCCAGAATCCTCCCCAGAATGCTCCGACCTTGCCCCAGTACTGCATGCGATCGCCGGTGCTGTCATACCCAACGATGTGTTCATCGGTGTGCGTGTTTCTGGCAGCGATGGAGAGGCTTTTCATATCGACGCCGCCTTCCTGCAGTTCCTTGACGGCATGCTCGGCTTGATCGTGTGTGTCATAGATGGCTACTACAGAATTTGTAATGATCACAAGAGTTCTCCATGTTCATCGGTTGACTGAGTACTTTCGGAAATGTTGCCGAAGGGATGCAATATTGGCTGCAACCATCGCTTTTCGAAGAGCGATTGACTCTCCGGATGGGATGTTGACACCCCGCACCGGAAGTTCAATTCGCTTGCGGATCGATTGTTTCACTTTGAACGCGCAGGGTCCTGAGCAATCGGGTGCATCCAGAAAGAACGAAGCCCTGCGGCCGCGTGCGCATCTACGGTTGTCAATCGATCGGCGCACGGCCTTATTGATGGATGAACTAAGTTGGTTGTCATGTGGCCAAAAGAGCACAGCCTTTCTCCGGAGGACGAGGGAGAATGAGCGATTAGTCCTTTTCATGCTTTCAAAAGAGGAGATCGCCGTGACTGAAGCTCATGCATTCCCTTCCATCCCTACAAGGATTCTGCTGCCCATCGATTTCAGCCCGTCATCGCAGGCGGCCCTTGAGATGGCGGCCGACCTTGCCCAGCACTTTCATGCCGAACTGTGGCTTGTTAACGTGATTCCGATGTTTCCCGCCACGACTCTGCCCGACTTCATTCCCGAGGCAACCTTCATTCGCGACGCCAGGATATTCGCGGAAAGCAATCTTGCGAAATGCAATGCTGCTTTGCTGGCGAAAGGAATCAAGTCAAATTCGTGCGTCGAAATTGGAAACGACGTAGCCAGCGCTATTTTGGAAGTGGTGGATCGTGAGCATATCGACATGGTGGTGATCTCAACCCACGGGATCTCGGGGTGGCATCCATTGGTCTTCGGCTCCATCGCGGAAAAGGTCGTCAAGCTTGTGCAGTGCCCACTCTTGCTTCTTCGTTCGGCCAAGCCTGAGGTCGGCTCGAAGATTCCATCCGCGCGCTCTTCGGAATGGTGGTAGCGGCAGTGCAAACACAAATTCGCAGAGCTTAAGTGCTGGAGACGAATGAAAAAGCTCGTTGTGTTCGACCTGGACGGAACCCTCGCGCCGAGCAAATCATCCCTCGATCCCGAAATGGCTGCGCTGTTGCACGATTTGCTCGGCGTCGTGAGGGTTGCTGTAATCTCCGGCGGCGCATGGCTGCAGTTTGAGCGACAAGTACCGTCCAAACTTGCTCAAGATGAACGCCTGGAGAAGCTTTCCATCCTGCCTACCTGCGGAACACAATTCTTCGAATATGCAGGGCAATGGAAAAGGCTCTATGAGGAAGATTTCACCCCGGACGAAAAAGAGAAGATCGTTCGATCGCTGAGCAATGCTGTAGGAACCGCGGGCTACCAAGTGGAGAAGACCTGGGGAGAAACCATCGAGGACCGGGGAAGCCAGATCACTTACTCCGCGCTGGGCCAGCAGGCTCCGTTGGAAGACAAGGTGAAGTGGGACGCGGACTTCGCCAAGCGGAAAAAGATCAAAGCAATCCTCGACACTCTGATTCCCGAGTTTTCAGTTCGGCTCGGCGGCGCGACATCGATCGATGTTACCAAGCCCGGGATTGACAAAGCTTACGGGATCAAGAAACTGCGAGAGACTCTTGGCATTGAAGTGAACGAAATGATCTATGTCGGGGATGCCTTGTTTCCTGGAGGAAATGACTACCCGGCGAAACAGGCAGGCGTGATTTCCATTCCGGTTCGAGGCCCGGATGATACCAAGCTCGTTATCGAAACAATGATCGCCTGCCTGGGCGACGCCGGTTGAGGAACTTATGCCAGAGGCTGCTGAAGCAGAGCTACGATCATGCGATTCAACGGGGTATCGATGCCGTGCTTCCGGCCCTTGCGGACGATGACCCCGTTGCGCGCATCGATCTCCATCGGACGTCCGGCAAGCCTGTCGGCAAGCATGGAGTTGATGGAATCCTCCGGCTGCGCGCGATATCCGTCGAGAACCTGCTGACCGACGTTTTCATCGAGCCGCGCGCCCTCGGCACGCGCAACCGCGGCACACTCGGCCACGATGTCTTTGGCCACCTGGCCCAGCGCGTTGTCGCGCAGCACGCCCGCGGGCTTCAATGTGAGCGCGTTGATTGCCCCGGCCGAGTTGATGCACAGCTTTCGCCAGGCGGCGGTGACGAAGTCCTGAGTTAGTTCGACCTGTGCGTTGCTGCCCGAGAGGATCTGCGCAAACACCTCTCCCAGCGGACCGGCTTCAACCTGCATTTTCGCAACGCCACGCTGATGAACTGTGCCATCCGCCTGGCGTTCCACCGGGCAATCGATGATCACTGGCACGGTCAGATGCTGACTCACATCGTCACTAAAACGCTCCCGATGCTCGACGCCGTTCTGGACCACCGCAACAGGGGTATTGTCAGCGCAGAGGACGCGAAGCCATGCTGCGGCGCCGAGCGCGTCGTATGTCTTTGTGGCCACAAAGACCCAATCCACCAGCGCGGCCTGCGACGGTTCGGTGAGATTCGCCGCGTTTACCCGGACAACGCCTTCCGGAGTCTTGACGGTGAGGCTGCCGATTGGACGCCGGGTACACAGCGTGATCTGGTGCCGGCCCGTGACCTGAAGCAGGGCTGCCAGCACACCACCAATTGCTCCCACACCGACAACCGCTACTCGCGCCATTCTTGCTCCTCGACCATATTATTACAGCTTATCGAAGCCGATGTTGAGCCTGGTGAGGCCGCGCAGGCCTGCATTGCTTCGCCAATCCAATTCTCTTTCGAGCAAGACAGGCCTCGATAACCTGCGCAAAAGAGCATTGAATGCGATCTGGCCCTCCATGCGAGCCAATGGCGCGCCAAAACAAAAATGGGCCGCCCAGCCAAACGCCAGATGACGATTGTCCGAGCGAAGCAAATCCAGTTGATCGGGATCGGGAAATCGGGTTGGATCGCGATTCGCGGCAGCCAGCCCAGCCACAACCCTTGAACCTTTCTTGATGGTTTTTCCGCCAAGCTGCATGTCCGCGGGTGCAATGCGCGCGGTGTGCTGCACAGGCGACTCGAAGCGGAGCAACTCCTCTACGGCCGAGGCGGCGATCTGAGGTTGACTGCGGAGTTGTTCAAGACACGCGGGGTTGCGGAGCAGTGTGAGGAACCCACTCGCGATAAGATTCGTGGTGGTCTCGTGACCACCGATCAACGTGATGATGGTATTGGCAATCACCTCTTCGTCAGAGAGTTTTTGACCATCGAATTCCGCCGTCATGAGCGCGTGAATGAGGCCGCCGGTTGGGCGTCGGCGCTGCTCCTCCACTCTGGCGGCAACGTAATCCTTCAGGTCTTCGAGACTCTCTACTATTTGAGCGACGCGATTGGGATGATGCTGAAAATTGCCCAGCACCTCGGCCAGATCGAGAACCCATGCATGGAGCTGCCGGTGATCGTCAGCGGGCACGCCGAGAAGCCTGGCCGTTACGATCGCCGGGAGTGGGTTTGCAAAGTCATGGATCATATCCATGTGTCCATGCTCGATGACTTTGTCGATAAGTTCGTTGGCCACGGACTCGATGTCTGTTCGCAGCCCCTCAACCCTCCGCGGCGTGAATGCCGCCGAACATATACCGCGCAGACGGGCGTGCATCGCGCCATCCATGAACATCATTTGTTGCAGCATCACTTCGGAGAACGGCTTCATGAACGAAAGGCCCAGCCGATCGAGATAAGCCGGCGGCGGAGTTCGGTCAGCCGAATAATTCATCAGCACGGTCATCGCTTCCGCATAGCTGGTGACCACCCAGGCATGCATGTATGGGTCCCAGTGCACGGGATCGGATTGGCGCAGCTCCCGGAAGATTGCATGAGGGTCTGCGAGCACGGCCGGATTGAGCAGCCGGAGAAGGCTCAGACGCTCGTCGTCCACCTCAGCAACCGCGCCGGCTGTGAAAGCATTCATCGCCGCTTACTCCGTGAATTGCATTTCGGCTTCTTTGGGGGCCATTGAGTAGACGACGCTCGGCTGCCCGGTTCTCTTTCGAGGTGTCCGCTGCTCATCGAGACCTGCGTTCTGACGGCCCTGGTTGGGGGGTGGGACTGCGAGGTGAGGCAGTATGGCGTCCGCGACACCACGCACGTTTTCCTTACTCATCAAGTGGGAGTGGCTGCCATGGACATACTGGATATGCAAGGTATCTGGAACGATGGCCTGCCAGCCGGGAAGATAATTCAAATGCGTCGGACGGTCGGAAGCCAGGAGCAAAAGCACCTTCCCGGAGTATTCTTCGGGCTGGTATGCGCGAGCCGCCGCTTCAATTGTTTGTTGTGCAACCTGCATTTCCGTTCTCGCGGCTACTGTTTTTGCATCGCCGGGGAAACGATTGAGAAGATGCGCGCGCAACTGGACTACGGTGGCTCGCAAGCCACGTCGCGCGGCCTTTTTGACGAGGTGGCGCAGGTGGCTCAACTGGCGTGAGAGCGCGCCGTGCTTTCTAAGCCAGGAAAAGAACGGCACGTCAAGCAGTACAAGCGCGGTTACCTCGTGTCCGGCAGTCCGCAGTTGGGATGCGACTTCGTATGCGAGGATGCCGCCAAGGCATTGACCGCCGATATTGTAGGGGCCGCAGGATTGCGCTTCAAGGATCTTGCGGGTGTGGCACGCGGCAATCCGCTCGAGAGCAGGCGACTGACCCAGCGATGCAAGTTCCTGTGCGTTAAGCGTGACCGCGAAGAACGGCTGATCGTCTCCCATGGCCTTGGCCAGGCTTCCGTTAATGTAGTGCAACCAGAAGATGGATTTGCGTTTGCCCTCTGGATGCAGGGCAAGCACCCCAGGCGGCAAGGCCCGATTGCTTTGAACCTGCCGATGCGCAAGCGCCGCCTGCTGGCGGATGGTTGGGTTGAGAAGCAATTCGGCAATGGGGATGCTGCGGCCGAACTCCGCGGCAATGTGCTGTTGCAGCGCGGCAAGCAGATGCGAGCGGCCGCCCTGGTCATGGAAGTTGTCGTCCAGCGCGGACTGGCTGTGCCCAAGCAGACTTTCCCAAATCGCGGCCATGCGCCGCTCGCATAGTTTTGCTTCAATCGCCGAGCCAAGGCGCTGAATCGTGGGCGATTCAAAGAGCTGTTGCAAGGTCAGGTCGACTCCAAACGCTTTCTCGACGTTCATTACCAGTTGCATGCCGAGCAAAGAATGCCCCCCGGCGAGGAAGAAGTTGTCTTCGAGTCCGACCTCGTCGCATTCAAGCAACTCCCGGACGATGCCGAGCAGTTTCTCTTCTATCGGCGAAGTGGGCGGAGCGGGAGCCCTCATTTTCAGCATGTTCGCCTCAGTTGGCTGCGGAAGCAAGGAGAGATCGAGCTTTCCATTTGGCCCAAGCGGCAGCACTTTCAGGCATACAAAGATCGATGGGATCATGTAGTCCGGCAAACTGCGCAGCAGGTGCTTCTGGAGTTCCGGCACAATGGGAACAGACGCATTTTCTTTGGGAAGAATGTATGCCACAAGCCTGCTCCATCCCGCTTGCGGGCTGCTGACGATGGCCGTGGCAAACTCGACGCCGGGGTGATGAGAGAGGACGCTGGCTATCTCATCCAATTCGATCCGTTGTCCGCGAATCTTCGTCTGCCGGTCGAGCCTTCCACGAAACTCGATCTGTCCGTCCGGCCGTGCGCATCCGCGATCGCCGGTGCGATACATGCGCGCGCCTGGCGTTGCCGCGAATGGATCGGGCAAAAAGTTAAGCTGGGTGGCTTCCGGAAGGTTGCGATACCCGCGCCCCACTCCGTCTCCTCCAATGTAGATTTCGCCGGTACGGCCATCCTGGACCGGCGCGCCGCGTTCGTCGAGCAAATAAATCGAGGCGCCGGCAATGGCGCGGCCGATGGGCGGAGTTTCTCGCAATCCGCCATGGAGGTTGGTTGATGTGGCGACCACGGTGCATTCCGTGGGTCCGTAGTTGTTGACTACCTGGAAGGGGAGGTACATGCCCGGGGAGTGGTGCAGGGTATCTCCGCCAGTAAGCAGAAAACGCAGAGCTGTCGCTGGCGGCCAATCCATTTCCATCAAGGGCGCGGCGTGAATAGTGGGCACAAAACTGATTGTCACGCGCTCGCGAATCAGCCATTGTTGCAGTAACTCTGGCGACGAGCGCACCGCATCCTCCGCCAGGCACACGGTGGTGCCCGCGCAAAGATGCGGCCAAATCTCCCAAACAGCCGCGTCGAAGCCCAGGCTCGCCAGATGGCTCGCGCGGTCGCGATGTGTGACGCTGAAGGTATCCAGGTGCCAGCGGATAAGATGAGCCAGATTGGCGTGAGTAATCTCCACCCCTTTGGGGACTCCGGAGGATCCAGAGGTGTAGACCACGTAAGCCAGGCTTTCCGGCTCGATGGGTCTGTGAGCAAACAGGGGAGCGGCGGCAATGGCCGCTGCGTCCCGGCCGGGATCAATGCCAAGCGCGTCCACCTGGAGTCGATCGAGAAGTGTGGTTCGGGCCACCAGAACGGTTGCGCCTGAATCGCTCACCGCGTATCGCAGTCGCTCGTCCGGCCAGGCTGGATCCAACGGCACGTACGCCGCGCCGGCCCGCATGATTCCAAGGGCGGCAACAATCCAGTCGAACGATCGTTCCATGCAAAGGGCGACAGTGCCGTTAGATTCAACGCCAAGCTTTGCCAAGTGCGAGGCAAACCGGTCGGCCCGGCGATTGAGTTCTTCGTAGTTCATGCGCCGGTCGAGGTGGCTCAGCGCAACGGAATGGCGGAAATCGAGCCGCAGCCCGGAGATTTGCTCGGGGACAGGACGAAGGATCGCCTTCAAAGTGTGCATTGGGGGAATGCTCCTTTGTGGTGGTCCAAGGCGAGTTGTTCATGCTGAAAATGATCGGGGAGATGTCGTGCGGCATGTCGGCGGGGGAATCCAGGATTCCCGAATCGCTTGCACCGTCTTCAGTGTGCTTCTGTCACTCTGCTCTTTGGCTGCGGACTCGCTGCCTGCTTTGGCCTGTGCTGCGTTGGTTTTGTTTCAGTTCCACAGGGTGAGGAGATCGAGTCTTCCCTGTGTGGAATGAAATATACCATCAGAGATTTATCCGCGCCAACATTATTTTTCGTTCTTTAGCTGGGCAGGGGGGAGGGAAGCGCCGGGAGTGGACTCGCTTAGCGGCTCGCCGAATTGGCGATCGGCCGTCGATGCGTGCGTATTTCAGGCGTCGTGGAAACAACTGATCCACTTCTCACTTAACCGGCTCGCGCGTCGATTCCGCAGATCGAGAATCTCCAGAAAACGTAAAGACACAACTGGATGTTCTTTCCTCTTATGAACAAGAACCACAGAAGATAATGTTAAGCTGGCCGGCGCGGAGGGATTCGAAGCCTCGTTCCGAATTGGTCCCTATGCCATTCTATTTCACCTTGTAGACCGCGCTGCCATGCGCCGGCAAAGTCACACTGACCTCTTTCGATTCCTTGCCGGTGCTATCGTTCCAGAGGTCCTGGGCCTGATGCTTTGCGCCGTCCAGGCCAAGCTGTTTCCAGGTTGCGCGGAGAGTAACCGGCTTATCGTCGAGATTGAAAAATGCAAAGAACTCGGCATAGTTTCTTGCTCCGGGAGTGTCGATGGTTGCGCGCCACACCCTGGCGTTTTCATAACCCGCGCCCAAACTCGCCGCATCCACCGGATGACTGTAAGTTACATTCTGGTTCATGAAGAGGATCGACTGATTTGTTATCAGGCGCCGCGTAAAATCGTCGAGCTTGGTCAAGTTAGTGCCCAGAATCAGCGGCGACCGCGAAATGGCCCACAGCGTAAACTCGGTTCGCTCTTCATCCATTGTCTCTCGGGACTGGCGCGGCTCTCCCCATCCCGGATGAGGCGTCAACGACCCGATAGGCAGCATGTCCTGGTCAGGCCAGTTGCCCGGGCGGACATAGGGGACCCACTTCGCCAGCCGGTCGAACGCATCGCGCACGCCAAAGGGAAACTCGCCGTCTCCGGGCTTATGGGGGAAGATCCAAGAGTCCCAATGGTCGTCCGCGATTCGCCACATCTGCGCGTATTCGGCCACCTCGGCGCCATGCTCAAGCTGGGTGGGGCCGGGCGATAGACTAAGCACGATCGGGCGCCCCGTCTTTTTGATCGCTTCGGCGATCTGGCGGATTTCCGTGGGCCGGTACGGATGGTCGCTGATGCAATCGACCTTGATGTAGTCCAACCCCCAGGCGGCATACTTCATCAACATGGAATCGTAGTAAGCCTGACCGGCCGGGGTGTCGCTTACTCCCCAGTTGCCCTCGTCCCAGGGGCAGGGGGACGCGGTATCGGCCGCGTCTGCGGCGTGAAACACCGATCCGGCGATGGGCAGGTTCTCCTTGACCACCTGGCGAGGAATTCCGCGGACGATATGAATTCCAAACTTGAGGCCCTGCGCATGAACCCAATCCGCCAGCGGCTTGAACCCCGCCCCGCCCGCCGAAGAGGGAAACCTGGCCGCAACCGGAATCAGTATCCCGTTTCCGTCCCACAGGTATTTTCGGTCCACGAGTTTCGCGCCGAAGGGATTCCCCATGTACCACCCTTCGTCGATGACCGCATACTTCCAGCCGAACTGCTCAATGCCGGCAAGCACCTTGACGTTGTCTCGGAAGTCGGCCTCATCGATGGTAAGCCCGTAGGCATCCCAACTGTTCCAGCCTAACGGCGGGGTGGGAGCGGGGGATTGCGCGTTCAAAGCGGTCTTGGCGGAGACGGTGACTACAAGAAGGAAGAGAATAGCGGCGAAGAAAAGCCTGTGCCTTGTCATTTGAAAACGTATACCACATCGGGCGGGGTGCCCGCACTGTTGCGCACGGCTCTTGAATCGCCGAGGGCGAAGTGCGAGCCTCCGGGCTCGGAACCGGATCGCAAACCTATCGCGCCTTGAAGGGGCACTGCTTTTGGCGGCGGGGATTCTCTCGGCCCGGCCGTGAAGTATGAGTTCTTTGCGAAGTAACTCGAAAATCACTTCGAAATCACATCCAGACGATTGCAATTGCCACCGGCGCAAATCAAAGTTGCGACAGTTGACAGGCGGCCTTCCCCCCAATCTCAGGCATGCCTGGCGGCGAAAAATCTTCGATCTGGAAAGTGAGCATCTCGATGACGAACAGGACAGCCAACACGAACATGACTGCAATCGCTCGCCGGTTCCTATTCAAGGTTGCGGTGTGCGGATTGCTTGCCGCAACAGCCGCGACGGCGAAAGCCCAGTTCAGCGCAACCCAAGGGTCTTTGTGCGGCTGCGACGGCGAGGTTAGAGGAATCGCAGCCGGCATAGCAGCGGGCGCAGCGGTAATCACCGTGGTGGCAATTCTAGCGGTTCGCCACCATAACGCCGTTGCCGGGTGCACAGTTTCCGGCCCCAACGGCCTGGACTTGCAGGCGGAAAACGGACAGGACTTTGCGTTGCTTGGAGCCACGGCAGGCATCAAGGCCGGCGAACGGATCAAGGTAAGCGGTTCGCGCAAAAGGAAAGTGGACGGCGTAACAAATAGGGAATCGTTCGTGGTGAGCAAGGTAACAAAGGACTATGGCTCGTGCATGGCGGCGCCCGCGACGCCATAGGCCGCGGCTGGAATTGGACTTTGAATGGACGCGGTCCCAACCGTTTCAAAAGCGGGCGCCAGCAAGGGTTGCCTGTTGGAGGTTACCGAGATGAAGAATGTTGTTTTGGTATTGAGAAGGTTTGCTGAGCCTGTTACCGCGCTGTTTGTCATCGGGCTTGCAGCGATGGTGGTTGTTTTGTGCAGCGGCGCGCTGCGAACAGAAGCCGTGAGCCACGCTACTCCAGGCTTCACGACGTTCGATGCCGAAGGTGCGGGAACCACGGCGGGCAGATTGCAGGGCACAGGCGCCTTCGGCATCAACGAATCCGGAGACATTGCGGGGCTGTACACGGATACGAACGGAGTGCATCATGGCTACGTTCGCAATTCCAGCGGCGACATTACCGAATTCGATGCTACGGGCGCGGGGACCGGCAACAATCAGGGAACTCTGACGCTGAGCATCGATGCGGCTGGGGATGTAACTGGTCCTTACATGGATCAAACCTATGTGTATCACGGCTACATACGCGCAGTCGGAGGCACTATCACCGAGTTCGATGTTTCTGGCATTGGCAAGGGCAGGAACCAGGGAACCGTGCCAGTGAGCATTGATTCGGCGGGGGACGTCGCGGGATACTTCACTGACTCTGGCGGAGTGCCGCATGGTTTTATGCGCGCGGCCAGCGGCACTATCAGCAGCTTCGATCCGACAGGGGCGGGTACGAGCAGGAACCAGGGAACAAGGGCCTTGAGCATCGACTCGGCGGCTGGCATCACGGGATTCTATACCGACTCGAGCAATGTGTTTCACGGCTTCCTTCGCGCGGCCGGTGGCGGGATTACCGACTTCGATGCTCCGAATGCGGGCACTGGAACCGATCAGGGAACCATCGCGTTCAGCATCAACGACGCAGGGGAGATAGCAGGGCTGTATTTCGATTCGAAGAACGCATCGCACGGCTTTATTCGCGCAACCGATGGCGCGATCACGGACTTCGATGTTACAGGCGCGGGCACGACGATGCTATTGGGAACTTACCCAATCAACATCAATACAGCGGGAGACATTGCGGGATTTTACTTTGACGCGAACACCGTGTTGCACGGATTTGAGCGCGCGGCCGATGGCGTCATCTCAACATTCAATGTGCCCGAAGCCGGTACTGGCGGACCATCGAACATAAACGCGGACGGCTTTGAGGGAAGCGGAGGATTCAGCATCAACGATTCTGGAACGATTGCAGGATCGTATTTGGACGCAAACTCCGTGATGCATGGGTTTGTAACCAACCCAACGCAAGCGACAGTGACGGTGACGGCCTCTTCAGGGAGCATTACCGTAGCGCAGCCTTTGACCGTGACTGTTACAGTGAGCGGCGGCAGCGGCAACCCGACGCCCACAGGGACTGTAACTCTGACCAGTGGGAGTTACACCTCCGCGGCTACGTCTCTCAACAGCAGCGGCGGCGCCACCATCGGCATAGCCGCGGGGGCGTTGGCTGCGGGGACCGACACGCTGACTGTGAGTTACTCGGGTGACAGCAATTACGCGGCGGCCAGCGGCACAACCACAGTGATTGTTACTGCGGTTCCGAGCTTCACGGTTACGGGGACCGCGGTGTCGATAGATCCCGGCGCGACAAGCGGGAACACATCGACGATTACGGTTACTCCGAGCAAAGGCTTTACCGGAAGCGTGGCGCTAACGGCGGCAGTATCTGGCAGCCCGGCCAGCGCGCAGAACATGCCCACGCTGAGCTTCGGCGCTACCAGCCCGGTAAGCATTACCAGCGTCGCGGCCGGGACAGCGACGCTCACCATAGCAAGCACGGCGGCCACTACAAGCGCGCTCGCATATCCGAGGCGCAAGGGCGAGGCCTGGCACGCTGCCGGCGGCGCAATGCTGGCTTGCCTGCTGCTGTTTGGCATACCGGCTAAGAGGCGCAGCTGGCGGACGATGGTGAGCGCGCTCGCGATGCTGGCGATTCTTGCAGGCGGTATGGCGGCTTGCGGCGGGGCAGGCAGCAGACCGGCAGGCGGGGGCAATCCCGGCACAACGCCGGGCGCTTATACCGTGACGGTAACTGGTTCGTCAGGAGTTACGACCGAGACGGGCACGGTTACAGTCAACGTGCAATGATGCGCAAGTTTCTCGCCGGATGCGGCAAAGACTCGTGGGCGTCGCGGTTGACGCCCACCTTCAATCACGAATGATTGTTATCCCACACAGGAGGATCAAAGGACATGACACTCACAGGCATGATTCGAATTACGGCGATGCTGCTGATTCCGGCAGTGTTGAGCAACAGCCTTGCTTTTGCGGCAAAAAGGCCGGCCGATCCGGCGGTTATGAAGGCGAAGGTGGAAAAGCGCGGCCTGGGCCAGGGAGTCAAAGTTACGTTTGCCGATAACACTGAGGCCAAAGGGATCATTGTGAGCATGGGCGACGAAAGCTTTGCTGTGAAGACAAAGGGCGAAGATAAGCCGCGGGAAATTCAATACACGCAATTAACCGGAGTTTACGAAGACAAGGCATCGACTGGCGAGAAGGTTGGCATCGTTGTTGCAATAGCCGGGGTTGGGATTGTAATTACGGTCCTGGTCATCAATCACTTGTTTCGCACCAGCTTTCCGAAGACGATTCCTCTTTAAGCTCAATCTGGCTTGCCGTCGTTAACGCGCGAGCTTTCTTTTCTCTGCGAAGTGATTCGCAAATCACATTGAAATCACATCCAGACAATTGCTTTCTGTTTCAGCACCAGGCAAAGTTGCAACAGTCGATCGGCGGTAACTCACTTATTGAAGTTTGTCCGCCGGTCAAAGATTCTCGAATTGGAAAGTGAGACGAGCCATGACGAAGTTGACCAAGCTTATGACAACGACTCGGCGCATTCTGGCCGCAGTCACTCTCTGCGCATTTCTGCTGACGGCAACGGAGTCATCGAAGGCGCAGCCTACCCCCCACGCATTTCTCGACGGCGCGGGGTCGAACGCCAAGTCCAGCCTGATTATCGCGGCGCTGGTTACGGCGGTGGCTCTCATTGGGCTGGGAGTCTATTTCGCCTCGCGCCACGGACACAGCATGCACGGCTGCGTGGAGCACAGCCCGAACGGCCTGGAGTTGCACACAGACGATGGACGAAGCTTTCTGCTGCTGGGCGACACCACCGGCATACAGGCGGGCGACCGCGTGAAGGTAAGAGGCTCAAGGCACGAAAAGCTCGACGGCATTACCGAGCGCCCGAGCTTTGTGGTGGAGACTCTGGACAAGGATTACGGGTCCTGCACAGTTACACCGTCGCATTCCTGAGGCGTTGGGCGCAGCGTGAAACTGGCCCAATCTGACATAACGTATCGCATCCCATTCAAGGAGGTCGAAAGGTCATGAAATTCTCAAGCGTAGGTCGATTTGCGGCGATTCTTCTGATTCCTGCACTGTTGAGTAACAGCGAAGCCTTTGCCGCCAGGAAGCCGGTAGATCCGGTAGTTATCAAAGCCAAGGTGCAAGGGCGAGGCGTGGGCCAGGGCATTCGCGTTAAGCTGGCCGATAACACGGATGTGAAGGGGCTGATCGTGAGCATTGGCAAGCAAAGCTTTGCGGTGAAGTCGAAAGACGCCGAGAAGCCTGTGGACATTGAGTACGCGCAGGTGACAAGCGTACATAACCAGAAGATGACCACGGGTCAAAAGGTGGGCATTGGCGTTGCCATCTTCGGGGCGGCTGTGGTCATCACCGCCGCGATCGTCGGCATCGAGTTCGAACGCTCCTGGGGTGGTTGGAATTGATTGAGCCGGCATGGATGAGCAGTGAAAATTGCATAAATGCGGGCTAGCTCGATTTGCGGTCCACGGCAGAAATGGAGGATGGAAATGAAATCGAAGATCACGCACCACGAAACCATGCTGAAGCTCGCTGTATGCCTGGCCATGGTCGCAAGCTTTGCGGGATGTGGCGCTCCCGGAGGCAAAGGCATTCTGCCGACCACGCTTTCAGTCAATGGCGCGCCTGGCGGCATTCCCGCCAACACCAGCGTCACGTTCACAGCCGTAGCGACCAACGCGACGGTTGGACCTGCATGGACCCTCAGCCCCCTGGGCTTTGCCGACGTCGGCACGTTGAGCAGCCAGGGCGGGACCGTTGTTACCTATACCGCTCCACCGGTTCCTCCCGTGTACGGTCCGCTGGGATGGCCAGGATCGAGCGAGCAGGGCATTGTCACGCTGACCGTGAGCGCATCGGATTTTTTCTTTTATGGAGTTACCGATCAGATTACGTTTGCCATTACCACGCCCGAAATTACTACAGGCATCGCTCCCGAAACGGCGACCATGGCGCTGGGCTCATCGGTTGAGTTTTACGGATATGCGGTAGGCAATGCGAACAATGGAATCACCTGGCAGGTGAACGGCGTGACCAATGGAGCAGACGAAACGGGCACCATCGTCAACCAGGGTTACTACCCTGCCGATGGCGGAGACTACGTCTGGCCAGGAACTTATTTTGCTCCGGCAACCATGCCCACTTCCGGCAACACGGTCACCATCGACGTGGTCTCCTTGTGGGATGAAACAAAGTCTTCGTCGGCGGTGGTCACGCTGCAACAGCCATCGGCGACTACGCCCTAGCTAAGCAATTTGATTTCGCTGGACGTTCCGCCGGCCGCCGGAACATAACCCTTCAATGTGTAATCCATCACCATGCGATCGGCATTGAAACGCCAGCCCAGTGTGCGAATGGTCCGCTTCATGCGGCTGATCCAACCTCTTGGAAGGCCATCCCGGTCGCGGCTGTAGTAGAGCGGAATCAGTTCGTCACGGAGCACGCGGTAAAGGTCTTCGCCGTCGCGGCTGTCGTGGATATCGAAGTTCGAATGCGTTCTGCCCCCGCCGATGGCGAAGCCGTTCAGTCCGTCGTATGCTTCGGCCCACCAGCCATCGAGGACCGAGAGGTTCAGCCCGCCATTGAGGACGACTTTTTGTCCGCTGGTTCCGGAAGCCTCAAGGGGCCGTCGCGGATTGTTGAGCCACACGTCAACGCCCTGCACCAAGTGGCGGCCAACGTTGATGTCGTAGTCTTCGACGAAGACGAACTTGTCGGCGAATTTGGGATTGCGCATCATTTCGGCAATCTGCTGCAGAACCCGTTTGCCCGGCTCGTCGTGCGGGTGAGCCTTGCCGGCAAAGACGAATTGCACCGGCCGCTTGGGATCGTTGACCATGGCGGCTAGTCTCTGAATATCGGCCAGAACCAGATTCGCGCGCTTGTAAGTGGCGAATCGCCGCGCGAAGCCGATGGTGAGCGCATCCGGCGAAAGCACCTTGCTCAGCTTGTGCAGCGTCTCCTGCGGTTCGCTCCGCCGTTCCGCCTGCTCGCGCGCACGCCGCCGCACGAATTCCAGCATCTGCGATTTCAAGCTCAAGTGGGTTTCCCAAAGCTCGCCATCGTCCACAGTTTCAATTGCCTCCCAGGTTTTTGCGGAACCGCTGTGGTTCTGCCATCCGACACCCAGATGGCGATCGTAGAGCCGGCACATTTGCGGAGCCAGCCACGACGGAACGTGTACGCCGTTTGTGATGTGGCCGATGGGCACCGCATCCTCTGGCTTGCCGGGATAGAGACACTTCCACATGGCCCGCGACACCTCGCCATGCAGCGAAGACACGGCGTTGACGCGACGCGAAAGCTTGAGGCCCAGAACCGTCATGCAGAAAAGTTCTCCATGGTCGGTTGGGTACTCGCGGCCAAAGCCCATCAGGTTATCGTGCGAGATTCCCAGTTGATCGCGCAGCGGACCAAGGTGCTCCTCGATCAGGTCCTGGTTGAAGCGGTCGTGCCCGGCCGGCACAGGTGTGTGGGTGGTAAAGAGCACCTCTCGTGGAATCTGGCTTGCGGCCTGGTTGAAGTCGATTCCTTCTTCCTGCATGCGGCTGCGGATCGCCTCGAACACCGCGAATCCGCTGTGGCCCTCGTTGAGGTGAAGCACGCCGGGAGAAATGCCCATGGCCTTGAGGGCGCGAAAGCCTCCCACTCCGAGCAGCAACTCCTGGCGAATGCGCGTGCGCGCGTCTCCACCGTAAAGGCGCGATGTTGTTTCCAGATCCTCCGGCGCATTTCCCGCCACGTTTGAATCCAGCAGCAGCAGGTCGCAACGGCCGACCTTGACCCGCCAAACCTTGGCGCGAATGGCGCTGCCCCGAGTTTGAATCTCGACGACCACCGGCTCGCCATTTTGTCCGATAGCCGGCTGCATGGGCAGTTGATTCACATCCGTCTGGAGATACTCTTCGCACTGCCATCCGCTCTGATTGAGGCGCTGGAGAAAGTATCCCTGCCCATAAAACAAGCCGATGCCGACCAGCGGAATATCCAGGTCGGAGGCGCTTTTGATGTGGTCGCCCGCCAGCACACCCAGGCCGCCGGAATAGATGGGCAGCGATTCGTGAAGGCCGAACTCGGCGGAAAAATAGGCGACCGGCCGCGGCCGCAGCACACCCGCGTGAGCGGCGCCCCAGGTGTGGTCGGCATTGAGATACTCCTGCTGCCGGCGGTAGACATAATTGATGCGGCTGTGAAGGGCGAGTTCGGTTGCACGCCGCTCCAGTTCGCCCAGGGGAATTTCGTTCAGCATGGAAATGGGATTCTGATTGAGCTGGCGCCAGCGCGTGGGATTCAGGTCGCGAAACAGGCTGGTGCAATCGTGGTCCCAACACCACCAGAGATTTCGAGCGAGCGACCAGAGCCGCTCCTGCGCGGGCCCAATGAAGCGATCCAGCGTTCGAGCCTCGCTGACAACCGGCGCAACCTGGTTTGCCGCCTCAACCAGCATCCGGATTTCATTTTCCCGGAAGGTGCGCCGATCTTTGGTTTGAACAATGAGAACACCCTGCAAAATGCCCCGGTCGATAAGCGGCACGCCAAGAAACGAGTTATATTCCTCTTCTCCGGAGCCCTTGAAATACTTGTAACGCGGATGGGTCTTCACGTCATCGACAGCGACGGGTAGCACCTGCTCGGCCACCAGGCCGGCCAGTCCTTCGTTGATGGGCATCCGCAGCGTACCGATGCTGCGCGGGTGCAGACCAAGCGTAGCCGCCAGCACCAGGTTCGACCGGTCCGGTTCAAGCAGATAGGCCGAGCACACATCGGTGCGGAAGCGCTTGGCGATCAATGCCACCAGGTTCATCAGCGTTTCCGCAGGCTTGCCGCCCTCCTGCGCGAGGTTGGTAATCTCTTCCAGGGTGAGAACCAGACTGGCATCCGTTTCGATCGGCTCGGTCATTCGTTTCCCTCGATTCCTTTTGAGAAGATTCGCGCATCGACACGTGTGCCAGGCCTCATTGGAAAGAATGCCAGTAATACATACGGTTCAAGTGAACCGGAAAAGGAGGCGTTTGGTAGCCGGCTGGCTGCGAGTAAAGACACCATCCCGCTGTTGTCGATTCGAGATGAATTTCACGATATCACCAATCCCCCCGTTTCCGCGAATTGGGGCTTTGGTGCGGCAAAATGCGCTGCGTCAAGATGCTATTCGATTTACCGCCGGCGGATGCGGCGACGGGGAGCATGGGTAGATTTCTTTATGACGCGATATAGGCGGATCGGTCGGGCGCAGGCAGGTCTCAACCGGGATGGTTTCGCTGCGCAGCCTGCGGGAATCGGTTCAGGCCGCGCGCATGACATTGCCTTCGAGCGGACCGGGACATTGAGTTTGCCCCGGTGTTCAATTGAGTTACATTTTCGTTTCCTACTGGGACGATGTGGCTTTCTGATTCCTGGCCATCTGCAGGTCGTTCACGACTTGCAGCACGTTCGGCACCAGCGTTGCCACCTTCTCGGCGTTGGCGCGCGTCTGCTCGGAGTCCACTTCCCCGGTGAGTGTGACAACCGCGCTCTTGACGGCGTACTTCACGTTCGAGTGCATCCGGTTCTGAATGAGCGCAGCGTCGAGATTCCTCTCGATGCCCTTGTCCAGGTCGTCATTCACGGCCTTTGCATCTTTTCCGTTGCCCGCCGGAATTACAGCAATCTGGTCCGCGACGACCTGGGCGCCCGCCATGGACTTGGCCAAGGTTTCGGCCTGCGCCTTCTGGGCGTCGTTTACAACCTGCCCGCCGAGCGTCACGACACCGTTATCGCGATCCTGGCTGACGGAGACATCTTTGAGACCCGCCTGAGACAGGGACTTGCGGATGCCGTCCGCAACATCGGGCGATTTTTGAGAGGCGCTCCAGCAGCCCACCACTGCGCCGGCGGCAACCACCGACAGCATGGCAATCAACGACTTTGTCAATCTCATGATCTTCCTTTTTTTGCCGGCGTATAGGCCGAGCCGCGGCGGTTCGAGTGGTGGAGATTGTGTTACTCCCGCAACTTGACGCCCGTGTGTAGACTCCGCCTGCGCACAATGGATGTGCTGTGCAGAATCGCTCACGGGGCGCAGATAGGCGGCGACCGAGGGGGCGAATTGCGCGGAAGCGGCTAACGTTTGAGTTCGTAGATGCTACCGGGGTTGTCTTTTACAACCACGCCATTTCCATGCTCGCCGAGGTCAAGCAGCAGTTGTTTCAAAGCGCCGGAGTGAAGAACGTTGCTGCCGATCACGCAGTTGCTAAGGCCCTTGTAGACGATGCCATAAGAAGGGCTGTATTTGCCCATGTTGCCGTCATCGCGGCCTGCCTGGATATTGTTTCCCACCAGGGTTACGCCGCTGGCTCCGTCGAGAAACACCTGCGAGGAATCGAGGCTCCCAAGGTCGACCATCTTGCCGCTGCGCTTGAAAAAATTCCCGGTTATGGCGAACTGCGTGCAAGCCGCGGCGTTTCTGCGCAGGGCCAGGGCGCAGGTTCCGGCGCGATCGAAGAAGTTGCCGGTGATCTGATAGCCGTCGCCGCCCGCGATCAGCATATTTTCTTCGCCGTTCCATTCGATGCGATTGCCGGTAAAGGTGATCGAGGCATTTTCATAGCGGGCCGCGAAGCCTGCTCGCCGGTTTCCCGAGAACCAGTTATCCAGCAGGAAGCCGTCCCAGCCGCGCAGGTTTAGGCCGTCGCCCTGGCAATAGCCGAACATGGAGTGGCGGACGCTGAAGCACCAGACTTTCATCAGGCTGGCACCGTCTCCGCTGAAGCGCAGCACCTGGCAGCGCTCGATGCGAAAGCCGTCTTCGTGCTTTGGATACTCGGTTCTGTCGACGAAGATGCCATGAATGTTCTTCCCCAGGCCACCGCCGTCGAGCGCGAGGCCGTCGATTGTGGAGCCGCGTCCATCGGTCAGGTTGAGCAGGCAACTGGAATCGGCGCTGGCCAGTCGCAGTGCGCTTACGCCAGGGCCGCTGTAATTCCATGACGGAATGCCGACGAGCGCAATGCCGGGCCGCATATGGAGTTCATGGGTGAGATACACTCCCGGAGGCAAAAACACAGCGCCGCTGGTTTCCGCGGCGGCATCGATGGCTCGTTGCAGGGCGGCGGTGGAGTCGGTCTTGCCGTCGCCCACCGCGCCGGCCTTGGTCACATCGATAAAGCCTCGGTTTGCGGGCGCGTCCTGCTGGGCCTGCGCTGGGTTGCTGAATAGAAGGGAAGCTCCGCCCACCATTGCGCCCAGGGTTAGATCGCGGCGATTCATGAAACTTCTGTCGTTCTCAGGCATTTTGTTTCTCTCCTGCGTTAGCTTTTTGCGGCGGCCCGCTTGGGCGCGCGTTGCAGTGCGTGCAGAACTGCATAGAAGGCCGGCTTGGGGTGGAATTCCGCGTCGAATTGGAGCGGGCGCTGCGGCAGGCCATCGGGCCGCTTGAACTGCGGAAAATATACATTGTGGTTCAACCAGCTATAGGGGTCGCAGAGACCCCATGTAACCAGCGCAACCACGGCCGGTGAGTCGAGCGCTGCGGCCAGGAAGCGCGCATAGACATCCGCCACGGCGCGGTCGCGATCTTCCACTGCCGGCGGCGCGCCGCGATCATCCACATCGAGTTCGGTGATGACGATTTTCAGGCCGCGCTGCGACAGAGCGTCGAGAAAGGCGCGGTATTTGCTCTCTTTGAAGTCGGCGAAACGCGCCAGTTTGAGGTGCGATTGCAGGCCAACGCCGTCGATGGGAATCCGCTGCTTTTGCAGCCGGTCGAGAAGATGGAAGAGCGCGGTGCGGCGAGCTTCCTGGTCTGGAGTATCGAGCTCCAGGTCATATTCGTTGTAAATGAGCAACGCTCCGGGGTCGGCTGCGCGCGCCTCGCGAAACGCTGCTTCAAAGAAATCGGAACCAAGCGCGCGAAGCAGGGGGCTGTCGACGCGAAGCCCATCCGCTGCATGGTCGCGAGGGTTGATGGCTTCGTTGACCACGTTCCACGAGAAGACGCTGCCACGATAAAGCCCGGCCAGCCTCTGAATATGCGCCGCTGCCGCCTGTTGCGCCTGCGCCCTGGACATGGGCTCAAGCCAGGCCGGGGTGTGCTCGTGCCACAGCAGGTGCGCTCCGGTGAGCTTGAGGCCGCCGGCGAGGGCAATAGCGACGTTGGGGTCGCGCTTGTCGTTCTCCTCGGTCGGACTGGGAGCAATGGCGCCCCAGGAAAGCTCGGCGGCGTAGAGTGCGCATTGGGAGGAGAACAGCTTCCAATACGCGTCGGGCTCGCGGGCGAACTGATTGTCGCTATCCGATCCGTAGACCAGGCCGGCTGAGGCGGCAGCCGCTCGAAGACTTGGGCTAGCCGCGGTGTTCGAGGGCTGGCTTGCGGCCCAACGCGGCGCCATTGCAACCAGACCGGCTGCGCCTAAGGCACGCAGGTGTTCTCTGCGGGTGATTTTCATACCGGACCAGTGTACGGCTGAGGCGCGGCCTCGGTCCGCTGCGTTAAGCTGGTGCGGGGGATTTTTCGGATGAGCGTAATTCTGGGAGTGGATGGCGGCGGGACACACACACGCGCTTCAATTGAGTCTGGCGGACAGGTTTTGGCTTATGCGGAAAGCGGTTCGATCAAACGGCTCAGGGTGGGCGCGGATGCTGCGGAAGAGAACCTGCGCGCGGTGCTGAAGGATGTGTACGCGCAGGCCGGCATAAAAGGTGTCCGCGCTGCGTCAGTGGGGGTGGCCAGCGCCAGCCTGCCCGGGATTGTGGAGTGGATTACCGCGGTTCTGAATGACTTCAACGCTGAGCGCTCGGAGGTGGTGGGCGACGAAGTGATTGCGCTGGACGCCGCGTTTCAGGGCGGAGCGGGGATTCTGCAAATTGCCGGAACCGGCTCGAACACTATTGGGCGCGCAGCGGACGGCAGCCGCGAATGCGCGGGTGGCTACAGTTCGCGCCTGGGCGACGAGGGATCCGGTTACTGGATCGGGGTGAACAGCGTGCGGCGGGCGCTTCATGCATTCGACCGCGAGGAGCCTACGAAGATCCTGGAAAAGGTGGGCGAGATTTGGGGTACTGCCACATTGGAGGCGCTGGTAAATATGGGCGACAGCACTCCGGGGCCGGACTTTGCCGCGCTTGCGCCGGCGATCGCGGAGCTGGCCGAGGCCGGCGATCCGGTTGCCGTGGAAGTGGTGAAACAGGCGGCTGCGGACCTGGTGGAGTTTGTGCTGCTGGTGCGCTCGAAGCTGAAGCGCAGGCATAACATTGCGGGCGAAGTGCCGGTTGCGTGGACGGGAAGCGTGATTGAGAAGACTCCGCTGGTGAAGGCGGCATTTTTCGCGGGTCTAAAGGCTGGAGCGCCGGAGATGCCGGTGGCGGCGGAGGCGGTGGTTTCGCTGGATGGGGCGTTGTGGCGGGCTAGAAGGCTGGCGGAGTAGCGCTGGCTGACGAGATTGGCTGCTTAGCTCGCGGTCAGCGCTCCCGCGCCGGCAAATCCTCAACTCCACTCATGAATTCGTCGGAAGCTACGGGACCGGTGGTTAGATACGCGGACCAGTCCGTGGGCCTTGCGGAGAGAATCACCTCATCACCCTGCCTGCGAATGAAGACCTCGGAGGTGTGGAATTGGAATTCCTTAGGCAGTCTCACGGCTTGGCTCCGGTTGTTCATGAATACTTTTGCGGTCCGTTGCATGTGCGCCCTCCGAACGAGTGGTTTATGCATAAGTATGTGCCAAGGGAAAGAGAGCCGCAGGATTACGCGGGCTCAGCCTGGCAAGGGAACGACCATGCCGTTCACTATCGAAGCGACTAGCTGGCCTGCGGCATCGACTGCCACAAGATTGGCGGCCTGGCCAACGGCTAGCGAGCCGGCTTGATGGCCGAGGCCGGTCATGGCCGCTGGATTGGCTGTTAG
>Ga0302320_10003379_pt1 | contig 37222 bp, 23 predicted proteins | sample Bog_T0_3_FD_202130 | JGI IMG/M metagenome (GOLD analysis project Ga0302320, IMG submission 202130) | Peat permafrost microbial communities from Stordalen Mire near Abisko, Sweden - Bog_T0_3 | ecosystem: Environmental > Terrestrial > Soil > Wetlands > Peat | place: Sweden: Abisko, Stordalen Mire... | reverse complement strand
CGACGTTGCAACCAATTCAATTCTTTCCAACTGAAGGGCATGAATTCTTTGTTGCACTCCAAAAGACAAGAAATGCGCCGCATGAGAACCGCCTCAAGTTATTGCAAGACATGGTAGCAGAGTAACATAAGAATTTAGCTCACTGTTGATGTAAGGCGAATTTGGCGGCCTGCCTAATGCGTGCATGGACGGTCACTCCCACATTACCCACTTGAATCTCTTTAGATCACTTACTCTGGAATCGATATCGGTCCTCGGCTTCAGTCTGCTACTCGTTCTCCTTCCGACGGCGTCATCTACGCTTCATTAGACGTCCGATGAAGAAAAGATGGTGGACGCTGGCGGACTCGAACCGCCGACCCCGTGCGTGTGAAGCACGTGCTCTAACCAACTGAGCTAAGCGTCCAAAAAGGGAGGTTTCTTGTGCCTGAGTGCCTGTGGTGAATCAAGGCTTTTGAGCTTCACCTGAATTTTGTTCCTTCGTACCGGGAATTCGTCGTCCACAGGACATGGGGCGGGCCTAACTGGGCTTGGCTTCGTCGCGGTAGGCCTCGGCAAGCAGGACAATGGGGTGCACCACCCTCGGCATGGAATGGGGGGCGGGCGGCTGCTCGGCCTTGAACCCCTGCAAGATGTGGAGCTGGCAGCCTGGGTTCGCGGTGGCGACGACCTCGGCTCCTGTGGTGCGCAGGTTCGCTACCTTCCGGTCGCGGAGCCATGTGGCTGTGACCGGCTGGGTCAGCGAATACACGCCGGCGCTGCCGCAGCACAGGGTCGCCTCCGGGCATTCCCTGAGCTGGAAACCCGGCAGCGCCCGAAGGATCTCGCGCGGCTGCGCTGAAATCTTCTGGCCATGGCAGAGGTGGCAAGCCTCGTGGTATGTGACCGGCCGCGGGGTCTGGGCGGCGGCAGGGGGGGCCGGCTTGCGGAAGCCCTTCTCCACAAGCCATTCAAAGATGTCCCTGAGCTTCGCGGACCAGGCTGCAGCCTTGGCCGCATACCGCGGATCATCGGCCAGGAGGTGGCCGTAGTGTTTCAGGTGGGACCCGCAGCCCGCCGAATTGGAGAGGATCGCGTCGAATCCCGATGGGTCGATCGAGTCGAGCTGGCGCCGGGCAAGCGCCTTTGCGGTCTCAAGATCGCCGTTGTGCGCATGGAGGGAGCCACAGCATGACTGGGACCTCGGCGTGGTGACCTCACAGCCGTTCTCAAGCAGCACGTCGACCGTCGCACGGTTTACATCCGAGAACGCGATGTCCTGGATGCAGCCCGTGAGGATGACCACCCGGTGGCGCACCGGCCCGCGGGGCCGCTCGACTTCGGCGATGATCTCGTCCGAGAACTGCCGGCGGATGGTCAGGGTCTGCTTCTCGATCTCACCGATCCTTCTCGGCAGCAACGAGTAGATACCCGACTTGCGCAGAAGCCGTCGCACTCCGCTGGCTTCGTAGAACCAGAGGAGGCGACCCTGGGCCCTCAGGGCCCAGGGATGAACGAGGAGAAACCTGAGCGAGAGGAATCGGATGAGCGAGCGCATCGGGCTGGCCGAGACGCCCGTGCGTTCCGACTCGGCGCGTGCCGCCTCGAACAGGCTCCCGTAATCGACGCCCGCGGGGCATGCGCTGGTGCACGAGAGGCAGCCGAGGCAGTAGGCCATCTCGTCGGCGAACGACTTGGTCACCTCGAGTTCGCCGTCCGCAATTGAGCGCATCAAGGAGATCCTTCCTCGTGGCGAGTGACGCTCCTGGTGAGTCTCAAGGTATGTCGGGCACGTCGGCAGGCAAAGGCCGCAGTGCATGCACTGCTGCAGCACCGAGTAATCCAGGGACTTGAGCAAATTCGGGTCCGCGCTCACAGGTCGAATACCTTCCCGGGATTAAGCAGGTTGTCCGGATCCAGGGTCCTCTTGATCTTCTTGAGGAGGCCGTAGCTGGCGTTCCCGAGCTGCCCCCTGAGGAACGGCTTCTTTGCCAGCCCCACGCCATGCTCCCCGGTGATCGTGCCCCCGAGCTCCAACGCGTAGGCGAAGATCTCCTTCATTGCCTGCTCAACTCGGTGCATCTCCTCCGTGTCCCGTTCGTTGGTGAGGAACGTGGGGTGCAGGTTGCCGTCACCGAAATGCCCGAAGGTTGCGATTTCGAGGCGGTGCCTCGCCCCGGTCTCCTGGATGAAGCGGATCATCCTCGCCAGCTCGGTCCTTGGCACCGTCGCGTCCTCGAGGATCGTGGTCGGCTTCATTCGGGCGAGGGCGCTGAAGGCACTGCGCCGGGCTGTCGCCAGCCGCGCGGCCTCCGCCGCGTCGGCGGCAAGCCGCACCGACGTCGCTCCATTCTCGCCGCAGAGCTTCGCGATGCGGGCGCCGTCGTCAGCCACCGCTGCGGCATGGCCGTCCACCTCTATAAGGAGCAGGGCTTGCGCGTCGAGAGGCAGCCCCACGTGGGCGAACGCATCGACGCACCGGATCGTCTTGTTGTCGAGGAACTCGAGGGTGCAGGGCACAATCTTGGCTGCGATGATGGCGGAGACAGTCTGCGCGGCCATGTCCATCCGGGAGTAGCTGGCGAGGAGCGTTTGCCTCGCCGCGGGTTTCGGCAGGAGCTTGAGCAGGACCTCCGTGACAATTCCGAGCGTTCCCTCGCTGCCCACGAAAAGGTCCTTGAGATTGTAGCCCGCCACGTCCTTGACGCACTTGTTGCCGAAGCGGCAGATCTCGCCGTCCGCCATCACCACCTCAAGGCCCATCACGTAGTCGCGGGTGACGCCGTATTTCAGGCCCCTCAGTCCGCCCGAGTTCTCGGCGACATTGCCGCCGATCGTCGAGATCTTCATCGAGCCGGGATCGGGCGGATAGAACAGGCCGGCGGCGTCCGCGGCGTCATAGATCGCCTGCGTCAGCAGGCCCGCCTGAGCCCGGAGGGTGAGGTTTCCCGCATCGAGTTCGATAAGCTTATCCATCCGTACGAGGCAAAGGACGATCGACCCGGGGACGGGCACGCTGCCTCCGCTAAGGCCCGTGCCGCTGCCCCGGGCCACCACGGGGACGCGGTGCTTGCGGGCTATCGCAAGGACACCGGCGACTTCGGTTGCACTGGACGGGAAGACGACGACGGCCGGCCGCTGCTTAAGCACAGGGGTCCCGTCGAATGAGTAGGGAATAATGTCTTCCTTCTCGGTAAGCACCTGTGAGGGTCCGAGCAGTTGGGTAAGTTCTGCGATCAATGGAGATTAGGGTGTACGGGCATCTTAGGTCGGCAATCCGCGCAAATCCAGTCTGTGTCATTTTGTTCACACGGGCCATGCCCACTGTGCCGAAATGGCCTTCCATGGCCCGACGGCTCCCGGGCTCCCCCTCTGCTGGCGGGGAGGCGCCTTATGGCGCATCCCATGCAGGTAAGGGGCATATGGATCTGAACACCTTCACCCAGATGTCGCGTCAGGCGGTCACTGACGCCCAGGCGGCAGCGCGCCGCCTCAATCACAACGAGGTTGAGACCTGGCACCTGCTCTCCTCCCTGCTCAGCCAGGAGAAAGGCATCATTCCGGGTCTTTTGGACAAGATGGGCCTGTCGGCAAGCGCCCTTCAGCTTGCGGTCGACCGCGAACTCGAGCGACTGCCCAAGGTGACCGGCAGCGTGGACACCTCCAAGGCCTACGTAACCCAGGCCTTCAACGATGTGCTCACCCGTGCCGAGGAGGATGCCAAGTCGCTCAAGGATGAGTTCGTCAGTGTGGAACACCTGTTCCTGGGCCTGATCGAGGTGGGCCGTCCCGAAGCGATGAAGAAGCTCTTCAAGAGCTTCGGCGTGGATCGCTCGAAAGTGATGGGGGCATTGAAGCAGGTGCGCGGCAGCCAGCGGGTCACCACCGACAACCCCGAAGCCACCTACCAGGCGCTGGAGAAGTACGGCGTGGACCTCGTGGATCGCGCCCGCAAGGGCAAGCTGGACCCGGTGATCGGACGCGACGAGGAAATCCGGCGCACGATCCGGATCCTTTCGCGCAAGACCAAGAACAACCCGGTCCTGATCGGCGAACCCGGCGTCGGCAAGACGGCGATCGTCGAGGGCCTGGCTCAGAGGATACTCAGGGGCGACGTCCCGGAGGGTCTGAAGGAGACCACGCTTTTCGCATTGGACATGGGAGCCCTGGTCGCGGGGGCAAAGTACCGCGGCGAGTTCGAGGAGCGCCTCAAGGCCGTGCTGAACGAGGTCAAGCAGTCTGAGGGCCGCGTTATCCTTTTCATCGATGAGCTCCACCTGATCGTGGGCGCGGGCAAGGTCGAGGGCGCCATGGACGCGGGCAACCTCCTAAAGCCGATGCTGGCCCGCGGTGAGCTGCACTGCATCGGAGCGACGACGCTGGACGAGTACCGCAAGCACATCGAGAAGGACGCCGCACTCGAGCGCCGGTTCCAGCCGGTGATGGTCCTGCAACCGAGCGTCGAGGACGCGATTTCGATCCTCCGCGGGCTGAAGGAGCGCTTCGAGCTGCACCACGGCGTGCGCATCCAGGACAACGCGCTGGTGAACGCCGTCGTGCTTTCCGACCGGTACATCTCGGACCGGTTCCTCCCGGACAAGGCCATAGACTTGGTTGACGAGGCTTGCGCGATGATCCGCACCGAAATGGACTCGATGCCTCACGAGCTCGACGAGCTGACCCGGCGCGCGCTGCGCCTGGAGATCGAGGAGACGGCCCTGGCCAAGGAGAAGGACGAGCCCAGCAAGCAAAGGCTCACGGTGCTGCGAAAGGAGCTTGCGGAGACGCGCGAGCAGGCAATGGGGCTCAAGCTACAATGGGAAAAGGAGAAGGGCTCAATCGACAAGGTGCGCAAGATGCGCGAGGAGCTGGAGGCCCTCCGCCTAGAGATGGACAAGGCGGAGCGGGCCTACGACCTGAACCGCGTGGCCGAGTTGCGCCATGGGAAAATCCCGCAGTTAGAGGCCGAGCTGAAGAAGCTCGAGAAGGCCGGCAAGACGACGACCCTTTTCAAGGAGGAGGTCTCGGGCGACGAGATCGCTGGGATTGTGGCGAACTGGACGGGCGTCCCTGTGACGCGCCTCCTTGAGGGCGAGAAGGAGAAGCTACTTAGGCTGGAGGACACGCTCCACAAGCGCGTCATCGGCCAGGACGAGGCGGTCACCCTTGTGACGGAGGCCATCCTGCGCGCGCGCAGCGGCATCAAGGACCCGCGGCGCCCCGTCGGAAGCTTCCTGTTCCTAGGTCCGACCGGCGTGGGCAAGACGGAGCTCGCGAAGGCGCTTGCCGAGACCCTGTTCGACACCGAGTCGGCGATCGTGCGCATCGACATGTCGGAATACATGGAGAAGCACGCGGTCTCGCGCCTGATCGGGGCGCCGCCGGGATACGTGGGCTACGACGAGGGCGGGCAGCTGACGGAGGCCATTCGCCGCAAGCCCTATGCCGTCGTACTCTTCGACGAGGTCGAAAAGGCCCATCCCGACGTGTTCAACGTCCTGCTGCAGGTGCTTGACGACGGGCGCATCACGGACGCCCAGGGCCGGACGGTCGACTTCAAGAACACGATCATCGTTATGACGTCGAACATCGGCTCGCGCTTCCTGCTGGAGGGGGTCAACGGTGACACCATACCCGAGAGCGTTCGGGAAAGCGTCATGGCGGAGCTGCGCTCCACCTTCCGTCCGGAGTTCCTCAACCGGATAGACGAAACCATCCTCTTCAAGCCGCTCACCCTCGAGGAAATCGGGTCGATCGTGGACCTGCTCCTCGCGGACCTCAACCATCGGCTGGCCGACCAGCGTGTCAGCGTCGCTCTCGACAAGAAGGCGAGGGAGTGGGCCGCCGAGAAGGGCTATGATCCCGTTTTCGGCGCGCGCCCGCTCAAGCGCTACATCCAGCGGCAGATCGAGACCCGTCTGGCCCGGTCGCTGATCTCCGGGGAGATTACGGCGGGGGCGACGGTCACGTTCTCGATCAAGGACGGCGAATGGGTCGTCAGCAGCAAGGCTTGAGCCCCGCTACTAGGCGGCCTGCCTGAGGATTATCTCGGCGAGCTCGGGCGTGACTTCGCCGCGCTCTCCGAACGTCAGAAGCCCGCGGGTTCTGAGGCGCCTCGCGACCTCCGCGGCCACCTCGGGCTTGATGTCATAGTCGGACAGGTGCGTGCGCAGGCCCAGGGACTCGTAGAATCCGCGCGTCTTCTCAATGGCTGCGTCGATCCGCGCCTGCTCGGACCGCCCCGTGATCCCCCACACGCGCTCGCCGTACTGGAGCAGCTTGGCCGCCTTGGCCGAACGGCGCACGTTCATGAGGCTCGGGAGCACGACGGCAAGCGTCCTCGCGTGGTCGATCCCGTGCAGCGCGGTAAGCTCGTGGCCGATCATGTGGCTCGCCCAGTCCTGGGGCACGCCGGCGCCGATCGCGCCGTTGAGGGCCCACGTGGCGGCCCAGACCACATTGGCCCGGGAGTCGTAGTCCCTTGGGTTGCGCACGGACTTCGGGCCCTCGTCGATGAGGACGCGCATCACCGACTCGGCGAACCGGTCCTGGATGGCCGCGTGGACAGGGTAGGTGAGGTACTGCTCGATCACGTGCGTGAAGGCGTCGGCGACACCGTTCGCGATCTGGCGCTCGGGGAGGGTGAAGGTCACCTCGGGATCCAGCACCGAGAAGCGCGGGAAGACCAGCGGGTGGATGAAAGCCAGCTTTTCCTTGATCGCCCGCCGGCTGACTACCGCCGCGCCATTCGCCTCGGAGCCCGTCCCGGGGAGCGTCAGCACGGCCCCGATTGGTAGCGCCGTCTCCAGCTTGGATCCCCGGGTGACGAGAATCTCCCAGGGGTCGCCCTGGTAGCGCGCTGCGGCGGCGACGAACTTGGCCCCGTCGATGACCGACCCGCCACCCACGGCAAGTATCCAGTCGATTTTCTCCCTGCGCACGATCTCGACGGCCTTCATCAGGGTGTCGAAGTCGGGATTCGCCTCGACTCCGAAGAACTCGGTCACATGGCGGCCGCCCGCCGCCCGGCGCACCTGCTCGTGGACACCGTTTGTCCTGATGCTCCCGCCGCCTGCAAGGAGGAGGACCCTTGCCTGGGCGGGCAGCTCCTTGTCAATCGAGGCGATCTGGCCGCGTCCGAAGTGAATGCGTGTGGGGTTAAGATAGGTGAAGTTTTCCATGGCGAATCCCGGAATTTTACGAAGAATCACAAAACTGCAAACGACTCCTTGAACAAAGAGCCTATAAGCTACTACGACCGTTACTCGCGCTCGGTCAAAACCGAGAAGATCTTTGGTGAGAGATGGCTGCGCTTCGCCTACGAGAATCCCGTGGGCAGGCTCGCCGTTTGGCTCATTGCCAAACGCCGCCTGTTCTCCTGGTACTACGGGATCAAGATGAACGACCGCAAGAGCGAGATGCTCATCATCAAGTTCATCGCGGACTACGACATCGACGCGACGGAGTTCGCAAAATCGGCCTTTCAGTTCAAGACGTTCAACGAGTTCTTCTACCGCGCGCTCAAGCCAGAGGCGCGCCCGATAGACCCTTCCGGCGACACGGCGGTATTTCCTGCGGACGGCAGGCACCTTGCCTTCCCCGATGTCGCCAGGGCCGAGGGCTTCTACGTCAAGGGGGCGAAGTTCACACTCGAGGAGCTCCTGGGTGACCGGGCCCTTGCCGGCCGGTTCTCCGGGGGTGCGATGCTCATCTCGCGGCTCTGCCCGACAGATTACCACCGCTTCCATTTTCCGGTCTCAGGCATCCCCGGTGAGGCGAGGCTCGTCAGGGGCTCGCTCTACTCGGTGAGCCCGATCGCCCTGCGTCAGCAGATTCTCTATCTTGTGCGCAACAAGCGTTTCGTCACCCTGATCGAGTCGCCCAGGTTCGGCACGGTTGCGATGATCGAGGTCGGGGCCACAAACGTGGGGAGCATCGTCCAGGAGGGATACATTCCGTGCGAATCGGTCGCCAAGGGAGCCGAAAAGGGCCTGTTCGCCTTCGGCGGCTCCTGCGTCATCACCCTCTTCGAGAAGGGCCGCATCGCCTTCGATAAGGATTTGATCGAGCAGAGCGCAGGGTTCGTCGAGACCTACGCCCGGATGGGGGACAGGATGGGAGTCGCCGCCGGGTGACGCGTGACCGCTAGGGATGCCCGTCCACTGCTGTAGACCGCAGGATCAGTCGAAGATGATGGTCCTGTTGGCGCAGAGAAACACGCGGTCCTCGTTCAGGAGCCTCAGAGAGTTTGCGAGGACCGTGCGCTCGATATCCCGGCCAGCCCGCTCCAGGTCCCGCGGCGTGTACGAATGGTCCATCGGGATCACCTGCTGCATGATTATGGGACCCTCGTCGAGCTGGTTGGAGACGAAGTGCGCCGTCGCCCCGATGACCTTCACGCCGCGGTGGAACGCTTGGTGGTAGGGTCGCGCCCCCACGAATGCAGGCAGGAACGAGTGGTGGATGTTCACGATGCGGGAGGGCCAGCGGTTGACGAAACCCGGGCTTAGGATCCGCATGTACTTGGCAAGGACGAGGTAATCGGGCTTGAGGGGCGCGATGAAGGACTGGAGGGCCTCCTCGTGGGCCTCCCTGGAAAGCCCCTCATGGGAAAGGGTATGGAATGGAACGGAGAACTTCTCCACAAGGGGCCTCAGGTTCTCGTGGTTGCTGACGACGGCGAGTATCTGGGCGCCCAGCTCGCCGTACTCGTGGCGGATCAGCAGATCCGCGAGACAATGGTGCTCCCGCGACGCGAGTACAACAATGCTGCGGGGAATGGAGCGGCGCATCTGCACCGAGGATCCCGCAGGAAGGATCTCCTGGACCGCAAGCTGCACGGCGTCGTCATCAAGGGGTCCACTGCAGGCCGTGCGCATGAAAAAGCGCCCGGAATCGGTGTCCACAAATTCATGGTTCGAGATCACGTTGGCTCCGGCACGGAACAGGACCCCGGTGATCGCATGCACCAGGCCAGGACAGTCGGGACAGTCAACGAGGAGGATATGGTCGGGGTTGGACGGGGGCATTTCCACGCCCGAGACTTCATTTCGAAGGAGCCGCGAGTCAAGCAGGCCCCGGACAGGGGATTCTTCAGGGCGACAGAGGAAATCCTACGGGACTGTTCAGACAGCAGGTGCGCTGCATGAGCCTCCCTAATTCGTGAAAGCCTCAAACAGCGCGATGCCTGAGTTGCCCTTGGCCGACGTGACCTGGACTGTATAGGCGCCTGGTTGCAATTCCAGGAGCCGTGCAAAGTAGGCGCTGGGATTGGAAAGGGGAAAGGCCCCGACTTGCTGCGCAGCCGCCGCGGGCCCCTGAGAGCCCGGTTTCGCAATGGAAATTCGGCCTGTTAGTATGATCTTAATTGAGGTTTTTTGCGCAGAAGCTAGTCACAGGAGTCGTTGAATCGCTCGGGTGGTGGAATGGCATACACGACGGTCTTAGAAGCCGTTGCCGCAAGGCGTGCAGGTTCAAGTCCTGTCCCGAGCACCAACAACAACTTAAAGAATAATTGGACTTGAGCGGCGCTCCCGCTTTGTGGGTCCGCAATGGCAGCGCGGGTCTGGGCCCGCTGGGGAGAACGCCACCCAGGGCGCGATGCGACCTGGCTGTCGCATCCGGATACGAAGAAGCCGGATGCGGGAGCCGCGGCGATACAGCGGCCGGCGGATATAGCCACCTTGCGGGTTGCCTGCTGAAGTCGGTTCCAAATCAGTCCGAACCTGGAGCAGGCATGGTGGCCCCATTTGGCCTGGAATGCCTCCAGACATGCGGTTTCTGGGAGTTTGGGGCGGTCGGGAAACGCCAGGAAACGCCAGGACAAATAGGGTTTGCGTTCCGGGGAAGGTGGCGCGGCCATGATTGGAATGTCCAGAAGGCTAGATCACATAGAGCAGCTGCGGGGCCTGGCGGCCTTTGCGGTCTTGGGCTTCCACAGTCTGGGCATCAGGGAGGCGGCCTCACTGAATCCCACGCTGGCTGCCGCGCGCACGGTCTTCATTCATGGTTGGCTCGGCGTCCATGTGTTCTTCGCCATCAGCGGGTGGTGCATCGCCCAGCGCATCGCCGCGGCGTACGCACGCGAGGAGAGCCCCTTCGCCTACCTGGGCGACCGTGCGCTGCGGATTTTCCCCACGTACTGGGCCGTGCTCGCGTTCGCCCTCCTGATGCTGGCCATCGCCGCCCCGTTTAACGGGATCCCGTTTTCACATAACATCCCCCACAGGCCCGGCGTCTGGCTCGCCGAGCTCACGTTGGTGCAGCCCGCCCTCGGCTACGGCTCTGTGTTGATCGTGAGCTGGACGCTGTATCACGAGCTGTCGTTCTATGTGGCAAGCGCAGGCGCCCTGGTTATGCGCCGTTTTCATTTCACCGCACAGTCGCTGGTGTTGATGGGAGGGTTGGTTTGCCTGGTCGTCTCATGGAGGGCGCCCTCCGGCTTTCTCATAGGTCTTTCCTTCTGGTCCAACTTTTTCGTTGGGATGCTCGCGTGGTGGTCCGTGTACCGTAGGCCCAATTTCATCTGGGCCTTGGCGCTCATCGCTGCCTTGGTTGCCCTTGCCAGGGAGCCATCCCTGAGCGGGCCGGTTGCCTTTGCCACCGCACTTTTCCTGGCGCTCGCCGGGCGATACCCCCCAAGGCTCCCTCCGCTCGTGGGCCGTGGGCTCCTCGCGCTCGGGGCGGCCTCTTACTCTCTCTACCTCGTTCATGTTCCCGTCATCTCGCCGTTTTTCAACCTGGCTGTCCGCGTGGTCTCACCCGCATCCAATGTCTTCATTGGCATTTGGATTCTTGGACTGGCGCTTGCCGTCGCTGCTGGGATTGCGGTCCACAAGGCGGTTGAGGTCCCTTGCGAGCGATGGCGCCATCGGAGGTTTGTGGCGCGCTCTGCGTCAAAATCCACGGGCACGACGATTACGGGGCCCTAATAGAGAGGGAGCGGCCGCGCGGACGCCCCCTTCCGGGGGCCGCCTCAGCTCGCGGCCTTCGCTCCCTCGCCTGCGGGAAAAGACGCCGGGCTGGCGCGCCAGAAACCGGCGACGCTTACGAAAACGATGATGCCGATGACGCCAAAGACGCTTTCCGTGATGAGCATTCCCCGGGGGCCAAACCGGGTCTCAAAGGCGGCCAGCACCAGGCCCATGTACCATATGGGCGTGTTGGAAAGCGACGCGAAGCCGTTGTACTTGGTCGCCGCGAGCTTTGCGCCGATGGCCTCCAGCACGAATGCAGAGAAGGCGGCGTAGCAGAAGCCGTTCACGAACTGGTAGGCGAGGCTGAACGAGATGTACACGAATGGCGTCATGGGCAGCATCGCCATCACGAGGGTCACGGCGGCCATCAGGCCGCCATATAGAGTGTAGCCGTTGCGGCCGCCGAGCCGGGTGCAACCGTAGCCCCCCACGATGCAGCCCACCATCGCCACTATCCCACCCAGCACGCCCTGGACGAGCGCGACGGTGTTCGATCCCACATGCCAGAAGTCGGCGACCTCGGCTTGGGCCAGGACGCCGCTCGCAGCACCCGTGCCCAGGGGCACAAAGCACAGCAGCGCGCACAGGACCCCGTCGCGAGTCCGCGCCAGCTTCCACAGCTCAACAGCCGTGTTCCGGGCCATTGTGATCGGGGAGGCGCCGACCTCGTCGGCGGGAATCTTCGGTATGAAGGGCAGTGCCGCCGTGCAGGCGATCACCAGGATCCCGAGGATCAGGCCGGTCTCCCATCCGGTCATGAACGAGAGAAGCCACAGGCCCAGGCCGCCGCCGATGCCGGTGCCCCCGAGGTTTCCGGCCTGGTACCATCCGCTCACGCGGCCGCGCTCGGCGGTCGTCGTGAGGTGGGCGATCATCCCCTCGACCGCGAAGCCCATGAAGGTGCTCGCCAGGGAGCTGAGGAATACCAGCGCCTCGATTGGCAGCAGCGTCGACGGGCTCAGGGGCACCGCGGCCGTCGCGAACGTCCCGATCGCGCAAAACAGTGCCGACAGGAGGTACCACTTGTGGCGGTTGAGGGTGGCATCCGCGACGGGCGCCCAGAAGAACTTCCACATCTGCGGCAGGTAGCCGATGGCGATGAGCTCGGCGCCGTTCTGGATGGATAACCCCCTCTTGGTGGCCAGAAAAGCGAGGGTGACCGTCGAAAACCCCGAGATCACGCCATAGGGCACGATCAGGACGGTGAACACGAACGGGTGTTTGCTGAAGTGGGCGCCTGAGTGGTGGCTTTGGGAGGAAGAATCCAAACGACCGAGGTTGGATAGGCAATGGGCCGTTCCGTGCCAACACTAATGCTTCAGGAAGGCTGCCCACGTGCCGGGAGGGAATTCAGAGGGGAGGAGGCCAGGCGCGGCCCGTCGTCAGGAGAGGCTGACAAGACCCATGCCGTCGAGCGTGACGGAGGCGCCTTCCTGAGGCGCCCCAGGACGGCGACGGCTACGAGGGGGCGCCGGCTGCGAGGCGGGCCGCGCTGCGCCACTTGGCCTGCGAGACCGCAGCCAGGCAGATCACGACCAGCTGCGCCAAGACGAAGGCGATGAGTCCCTGGAAGGCCGCGTTCGTGAACCCGTAGCTGTGGAGGCCCACCCCCAGCATGTTGGTCCCGAACCAGCTCCACGCCGTGACGATGTTGCCGAAGACCGCCAGGCACATCAGGCCGCGTTGCCGGATCAGGCCGCCCCAGCGGGCATGGAGGATCACGGAGTTCCAGATCACGATGATGAGCGCACCGTTTTCCTTGGGGTCCCATCCCCAGAAACGACCCCAGGACTGGTCGGCCCATATTCCGCCGAGGACGGTGCCGATGAAGCTGAAGAACGTGGCAAAGCAGACGATGCCGTAGACCATGCGGGCTAGCGAATCCGCCGTCGCCCGGTCGAGTGTACGCGTCAGCACGCCCCTGACGAGGTAGATGATCGCCAGGAAGCCGGCCAGGAAGGTCGACGCGTACCCGGTCGTCACCGTGACCACGTGGGTCGCGAGCCAGAAGTTCGAGTCCAGGACCGCGCGCATCATCTCGAGGGTGTCGCCGCTCAAGGAGAGGTTATGGGCGATGACGAGCGTGCCGAATCCGATCAGCGAGCCCGCCGAACTGGCCACGGCGTTGCGGTTGACGCGCTCAAGGAACAGGCAGAGCGCGACGGCGCCCCAGCCGATGAAGAGTGCCGAGGAGTAGAGGTTGGTCACGGGAGGCCGCGCCTCCAGCCACATCCGGGTGAGGATGCCTGCGGTCGACACCGCGAACGCCAGGGCCATAAGGGCGAAGGCCGCCTTGCCCAGCTGGGCGGGCCATCTCAGCCAGGACACGACCGCCAGCAGGAAGGCGCCGACGTAGAGCACGAGGCTCGTGTAGAACGGACTGGCCTGGTTGAAGAGCTGCTCCGAGGAGCAGCGACGGGCGGCCGAGCCCAGCCTCGACGACACGTCTGCCTGGTAGTCGTGCACCAAAGCGCTGAAGGAGACGGGGTCGGCCACCCTCCAAGCCTTTGCCAGCGACCCGTAGAAGCGCAGCGCGGGGTTGATGGGCAATCCGGATGAAGCCTCGATCAGCGAGCGTCCGGAGGTCCTCCATTGCTCGAGCGCGACGGAGGGGGCGGCCGGGGGGATTGCGCGCACCAGGCTGAAGGTGTCCATCGATTCGAAGCGGGAGCGGTCGGCCGCGAGGCGCGACGGATCCTGAAGATCGGAGGCCAGGTCCAGACCGTCGGGGCTCACGACGCTGTACTTGAGCCGGTTGTAGTACTCCAGGTGGTTGCGCAGGTCGATGACGGCGCGCTGGAAGGGTGTCCGCGAGGCGGCCTCGACCGGCCCGGCGAGCTCGGCCTGACGGTCGAGCTCGGCAAGCCCCTTCTCGAGTTGCGCGAATGAAAACCGGACCTGTCCGGCCTGGTCGCCGGAGCCGAGGCCGAAGAGCGAGAGCACGTCGGGGTTGTCGATCCGGAAGACCTTGTAGGTGTCGGCCTGGTCGGGTTCGAACAGGACGTCGAGCAGCCATTCCTCTGGGGCCAGGCTGCGGCCGTCCTCGAGCGCGACCCTCTGGCGGCCCTGCAGCATGAGGAGACTGGTGCGGGCGATGGTGTCGAACGGCTTGATCCTTCCGTCGGCGAGCACGGGCAGGCGGCCGAAGCCCGCGAGGTCCATGCTGCCCTTGTTGCCCTGGGGAAGGAGCGTCGAGCAGACCCACGCGAGAGCGGCGACGAAGATGACGGTGGGGACGCGGCTCTTGGGCCCCGCCTTCGCGGGAGCGCTTCCCGGGGCCGCCTGCGGCGCGGCGGACGCGCCTCGGCGCCTGAAGAGAAAGGCAAAGAGATGGATGCCGAACTGGACGACCAGCCCGAGGGCGATCAGCCCGCAGGCGACATAGGGAAGCTGCCAGCTGGGGTTGCGCACGACTTCAAGCACGGTGGTGCGGTCGTTGTTGGCGAAGCCCGCCTGGTAAAACGCCCTCCCTCCAAAGCGAAGGGGGTTGTTCATGAAGATGCGCACCTGACGGTCGTCACGGCCGTCGTCGCTCTTCAGGCGGATCGTGCTCGCAAAGTCCCTGGGGATGTCGGTGCCCGGGTAGATGTCGTGGGTGAACTTCTCCAGGGTGATCGAGAAGGGCAGGTAGTCGCGCCGCGCGCGAAGGACGACGCGCCATGTCCTCTGCTGGTACGTGAACTCCTGGGGCTGGGTCAGCATGGTTGACACCAGGAAGGTGCCGAGCGGGCCCTCCGGGCCCGCAAGCTCGACGTAGCCCGTGGGCCAGTTGGCCTCGTCGGGCTTGGTCGTCTCGGGAATGGGGAGCACCGCGACGTCGGTTCCGTCGCCCGCCGTCGCGAGGATGGGGGCATTGGGGGCCTGCGCGCGCATCCGCAGCATCGCGTTCGCGTAGTAGGCCACGGGCGTGACGACGAAGGGCAGCGACGGGTGCTGGATCGGGCTGTGGGAGGAGAGCAGCGCCGACGGAATCGAGACGACCTCGTCAAAGCCCGGATTGGTGGTCTCGATGAAGGCGAGCTCGGTCTCGCGGAAGCTCTCCGCGTAGCGGCGGGTCTGACCGACATCGATGCGCATCTGACTGTCCTTCTGGAGCATCCCGGAGAGGCCCTCGCCAGCCAGCAGGAGGATGAGGCCGACGTGGGTCATCCAGATCCCCGACTGCTTCCAGGACAGCCTGAAGCGGTAGAAATGCGCCGCCAGGAGATTCACGATCAGTGCTCCCCCAAGCAGGTACCCGCCCGGGAAGATCGGCAGCGTGAGCGCCGTGCCCCGGATCTGGTTGTAGACGAAGAACGACCTGAAGTACTTCTGCTGCACGCCCCAGACCCCGAGGTGCACCTGGTCGAGCGTGGCCGCAAAGATCAGGACGATCGAGACCACCAGCAGGAACACGGTCAGCCTCATCGAGGTGAACACGAGGAGGGGATTCTTGCGGCGGGTGTCCACGGTGCGTCAGGGGGTTTTCACGGTCCTCAGGAACGAGAGGAAGGCGGGCTTCGCAGGGGTCACGCCCTCGGCGGCGCCCTGCAGCTTGAAGAACCAGGTGCCGCCTCCCCAGGGAACGATCACGGCAACGATCGGCCTGGGACCGGCGGTGGCGTCGAGAACCAGGAAATGCAGTCCATTGCTGTCGAAGGAGGTGGTCACCTTTGCCAGGCCGGCTTCATCGACGGGGTCGAGCCCCGCCTGCTCCCTCCAGCGGTTGATGTTGGCCAGCGCGCCACCCACGTCGCCCGGAAAGGCGGTAATGGCCACTTCTGCACCGTTGCCGACGCTGTAGCTTCCCTTCCGCATGGCATTGCCCGTTTGGACCTTCCAGTCGTCAGGAGCCGTCCAGACAAGCGACGCACCCCGCTCGGATTGGAAGGCCATCGGCAGGGGCGGGGCCTTCGCCGGCACCGAGGGCATCTTGGGCGCCGGGGCAGCCTGCGGAAGGTCGTTCGTGTTGGCCACGGAGGCCCGGGCGCCCCCAGCGGTCCCCTCCAGGGAGATGGACCTGAGGAAGGCGTCGAATGCATCCTTCTGGGCCTCGACGAGGTCAGAGGGTCCCATGATTTTGAAGAACCAGACGCGCTCGGGCTGGCGCAGCCAGGCCCCTAGGATGCGAGTCGGCCCTTTCTCCCCGGCGGTTCCCGCAAAGTCGGCGACGACAAACGTCCCCGCCTCGGTCTTCATCTCGCGGATCTGGCTGGGCAGCTCGCCTGCCGAGAGCGCCGCGAGGCTCACCTGTCCGCGCCAGCGGTTGATGTTGGCCAGATCGTCTCCGCCGGCGCCAGGAAAGGAGACCACCGAGACATCGGCGTTCGCCCCGCCGGAGCCGGGCACGGTGAAGCTGGCCTGGCGCATGCCGCTCGCGGGCTGCTGCTGCCAGGCGGCCGGCGCGGACCAGTGGACCTCGGGAGCGGCTGCGGGAGGCTCCGCCGGGGAGGCTGCCGCCGGTTCCTGCGCCGCTGCGGGTGCCTCCGCGGCGCCGTCGGCGTCCTTGGGAATTCTATAGGTCGTGATCTCCTTGTCCTTGCACGCGGCAAGGCCAAGAAGGACGCAGGCGATCAGCAGGCTTGCGTCCTTGCGCGGGCTGGGGGAGAGCCGGGTCATTCAGTTGGATTAAGGTTGTTCCCTATTGTTTGAAGGCGCGAACATATTGCACAAGGGCCTTGATTTCGTCGTCGGAGAACTTGTCGCCGAAGGCCTTCATCTTCTCCTTGCCCGTGTCCTTGTCCTTCAAGCCTCCCTTGATCTGGGTGGCGGCATCGTCGTCGGTGAACGTCGCCTGGTACTTGGCATCGGTGAAGTTCTTCACCTGGGCCATCCGGCCGGCCTTGGTGTGGCCCGCCCCGTCGGGTCCGTGGCATGAGGCGCAATTCTTCGTCCAGTTGTCCTTGGCGTCGGCGGCAAGCCTGGGGGCCGCGACCAGCGCGATGAGCGCGGCGCAGGTGGGTATCAGGATTTTCTTCATTGGGTCGTGTGGTTTGGTTTTTGGGTTGGCTAACGGATGAGCCCCCATTGCCCCACTGGGGGGCGGCAGGGTCGAACCCAAAGCTTGTGCAGGTCTTGCGAAAAAGCACGCAGTCGTTGCCGGGTTCGGAAGATTCGCAAGAAACGCGTCGGGTCGCACAAAAAACGATGAGCCGTGATGGCGGTGGTCCGCTAGAGTGACCGCCAGACGGATGACCCCAAACCGTAAAACCTGCCTCGTGCTTGCGCTTCTCACGCTGACCTTTGTCGCGCTCGCCTACGCATTTGTATTAACACCGGCCCGTCAAGGATTTATAGTGCTGTCTCCCCTGGTGCCCAAGGATGTCCTCGCCATCGTCCCCGGCACGATACGCGTGTCCGCGGCCCAGTTGGTGAAGAGCGGCGGCGATGTCTCGGGCTTGGACTGCTACGCCTGCCACCACCAGGACAGCCCCCCCGAGGTGAAGTATGACGCCAATCACGAAATCGTACTCCCGAAGGAGCACGCCGACCTGATCATCAGCATGCGCAACTGCGTGGAGTGCCATCCCCCCAACGACCCCGTCAAGCTGGAATATGACGACAGCGGCAACGTGAAGATGCCCAAGGCCCACGAGGGCCTGCTGGCGATGGGTCACGGGCGCAGCACACGCAACAACAACAACTACTGCTTCAACTGCCACGATCGGGACCAGCTCAACCAGCTGCACACTCCGGACGGCGACAAGCTCAAGTTCGATCAGGCGACCCAGCTCTGCGCCGGGTGCCACGGCACCACTTACCGCGACTGGATGGCGGGCGCCCACGGTCGCACCAGCGGCCACTGGGATCGCACGGCGGGACCGTTCGAACGGCAGGAATGCACCTCCTGCCATGATCCCCATGCCCCCAGGTTCACCGGGCTGATCCCCATGCCGGGTCCCCACCTCCTTCACCCCGTGCCCGCCAGAAAACCCCAGCCCGAGAGCAGCGATGAGTAACACTCCCCCTGAATCCCCGGAGGTCGGGATGTCCCGCCGAAGCTTCCTCAGGTCCACGGCGTTGTTGTCGGCGGGCGTCGCGGCCGTCGCGGCGGGCCTCGCGCCCCTGCGCAAGCTGGGCGAATTCGGATCCGTCGACGAGTTCCTGCAGAAATACTACAAGGAGCTGACGCCCGAGGAGATGAAGGCCGTGATCGCGCGGATCGAGGCCGAGGTGGAGCGCCAGTACGGCATCCGGCCCCACGTTCGCGACTACAAGCCGATGAACGGCGTCGAGTTTGTGTATGCGCTCAACCTCACGCGCTGCGTGGGGTGCCGCAAGTGCGTCCACTCATGCGTCGCCGAGAACAATCAGTCCCGCAACCCCGAGATCCAGTACATCCGCGTGCTGAAGATGCCCAATGACGGCACCTTCGACGTGGACAAGGGGGACCACAACTACGCGCCCAAGTCGGTGCCGGAGCCGGGTTTCTTCTACATGCCGGTCCAGTGCCAGCAGTGCAAGAACCCGCCCTGCGTGAAGGTCTGCCCGGTCAAGGCCACATGGCAGGAGCCGGATGGCATCACGGTCATCGATTACAACTGGTGCATCGGCTGCCGGTACTGCGAGGCCGCCTGCCCGTATTTTGCCAGGCGCTTCAACTTCACGACTCCTTCGATCCCCAAGGAGCAGATCAACACCAACATGTCCTACCTGGGAAACCGCCCCAGGTACAAGGGCGTGATGGAGAAGTGCCACTTCTGCACGCAGCGCACGCGCGCCGGACGCTACCCCGCCTGCGTCGAGGTCTGCCCCACCGGTTCGCGCAAATTCGGCAACATCCTGGATCCCGAGAGCGAGGTCTCGTACATCCTGAAGACCAAGCGCGTGTATGTCCTCAAGCCCGAGCTCGGGACGCTCCCGAGGTTCTTCTACTACTTCGACATCTGATCCGCCCATGAGAAACTACCTCAGATTCCTTTGGCGCTGCTTCGGGGTCTCCTTCGTGGGCGACTGGCGCTACTACACCTGGGTCGGCACACTGACCGCCCTGTGCCTGCTCGGGATCAACGCCTACGCCAAGCAGTTCGTGGCGGGCCTCGAGTTGACCGGCATGAGCGACCAGGTCTCCTGGGGCGTCTACATCGCGAACTTCACCTTCCTGGTCGGCATGGCCGCGGCGGCCGTGATGCTCGTGATCCCGGTCTACATCTACAAGAACGAGGACCTTCACGACCTCGTGATCTTCGGGGAGCTGCTGGCCGTCGCCGCGATCCTCATGTGCCTCGCCTTCGTCACGGTCGACCTGGGTCGCCCGGACCGGTTCTGGCACCTGATCCCCGGCATCGGCGTGTTCCACTTCCCGGGCTCGATGCTCAGCTGGGATGTCCTCGTGCTGAACGGATACCTGGTGCTCAATGTGTACATCTGCGGCTACCTGCTGTTCTGCCGCTACAACAACCGCAAGCCCGCCACGTGGTTTTACATCCCGTTCGTGTTCACCGCGATCGTGTGGGCGATTTCCATCCACACCGTGACGGCGTTCCTCTACGTCGGCCTCGGCGGGCGCCCCTTCTGGAACTCGTCCATTGTCGGCCCGCGTTTTCTGGCCTCGGCCTTCACCGGCGGACCGGCCTTCATCATTCTTTCCCTCCAGGTGATCCGTAGGGCCACGGCCTCCAAGATCCTTGTCTCTGACCAAGACGGCCAGGGGCACCCCGGCCCCGGAAAGGCCGCGAGGGATAGGTTCCAGCGCCAGGCGACGCTGGCCGACCTCGACAGGCTGATCGACCGCCTGCCCGAGTTCAGGGAGGTTCCGCTGGAGGAGCGCCAGAAGTGCCTGGCCGGGGCGCTTCATCTTGACGTGGCCGCTGGAGAGGTACTCCTGCGTCAGGGTGAGACAAGCCAGGAAGCGTTTTGGGTCATCGAGGGCAAGGTGGTGGTCAGGCGGGAGGAGAACGGACGCTTGCGCATCACACGCACCGTCGGGCCGGGGGAGCTGTGCGGTGAGGTCTCGGCGCTCAGCGGCACGCAGCGCGAGGCAACGGCTGCGGCGGCCATGCCGTCCGAGATCCTCAGCATCCCTGCGGATTCGCTCAACCGGCTGATGAAGACGAAGAAGCTGCACGACGTCATCACCTGGCGGATGGGCGAACGCCTCATGATCTCGGACCGCAGTCTGCTCATCCTCCGCTCGATCGTGCAGGTGTCGATGATCATCAACGTGTTCCTGCTGGCCAACGAGATCTTCACCGAGTTCTACAACAGCAACAAGCATGACGTCTCATGGAAGTATCTGATCCTCGGCCTTAAGGGCTACCACGCCCTCGTGCCGTGGTTCTGGAGCGCGATGACACTCAACATCACCGCCATGATCATCCTCATGCTGCCGCTCAGCCGCACCCTGAAGTGGCTGAACGTGGCCTGCGTGCTGTGCATCTTCGGCATCTGGATAGAGAAGGGGATGGGCTTGGTGGTTCCAGGCTTCATCCCGACCCCGCTCGGCGAGATGGTGGAATACCTGCCGACCCGCAACGAAACCCTGATCTGCGTCGGCATCTGGGCGTTCGGGCTGCTCTGCTTCACGATCTTCCTTCGGATGGCCGTCCCGATCCTTCAGGGGCAGCTTTCCCGATCCAACGAGACATGAGCCGCGAGGAAACCAACGTCGACACGGCGCCTGCCGAGCCCAGCCTCAAGGAGGCGCGGCTTTCCCTGACGGAGCACGTTGCGACTCGCGCGCAGGAGATACGAGCGAAGTACGGCCCGGACATCGGCTGGTCGCAGCTCAAGCGGATCCTGGAGGACCGCGAGTGCGTGCGCTATCCGTGCGAGCTGGCGTTCGACGCCGAACCCCTCTTGGAGGGCGAATGCGCGTTTGCGCTGCCTCTCGGCGACAAGCCCGAGGACGGTTTCCGCCTTTGCGTGCACCCCTATTTCTCGGTCGACCCCTCACGCGTGCCCCTGCTCGCGCTCTACCAGGCGGTGGCGATCAACTACGGGGCGTTCGCCTCCGCCAACGACGCCGAGGTCTTCGGAGCAACGGTTCTTGGCATGGCGCAGGAAGATTACTACGAAGCCCTCTGCTCGATGGCCGATGAAATCTCACCGGACGACCTCGCCGGAGCGCACGACGATGAATCTCACCAATGCAGCTGCAAGACTGCCAATTAATGCGCACTAATCGCCAACACATACGCAGGAATTCGCCCCCTTTTCTGGCATGATAGCATAAAGCAAACCTTACCGGCGCACCCCTAAGCATTCACCTAAATGTCACAAGCAATGAAAATTACAAACCGCTGGCTAACCAACAAGGCGATCTACGGAGGTTGCGTCATTTGGTCGCTGCTGCTGATCTCGTGTGTCGCCACTGACCGAGTGGTTGTCGCGCCTGGCACTGGAGTCCCCGGGGCCACCTACGCCGGGAGCAAGGAATGCGTGCAATGCCACGCAGACCACACCGATCATTTCGCGGGCTCGACCCACGCCCGCCTCGCCCTTTCAGACGCCAAGGTAGGCGACACCGCCTGCGAGGCCTGCCACGGCCCGGGCAGCCTGCACGTTCAGTCCGGCGGCAAGGCCGGCACCATCATCAATCCGCGCAAGTCCCCCGAGGCCTGCTTCCAGTGCCACCTCGACAAGCGCGGTGAGTTCAGCCTGCCGCACACCCACCCGGTGCTCGCGGGCAAGGTGAGCTGCGTGGACTGCCACGACGTCCACAAGGGCAACGCCACCCGCGGAACCGGCGCCTCGCTGGCCAACGCGACCGAAACCTGCCTGAAGTGCCACACCAACCAGGCTGGACCCTTCATCTACCCGCACGGAGCCGTCCGCGAGGAAGGCTGCACGGGCTGCCACAACCCGCACGGCACGGTCAACGACAAGATGCTGGTCGCGCGTGACGCCAACCTGTGTCTGCGCTGCCACTTAGCCGAGACCGCCGCCGGATTCAACATCGGCGGATTCAAGAGCGGCGGCGCTCACGCCAATTCGATCGGCTCGAGGCTCTCCGAGGGCGCCTGCTGGTCAGCCGGCTGCCACGAGGATGTGCACGGCTCCAACGTAAACGCCTCACTACGCCCCTAACGACCTAAGAACACTGTCACCATGCAAACGATATTTGTCACCCTTCGGCGTAGCGCAGGCCTCTTGTGCGCCGGCGCCCTCCTCGCGGTCCCGGCCACCCGGCTTGCAGCCGCTGACTCGCCCACAGATGCTGACGCGTTCCCGGACTTTGAGAGCTACATCAAGATCGTGGGGCAGACGCCCTTCGTCACCGGAGACACCGCCGCCTACGCCAATCGCGCCGGCCAGCCGAGCTCCGGCTCCGCGGGAATCGAGGACCTCTTCTACACGAGGGACCTGAACGACAGCACCACCCTGACCATCAACGGACGGGCTCTTGCCGGCTCTGACGATTACCTCGCGAGCTTCAAGATCGACGAGGACAAGGTGGGCTCCATCGACGCGGGCTACAGCCGCTTCCGCACGTTCTACGACGGCGTGGGCGGTTTCTTCCCCCTGGGCGACCAGTTCTACAAGCTCGACCCCGAGGAGCTCCACGTCGACCGCAGCAAGCTCTGGATCGACCTCAAGCTGGCGCTTCCGAACAAGCCGGTCTTCACCCTGAGCTACCACAATGAGCAGCGCACGGGCATGAAGGACTCCACGGAATGGGCCCCCGTCATCAGCCCCACGGCGGTTGTCACCTCCAAGAAGCTGGTCGGCAACGCCGCCCCCGCCAACACCCCGTATGTCAACCCGAACGTGATGCTGCTCGACGAGCACCACAACATCTTCGACGCCAGCATGGTGGCCAAGCTGGGCGACACCACCGAGACGCTCAAGGCGACGGTCGACACGGTCAACAACAACGACTCGAGGTCCTACGTCAAGTACCCGAACTCCAATGTGATCGCCGATCCGACGGTCGTGGTTCAGGACGACGATGAGACGAGGAAGACGAACAGCTTCCGCCTGATCAACCTGACGGAGACCAAGTTCAATGAGCAGTGGGCGCTGGACACGAGCCTGAGCTTCCAGCACCTCTCGGCGACGGATGGCGGCTTCTGGATCACGCCGACGTACAGCGCCACGGCGAACGCCGTCTACAACGCCGACACGGCTGCGGACATCTACGGGACTTCCACGGTGGACGACTACTCCGGCAACCTTTCCCTCGAGTACACGCCCACGAAGGACTGGCTGCTCAAGATGGCCTACCGCGAGGAGGAGAACTCAATCGGCAGCGACGGCGGCTTCACGACGACGAGCCTTTCAGCGACGGCGACCAGCCTTGCCAGCAAGTATCTCACGACGGCCCAGGACCTGAGCTACTCCAATTTCCGCGACACGACTGAAACGCCGGAATTTGAGCTGCAGTACCTCGGAATCAAGAACTTGGCCCTCTACGGCTCCATCGACGAGCGAATCGACCACGACAACCAGCACTGGATCAACCCCTATGCCGCGGTGTCCACGTCGGGCACGGGCGTAGTCACCAATGCGGGGGCCCCGATCGGCTCCGTGTTCTTCCAGGAGGCCGACCAGAACAACGACAATGCCAAGCTCGGAGCCAACTGGAACGCCTGCAGCTTCTTCTCGTTCAGGGCCGAGGTCTTCCACAAGGATGACCAGAACCAGTTTGTCGGCGCGAATTCCATCGTGGGGACGGGCAGCTACGGCGCCCTGTACGCGACGGGCTATCAGCTGACCGGCGCCAAGCTGACGCTTATCCTCAAGCCCGCCCCGAACTTCACGCTCACGACCCGCTACCAGCCGCAGACCGGAAAGATGGCGGTGCTGGCGAACCCGGTCAACGGAGGCACGGGCTACAACGAGGTGACCTCGGGCAAGGTGGTGGGCGAAATGCTGAGCGAGACCATCGACTGGACCCCGACCCCCCAGGTCTACCTCCAGGGCAACGTGAACGTCGTCTACAACTACATCCAGACGGCGTTCCCGGTTGTGGTGGTGTCGACGACCACCTCCATCCCGACCCCGATCGAGAATTCCAACAACAATTACGTCACCGGAAGCTTCCTGACAGGCTTTGTGCTCACCCATACGGACGACGCGCAGATCAAGCTCACCTACTGCCGCGCGGACGATTACAACCCGCAGATCGCCACAGGCGGCCAGCCTTTCGGGGCGGCCTTCCTTGACGAGAGCGCAACGGCGGGCCTCAAGCACAAGTTCAGCAAGAGTCTGATCGGCGAGGCCAAGGCCGGCTACATGCGCAGGATCGACGACACGACCGGCGGGTTCACCAACTACCGCGGCCCCCTGGTCTACGTTTCCCTCACCTACGCTCTTTGAGTCAGGTGTTTGTTCAGCAGGCCGGCTGAGGCGTCCGGGGACGCGTCAGCCGGCCTGCCCTTTTTGCGGATACGATGCCGCATCGGGCGGTCGGCGGACGCTACGGATTCGACTCCTGCGCGCAGGGGGTGTTGGCTCCATGCGATGGCCATGAACGCCGAGGTGTTTACAGCGACGGAGCAGGGCTTTGCTCTCCATGGCCTGCGCACGCACTCGGCGCAGCTGGCCATGGTCCCCGAACTCGGCGGCCGGATCGTGAGCCTTCGCAGCAGGCGGACCGGGCGCGAATGGTGCTGGCACCAGCAGCGGGCAAACTGGCTTTGGCGCAACACGCCGGCTGACGGATTCGGCCTGAGCCCGCAGGCGGGAATCGACGAATGCCTGCCGTCGGTCGCGGCCTGTTCCTGGAGGGGGCGCACGATCCCCGACCACGGGGAGCTTTGGGCAAGGCCATGGAGCCTTGACGCGGCGGATGCCGCTGCGGGGCGCCTCAGCGCCACGGTTTCCCTGGACGTCTCGCCCTTTGTGTTCCGGCGCACCGTACGGGCCGATGCTGCGGGGGGCTTCGTCTTCGACTATTCCCTGACCAACCGCAGCGACGAGTCTCAGGAGTACATGTGGTGCCTGCACCCGCTTTTTGCGATCGAGCCCGGGGACCGCCTGGAGTTGCCGGCCGAGGTGACGCAGATCAGGCTTAACGGAGGTGTCGGCGACCGGCCGATGGCTTTGGGCGACATCTGGTCCTATCCGGAACCCTTTCCCGGCATCCGCATTGACCGCCTGGAGACGCCCGGGATGCCCAAGGGGTGCGTCAAGGGTTTCACGGGGGCCCTCAGTGTCGGCAGCGCCGCGATCGTCAACGACGGCAACGCAGAACGGCTGGAGCTCACGTGGGACACGGGGAAGGCGCCGTACCTCGGGCTATGGCTCAACAGGGGCCATTGCGGGCAGCACCATGTGGCGCTGGAGCCCACCAATGCGGCGCCAGATTCGCTGAGGGACGCCGTCGAGGCGTGGAAGCAGTTTGCCACGGTCGAGGGCGGGGGAACCGTCCGCTGGTCGGTGGCCATCCGCATCAGCTGATGCATCGGTCGCCTCTGCCTCGTACGGGCCTTGATGGGCCAAGAACCTTCCTTTCCACCGGCTAAGCCCTCAAGGAACACGACGCGGGCAGCCGGGCGGCGAACGCATTCCTCCAGACAAAATTATTGCACCTCGTAGATTTCGACCAAAGCGATCCCTGAGTCGCCGCTGGCCCCCGCAACGCCGGCCGTGTAGTTGCCCGGTGGAAGCGTGACCAGGATCGCGGAATCCTTGCTGGAGGTGCTGCTCCAGGGGAATGCCCCCACCGCGGAGGCTGCGTTGACAATCGAAGCCGAGCCGCCCCATCCCGCATTGGTGGTGATGACCACGTTGGGCGAGACCCCCACGTTGGTCAGGGTGAGCTGCGGGTCGGGTAGCGTTCCCGTCAGTTTGAAGGGTGACAATGCCAGGGCGGGGCCTGACGCGCGGATCAGCACGGTCTCGTTTCCCGTGCCCCCAATGACAAAGCCTGCGAATACACCGTTCGCGCCCGTGCCCACCTGCACTCTCGCGGAGAGGTTGGTGAGCCGCGGCGACGAAAGCGTGAATGTTCCCGCAGGGGTCGCATCGTAGACCTCCACCAACGCGATGCCCGTGTCGCCGATCTTTCCGGCGATCTCCGCTGTGTAATTGCCTGAGGCCAGCACCGGCTCGTAGAGGGCTGAGTCCGCCGTGGCCGCGCTGCCCCAGCTGAACGCACCCACGGCGGCCGCTTCGCTGGCGATTGAGGCATTGCCTCCCCATCCCGTGTCGGTGGCGACCACGACGTTCTCGCTGTTGGTGACGTTGGTCAGGGTAAGGGAGGGGTCCGCCAGGACGCCGGAAATGCTGAAGGGAGCGATTCCGAGGGCGGGCCCCGATCCCCTCACAAGGACCGACTGGGATCCCGAGGTCCCGGCCCCCCCAGAGACGAAGCCGGCAATGACCACGTTGCTGCCGGTGCCCACTTGCGCGCGGCACGATAGGTTGGTGAGACGTGCCGTGGAACCGTCAGGCGTAGGGGTCGGGGTGGGGGTAGGGGTAGGCGTGACGCCCACCTGGGCCAGTTCGGCCGCTGTCGACGGATCGGAAGTCCCGAGGGCCGTCACCGCCTCAACGCGGTAGTAATAGTTCGTCGTGTTGTCGATGGACGTGTCCGCATAGGTGAGCACGGCGCCGACCGTCCATGAAGTCAGGTTTTGTGAAAACCCCGAATCGGTCGCCCTTTGAACCACGTATTGGGTGACGGCAGAGCCGAACGTGCTGAACGGAGCCTGCCAGGTGAGGGTGGCGGTCGTACCTGAAACCGAAACATCGAGCGACTGCGGGGACGAGGGGGCCCACTCGATTTGGGTCAATGACGGTGGCGTGTTGGGCAGAGAGTAGACGCGCACATAATCGACCAGCAGTGACTGGGGAAACGACGTTCCCGCGGGTGGCGGGGAAGTCGTGAAATTCCCGCCAACGGCCATGTTCAGAATAATGAAGAATGGATCCGAGAAAGCGGGGATCGTGCTGGTCGACAGCACGGCCGTCGAAACGACATTCCCGTCCACCGAGTAGATGAGGTAGCTGGGGTACCAGTCGACCGCAAAGACGTGGTAGTCGGCATTGTAGTCCGTCGGCAGATTATAGGTGCCTCCGTAGGAGGCCTCCGATCCGTTCGAGGACCAGTGGGACGTCTGATTTGTTTGGGTGTCGGAAGCGCCGGCCTCGCCCCATTCCATGATGTCCATTTCTCCGCACGCGGGCCAGCTGACCGTGGTGATATCAGTCCCAAGCGCCCAGAATGCGGGCCACAAGCCCTGGCCCGTGGGAAGCTTCATCCGGGCCTCCAGACGGCCATACGTGAAGGAGTAGAGGCCTTCCGTCTTGATGCGGGCCGAGGTGTAGCTCGAGCCCGACTTAATGGCCGTGATGGACAACGCCAACCCGTCGGTCGCCTGGGCGTCGCTGACAATCGAGGCGTTTTGGGTCGAATTGGTGTAGGACTCGAGTTCGTTGTTGCCCCAGCCGATATCGCTGGGTGCCCCGGTTCCAAGATCGTAGGTCCAGTTGTCTGGATTCGGTGCCGAGCCGACCGCCCCGTTGAACTCGTCGTTCCAGACTAGCGCGGGGGTCGTCGCCTCGAGGCAATTGAGGACACTCAAGAGAAGACCGAAAACCAGAAGACGGGGGCAGGCACCCTGCACCCGGGAGGTGGCGGGCAAACTCGATTTGCGATCAATCTTCTCGTCCATAGCGGTTGTAGCTCGATGCATGAGGATGACTAACGCTTACCCATAAGGTCCTGAATCCGAGGGGTGTTCCCAGGGTTCTGGCCTATCCATGTCCGTTTTCATGCGGCGAGGCATTCGGTGACTGGCGGGACTCTAGGGAGCGCCCGAGGAAGACTTCGACGCACCGGATGCCGCCATCGCGTGCGAACAGGCGCATGCTGGTCGGGCCGTCTAGCCTGAGGCCGGGAAACTCGTGCACGGTGCCGTCGGCGAGACGCACCCGAATCGAGGCCGCGCCGCCACCCGTCCGATACACCACCGGGGTGGCGCAGAACGTGAAGCCCATCGAGCCGGCGGGCAGTTCCAGCTGGGCTTCCGTCCCCCCGGTGCTGATGTGGCGGAACATCGCCTTGTGGCGGAAGAATTCGCCGTCCTTAAGCAGGGTGGGAGCGAAGCCCACGCTGCCGCGGGCAACATGCACCCCGAGCTCTCCGAGGCGAGTCAGTATCTCCTCCTTCACCTGGCCGGTCATGCCAGGCTGCTGGGCACCTGAGTGGCCCGGGGTGTGGGAGTAGGCATCGGTCGGGAACGCGCCGTAGTCCCCGGGCGTCTTGTTGAATCCCAGCCCGGCCCGCACGTCGTCGTAGAACGCGGCCAGCGCGGGGGCTTGCGGGTTTGAAGCAGATTCGGCGGCGAGTAGGTTCTCCTGCACCGCGAGCAGGAGCTTGGCCACCATGTGCCAGTAGATGCACCCCAGACCCTCGTAACCGAACATCGACCCGCTGCGCCCCGTGAACGCCCGGTGGTGGAACACATGCTCGTAGAGGTTGCGGACCTCCTGGGCGTGGGCCTGCACCAGGGAGGACCAGCTCAGGTCCGCGGCTAGCTCCTCGAGCCTGTCGTTGAGGGCCGAGGCGTTGGCGAGGTGCCCCTCGAAGCGGTGCCGACCATCGACATCCCTGACCACAAGGGTGGGGTTGTTGGCCGCGACGAGGGCCTTGAGCAGCGGGCTGGCGTCGACGGCTTCCTGCGGGATGATGTTCTTCTCCAGGAAGCCGGGCAGTTGCCGGTCGGGATAAAGCATGTAGCTGCGCTGGTCCTCCCGGTAGAGCGCGCTGGCACGCAGGGAGCGCAGGAGACCGACGGCCTGCGCCGGGGCAAGAAGGCCTGAGCTGAGCACCGCAACCTGGCCCTCGAGCATCGGCCCCAGATGGTGGATCTCGAGCCCGGCGGAGGGGTTCTCGGTGAATTCGAGGAGGTTGTAGGAATGGTAAAGCCCGTCCGCCCGGAGGTTGGCATTGAGGGTGTGGTCGACGAAGGACAGGGCGGTCTCCGTCAGGCCGATGATCTCCGCTGGAGAAAGCTCGGCGGGTGCGCCCAGGCCCGAACGATAGACTTGCTCACGATAGGCCGTCCCGGCGGTGGCGACGGCGTCCAGGAGCGAGCGGCGTGCCTGCGGCGTGATGGCAGGCGCCCCGAGAATCGCCGCGTGCGCGTCCAGCGCCGAGCGCACGCCGCGCAGCAGGCCCGCAACAGCGCCGGAGACGGCGACCGGATCCTTGCCGAGGGCAGGGAAGAGTTCCCGCCCGAGGTAAACCAGCATGCGGCGCAGGTAGCTGAGCGTCACCACCGACACGCCGTTGCCCACAAGGGCGTTGTTGGCGTCGTTCCACTCGGGCCGCTGGGTGTTCATCCAGATTCCCCCGCCCGGGACGAAGTTCGTCAGCCGCGTGAGCACCAGCACGAGAAGCTTCTCGGTCAGGTTGACGTGCAGCACGCCGCCGTCGCCGTCCGGCACGAGGCGGGCGTCGGTGCCCATTTGGGCCGCGAGCGCCTCCGTCGCGTGGTTTTGCCCGGCGTCGAATTCGATGGTCGCATGGGGGTCGCGCCTCATGGCCGGGTATCCCGCGATCCGGTAAGGCACGTTGGCGTAGCTGAAGATGGCGCGGCGCAGCCAGGCCTCGAGACGGCCCGGGTGGAAGCGCCCGGACCATTCCAGAAGTTTCTGAAGGTAGATGACCTGATGGTCGCCCCAGTAGCCAATGGAGGACCATGGGTCCTCGTGGTCCGGCACCTCCCAGTCGATCCCGGCCTGCGACACCCGGTAAGGGTTGTATCCGTCGCGGGTGGAGGCGTTCACAAACTTGGCCACGATGCTCTCGAAGAACTCGGGATGGCTCAGGCAGAGGGCCTCCCAGTTCTGGAAGATGTCGCGCCAGTTCCCCTCGTGGCCGAGGAGGCGGTTGCCCTTCCTGTCGCGCACATGGATGCTGAAGCGGTTCCAGGGCCTGCTCGGGTCACCGTGGCGGCGGCTGAAGGTCAGCGGGAGATACTCGATGCCCAGGCGCTCGAGGCCGCGGTCCCCGGGCTCGGCGACGCGCCTTAGGAAGTCGGGCCGCTCCATCGTTGCCGGCAGCGAGGAGAGGAGCGCGGCGAACCGCTCCGCGATGGGGCGGCTGCGCACGCGCACAAAGGCCGCGAAGTCCGGCCCGGGAATCCGGTGGCCGTCCAGGAAGATCCCCCCGCGCATGATATTGAACAGGACATTCGAGAAATGGTGGGCGGTGGTCGTTTCCTGTGCGCCTGCCTGCAGCCCGTCGGCCGCACCGACCCACTGCCGAAGCCGCTGGGTCGTGTCGTCGGTGCCCTCGTTGACGGCCGCGAAGAGGCCGCCGGTAGCGAGGGCCATCCGCCGGAAGGCGACGTCGACCTGGCTGAGCTCGACGTCGGCCACCATTGTCCAGCGCTGCGTCGCACGCGGGGCCAGTTCAAGGACCGAGGCCACAAAGTAGCTTGCGCGCACGCCCCTGGAGCGCGTCTCCGACAAGGGCATCCGGCCCTCGTGGAAGGCCCCGAGCTGGCGGTCCGAAAGGAGCACCGCGGCACCGGGCAGGCCCTCCGAGTAGACCGCGCTCGCATGCAGCGACTCGAGCGGGATGGCCCTGTCCACGATCGCCGCCGCAAGCGCGTACACGGCAATCGATGTCCCGGGAAGCAGTTCAGCCGTCTTGTAGGCGTCCGCCAGGCAGCTGCTGCCGCTTTGGATCCGCAGGGGTATGCCTGAGGGAAGGAGGTTGCGGAGGCCGTCAAGCACCCGGACCTCCAGTACCCTGTCCGTGAGGTTCTCGAGCTCGCAGCGCCGGACGAAGCCATGGGACTCGGAGGTGCTCCAACCGTAGCGGAAGGCGATGCCAAGCCCGGCATGGGCCTCCTCGAACCAGACACGGTCGCCCTCAATGCTTTTGTAGAGGTTGCGGATGATCCCCTGGCCTCCGGCGGCCAGCTGCGCGAAGGGTTCCCACAGGGCCCCGCCCGGCCCGGCCCCAACCCAAATGGCGGTGATCGGCCCGTTGATTCCGGCGCTGTCGTAGATCCTGTCCACGGTCTGGTACGTGAACAGCGCATGCTCGGCGTCTCCGCGGCCCGCAGTGAGGCCGCCGTTGCTTGCGAGGAAGAGCCACAGGTCGCACGAGCTCACGACGTTCATGAAGAACGGAGGGAGCTGGTTGACATTGGAGATCCGGACGTAACGTCCGCCGAAGGCGTCGACGATGTCTCCTGCCGGCGCCGTGGGGGAAGGAAAGTCGGGCGCGGGCTTCAATTGGGGAGCGCCTCCACGTTGTGTTCGCCTGCCGTTGGGGCAGTGCGGGGCTTCCGGATCAAGGAAGTCATGGATGGCCAGTCAAAGGGGTTCAGGACGCCGACGTGGAGGGGACCGAATCTAGTAGACCTCCTCGACCAGCACCCCGCCCGCAAGCGGTGAAGGAACCAGGATTATGAGCCTGGCCCGGTCCTGTATTCTGAGGGTCTTTTGTCTTTTAAAAAATTGAACAAAAATGGGTTGTATTAACGGAGTCATGATTTCTTCGGCGGGGCGATCGACTCGCCCTCAACCAGCAGGCCTTCCACGAGTATCTTACGGCGTGGGGCCTTGGGGTGGACGATCCGGCTCAGCAGGCGGGCGACCGCGGAGGCGCCGATGTCCTCGTGGGGCACCCGAATCGAGGCGACGCGGCGCATCGAATGTGGCGGTTCAAGTCCGTCGAAGCCGGTGACTGAGCAGTCTTCAGGAACCCTGATTCCCCTGGCCTGCAGCTCCTTGATGAGGCGGTAGGCTTGATGGTCGGCTGCGCACACCCAGGCGGTCACACCCTGCTCCCGCATCACGCGCACGACTTGCTCGGTGAGGTCCTGGTCCTGGTTGATGTGGGGACCCGACTTGTGGACGTTGAAGGCCCAATCCGGGTGGAACTGGAGGCCGAGTGAGAAGAGTGCCTCCACATATGCTCCGAAACGATGCGTCTCCCAGTGGCCCACGGACGGATACTCCCATGCCAGGAAGCCTATGCGGTCGTGCCCCGCCCCTGCCAGGCGCGTGACCAACTGGAGGATTCCCACCGAGTCATCAGTGTCGATGGTGTCGATTCCAGGGGTGCTATAGCTCTCCAGAACGGCGACGGCGGGGATCTTCCTCGCGATGAATCCCACCGTCTGGTCGGGGAAGGGGTAGATCAGAATCGTGCCGCGCCAGTCGCCTTTGCGGATGTTGCGAAAGATGTTCTGTGGCCGCGACGAAGGGTCGATGGAATGCGGGTTCTCAAAGCACACGTCGATCGCGACGTTCTCCATCTCCGCGCGTTCACGGATGCCCTGGAGAATGAAAGGGAAGGTCGCCATCGCGACATTCTCCGCGGGAACTCCTATGAGGACGCCGATCGTGAGCGGCTTACTCTGCTTGGAGCGCCGAATGTTGCGGATGGGGTTTCCCTTGTAGCCCATCTTGGCGGCGAGGGCCTGTACCTTCGCGCGAGTTTCTTCGCTGATCGCTGGGTGGTTGGCCAGGCTCCGCGAGACGGTGGTCCTCGATAGCTTGAGCCGCTCGGCAATCGCCTGCTGATTGATCTTGGAGCTAATTGTGGGTGTGCCCGCCTGCAGGCGCTAGGAGCCGTAAGGCGGATTTTGGGGTTGGTTTAGTTGGGCGTTTCGACGCTCAGCTTGGCAAACAAAGGCAAATTGCGTGATCAATTACAAGTAGTAAAAATCGTGTGCACAATAGTAATCAATCGTGTGCACATAGATTTCTTAAATATTTATGAAGTAGTAGGGAGAAAACGTATTTCCCAGTGTTTTTTTTACCCATAAATAGATGTGCACATTAATATTGACACTAGAGAGCCAATCGAGCCTTTCTGGACGCAGACCGATCCCCTCTGCCTGGTTTAATTCGAGCCCAGTTGGTCCATAAACCCCATATCCATGCTCCGTGCCTGCGAGCCGCAGTTCACGCTCGCCGCGCTATTCAGTCTTCACCGGGCAACTGCCGGGCGTTGAGGGCAACCGAGCAGGTTGGCTAGCAACAGCAGTTCCATACCCCGTAAAAGACCCCATCCCTGAACATGACGAACATCGAACGCCTTAGTTTCAAGGAGAAGTTCGCCTACGGCCTCGGCGACACCGCTTCGAATTTCTATTTCCAATTCTTCAACCTCTTCCTGGTGTATTATTACACCGACATCTTCGGACTCGCCCCGGTCGCAGTGGGAACGATGATGCTCTCGCTGAGGGTCTTTGACGCCGTCATCGATCCGGTGGTGGGAGTCATCGCCGACCGCACAAACACTCGGTGGGGCAAGTTCAGGCCCTACATCCTCTGGGGTGCAATCCCCTACGGCGTCGCGGGCTATGCGATGTTCCTAAACCCTGGCCTGTCGCAGCACGGGAAGCTCGTCTATGCCTACGTCACCTACGGGCTGATGTGGGTCGCGTATGCCGCGATCAACATACCCTATTCGGCGCTCATGGGGGTAATGTCGCCCTCCTCCGAGCAGAGGACCGCGTTGTCGACGTTCCGCTTTATATGCGCCTTCGTCGGACAGTTCCTCATCGTGCGCCTTGTGGTGCCCCTGAAGAACACGCTTGGCGGGGGCAACGAGGCCGAGGGGATTAGGTACACGATGCTCATCTTCTCGGTCCTTTCCGTGGTGCTTTTCTTCATTACATTCTCCTGGACACGCGAACGGGTCAGCCAGCCCGCGGACCAGAAGGACGCCTTCGGCACTGATGTCATGAACCTTCTGAGGAACCGCGCATGGGTCGCCCTTTTCTTCTCTGCGCTGTTCACCCTGATAAACGCCGCAGTCAGGGGCAGTTCGATTATCTACTTCTTCAAATACGTCGTCCGCGACGAGTCAAAGTTCACGTTCTACGCCACGAGCGGCTCCATCGCATTCATTCTTGGCGCGACCGCGACCAAGTGGCTCCTCAAGCTGGCGGACAGGCGGACGCTGATGATCACCCTGTCGGTGGCAAACGCGCTCCTAATGGCGACGTTCTACTTGGTGGACCCTCACTCGTATTACCTGCTGATAGCGCTGAATCTCCTGGCCTCCTTTGTCGTGGGCCCGACCCCCGCGATCCTCTGGTCAATGTACGCCGACACGGCGGATTTCGGCGAGTGGAAGTTTGGCCGGCGCACGACAGGCTTGGTGTTCTCGGCGGCCGTGTTTTCCCAGAAGATAGGGCTCGCTATCGGGACTGGAGCACTGGCCTGGCTCCTCGCCTACTACGGCTTCGTCGCCAATGCCGAACAGGGACCGCTTGCCGTATCAGGAATTCGCATGATGTTCAGCGTTATCCCAGCCGGCCTCGCCCTGTTGGGCGCATCGGCCATCTTCTTCTACCCGATAACAGACTCCAAGATTAAGGAGATCGAGAAGGAGTTGGCGCAGAGGAAGGCGGCGCCAGCCTGATGCGAGCATGTACGCCAGCGGCGGGCTCGGGTCGCCGGCGTGGATCTCTTTATCGACAACTTATGCACTCGACCGACCGCCTAACCCAAACGCGACGTTTCGCCGCATTTCTGTTCTCGATGACACCGCTGGTGCTCGCGGCCGACCCCTCGTGGTCGGTGTTCGAGTCCTCACGGGACAACGGGCACCTCCTCTCGGATGTTTCCGGAGTGGCGACGGGGGCCGCGGGGTTGACTCCCGCCCAAACGATTTCAATCGACGTCGGCAAGCAGTTCCAGGAGGTCGAGGGCTTCGGAGGTGCGCTGACTGAATCGTCGGCTTGGGTTCTGGCCCAGCTGCCCGCCGAAAAGCGTTCCGAGGTCCTGCGGCGCTACTACGACCCCAAGGAGGGCATCGGCTACACGCTCGCGCGAACGCACATCAATAGTTGCGATTTCTCGCTGGGCTTCTGGTCATTGGATCCCGTGAAGGGAGACGTGGGGCTAGAGCACTTTTCCCTGGACCCAATGCGCAGGTGGGTCCTTCCGCTGATCCACGAGGCGCAGGCTACGGCCGGCGCGGCGAATTTTCACCTCCTGGCCAGTCCCTGGAGCCCGCCCTCTTGGATGAAGACCAACGGCCAGATGAATCACGGCGGAAAGCTCCTGCCGGCCTACAGGGACGCATGGGCGCGCTATTTCGTGCGCTTTATAACGGAAATGGACCGCAAGGAGCACGTGCCCGTGTGGGCGATCACGGTCCAGAACGAGCCGGCTGCGGACCAGACGTGGGAGTCATGCCTTTTCACGGCTGCAGAGGAACGGGACTTTGTCCGGGACAACCTGGGGCCGGCGCTCGCCAAGGCCGGGATGGGCGGCGTGCGTCTGTGCATCCTCGACCACAACAGGGACCTGATCGACGAGTGGACAAAGACGATCTACGGAGACGCGACGGCGTCAAAGTATGTATGGGGAACAGCGGTACATTGGTATGTCAGCAACGACTTCGCTGCGGAATCCCGCGCTCACGAAAATTTCCCGGGGAAGCCGATCCTGTTCACTGAGGGCTGTTGGGAGAGCGGCAGCGAGATGGGCAAATGGGAGCACGGCGAGCGTTACGCCCACAACATAATCAACGACTTTAGGAACTGGGTCTCGGGATGGATCGACTGGAACATCGTGCTGGACAAGACCGGGGGGCCAAATCACGTGGGCAATTTCTGTGACGCACCTGTGATCGTGGATACGGAAACCGGGAGCATCCGCTACGGTGCGTCATACTACTGCATCGGGCACTTCAGCCGATTCGTCCATCCCGGCGCCAGGAGGATCGAATCGCACGGGGGGCCGCAGGCGATCGAGTCGGTTGCCTTCGAAAACCCGGATGGAAGCCTTGCCGTCATTGTTCTCAATGCGACCGAGTCTGCGGTGGACTTCCTGTTGGCCGGTTCTGGAGAGGCACGCGTGTGCAGCAGCCCGGCCCATTCCATCCAGACCTACCTGAAGGCTCATTAGGGATCTCTCGGCGGCGCAGGAAGCTCAAAGGGAGCGTACCGTTCTGGACTCTCGCTTGGCGCCCAATCATTGGAGAACTGTTCCCACGTGCGTAGTGCACTAATTTTTTTAAAAGGTGCGCAGACTCTAAAAAAGTGCGCATTTACGTGCATTCATTGAGATCTGTTAGAAACGAGGAATTTCCATTTGCATTGCTTCCGCACGTGAAATTGACGTTTGTTATAATACTAATAACTGTTTGAAAACACGTTACAATTGTTTAGTTGGAGATAATGAATCAACAAGGCGCGGGATATGGATTGAGATTTTTTCCCTTTTTTGAGGCCCTTGCCCTAGTTATTTTGGCACGAGAAAGTGTGAATGTGAGCACAAAAGTGCACAAAACTGTTGACACTCTGTTTTTGGAAATACTAAACCCGTCCTATCCACGGAAGAGCTTCCGCTCAACCCCACTGAGAAAATTACCCCAAGGAGCAGCCTGTCTTTTTCGCATCAATTTGTGCTAACCCCCAAAAAGGGTGGCCGGTTGGTGCGAACGATGGCGAGTGAGGCCTTGGCTCAAACCTAAATCCAGCAACCCCTCAAGTTGCCTTCCAAAACACCAGACCCCAGATGAAATTGCACCCAGCCAACTACACAGCCGCATTGCTGCGACTGTCGGGCCTAATGGCCCTTGCTGCAGCGGCTGCACTGCCGCTGCGCGCCGATGACACGGCGGCACCAACGCCGACGCCGACACCGACTCAGCCGTCGAGCGTAACAACAAGCACCACGGCGGCAACGGCCCCCGAGGTGGTTCTAGACCCGTTTACGGTAACGACATCGAGGGACAAGGGGTATGCGGCGACCAATTCGATCTCGGGATCGCGCGTCGACACGCCGATTAAGGACCTTCCCATTCCGATCACGGTCATCACGAGCGAGTTCATCAACGACATCGGCGCGACCAACCTCCGTGATGCGCTCTCCTACACGTCCGGGATCATGCTTCAGACGCAGAACGACCTGGAGAACAGCGGAGGCACCTACGGCAGCCCCTACGGCCCCGGCGGCGTCAACAATCCGCAGGGCCTGACGTCCAATATCAACCAGGTCCAGCTCAAGATCCGCGGCTTCGTCACGGACAACGTCCTTCGCGACGGGTTCCTGCGCGGAAATTCAACGGACTCGCTTAACATCGACCGCATCGAGGTCGTCGCCGGACCGAACTCGCTGCTTTACGGCACGGGTAACTTCGGCGGCGTGGTCGACTATCTGATCAAGCAGCCGCAGGACGTGCAGCAGGGCGAGATGACCTTTACGGTCGGCACCTATGACTTCCTGCGCGGAGCAATCGATGTGACGGGCCCGATCAGCGCGGCCAACCACATCGACTACCGACTCGGGGCCTCGTGGGAGAAATCCGACACGCAGATCCAGTACCAGTCGAACTCCCACTATTTCGTTGCGCCTTCCATCTCATGGAAGCCCACGCCGACGACCTCTTTCCTCGTCGACACCGAGTA
>Ga0302320_10003378_pt1 | contig 37231 bp, 27 predicted proteins | sample Bog_T0_3_FD_202130 | JGI IMG/M metagenome (GOLD analysis project Ga0302320, IMG submission 202130) | Peat permafrost microbial communities from Stordalen Mire near Abisko, Sweden - Bog_T0_3 | ecosystem: Environmental > Terrestrial > Soil > Wetlands > Peat | place: Sweden: Abisko, Stordalen Mire... | reverse complement strand
TAGCGCTCGCTGAAAACGAAAGCTTGTCGGTCGGATGCACCGCCACGAGGGAGTTGATGAGATCGATGGTCCCGGTGGAGGTAGAACCGAGGTAGTTGCTGTTCCATTCGGACCGGTTAATGCCCGCCGATGCCGAACCATGCAGGGGCAACTGGTGGGTGACATTGAACCCATAGCCCGTGTTGCTCGACTGTGTTTCGTTCGCCTGGCCACCCACCACCACTTCCGGAATTAGCGAGTGACTTGCTCCCGTCGCATAGTAGGCGCCCATGTTGAAGCCCGCGAATTGATAACCGGAATGGAGGTTAAGCGAATGAAACGCGTTTTCCCCTTCATCGTCCGCGCCGTATACCGAATACTGGCTGCCGCCCATCTGGAAGCCTGCGGAGAAGCTGGGAGCGTCGGGAAGGTTTTCGCTCCAGTTGATTCCAAACGTATCGTTGTTGCCATGGGTAACGTAATTCGCGAGGCCCGGAACAGCATAGTTTCCCTCGCTGTTGTAAGCCTTGGAATAGCTGATCGAACCGGGAAAATGGCTGCCTCCGAAGATGGTACTGCTGAAGTTGATGCCGCTGGCGTCGGAGATCGATTGGAAGTTAGAATTCGCGCGCGACTGGTTAAGGTAAACGGCGGCATTGAAGGATAGAAAATTTGGATTGTAGTAGGACCCGGAGAGGTTCGCTGCGCCTCCGAGCGCCCAGCTATGGTCTGAGGCAGTCATGTTGCCGAAGTCCGCGGTATATCCTGGGGCGATGTTTCCGCTCAGGTTCGTGCTGAGTTCGCCAAGCCGGATTTGTGCGCTGACGGGCCTTACGAGCAGCAGAAGTCCTGCCTGCAGATACCAGGCGATTCGCAAACTACGCGCAACTGTGGGCCAAGAATGCATACGGCTAAGAATCCCATTCACAGATCCGATATCGTTTCAGCGATACCGCCAGTCCTTCGAAACCAGCTGCGGCTTTCTGGGCCTGGGGTGGAGTGCAGGCTCTTTTCTGCAGCCTTTACATCTCCTCCACTCTCGCGTTCTGCCGCAACTTCTTATCCAGTTCGGCGCGAAGCTCGTTCTTCTTGCTCAGTTGCAGTTCTTTTTCCAGTTGCGCTTTCACGTCTTCGAACTTCGCCTTGCCCGCCGGTGTGTGGTCTCCGAGGCGCAGGATCGTGTATGCCTGCTCGATCTGAATGACATTGCTTACTTCGCCCGCCTTCATACCTGCCAGGGCCTTCATAACCTGGGGGGCCAGTTGGTCGGCAGGGACGGGCTTGTGCTGGCCCATCATCACTCGATAATCGTCATCGGAGATTTTCTCCGCTAACAGCCCGAAGTCTTCGGCCGTCTTTGTTGCTTTTGCCTGGGTCAGCGCCTTTTCCGCGCGCACGGTCCCTTCCTTCAACTGGTCGGCAGTCGCTTTTGCTGGAGGGAGCACAGAGATAGTCTGGAAGGTAAACGATTCCGGATGCGCAAAGCGGGCCGGATTCTTGTCGTAGTAAGCGCGGGCCTCGGCCTCGGTAATCGCACTCTTGTTCTCGACCTCGTTCTTCAAAAAAGCTTCAATCAGAAGCGAGCGCCGGATCTTCTGCTGCAACAACTGCTCCGAGCCGTGAAAATCGCTCTGCAAGAATGCATTGAATTCGTCTGGCGTGGCAAACTGTTTTCGGAAGTCCGCCTCGGCGCGCTGCATCTTTACGGCAGACACCGTCATGTTCCTGCGCTGCGCGTCCTGATACACCAGTTCTTCGAAGACGATCATCTTCATGGCGCCATCGCGAATCTGCGGCTCCAGGTCTTTCGGAATCCCATTGTGCTGGCGTCCGTAGGGGAAAATTGCGTATTCCTCGCGCACCAGGTCCACATCGGTCAATACCGAGCCGTTCACGCGCGCCACCGGTTTGCCGGCCGTTGCCGGCTTGGTCGGCACCGCGGCGGACGCCTGCGAGAATTTGGTCGGAGCGTGGGAGGCTACCTGGCCGGTGGCCGCTGAAATGGCCAGAAGAAAGAATGCGAAAATTGAGAGATTCGACCTCATAATGTCCATCCTGTTTTTGGGAAAAAAGGGGGAGGGAAAATGACGCTCCCTCCCCTTTCATGCAATTGGGTTAGTAAATGGTTCCTGAGGTGCCGTTGTTCGACTCGTTCGCTTCGCCACCATGGCACTGGCGGCAGAATTGCGCGGTCTGGTTGCTGCCGGCGGTGCCGCTGGCCGGGTTGTAAGGCCCGCGAAGGAAGAACATGGTGGCGTAGGTGCCAACCGGCTGACCGGAGTTCTTGGCGGTTACATTGACCACGTTCATCAGGTGCTGGTTGTGGCAGCTGGTGCAGGTGACGACGGCGGTGTTGTTGTAAGCCGTCAGGCTGACAAAGAAGCCGTAATTCGCGACGAACTTGGTGGAATTCGTACCGTTCATGCTGATGACACCAGCGGCCTCGGTGCAGTCCCAGTTATATTGACCACCGCAACTGACAGCCGCGTTCAGGCCCACCGGATGGTCGTTGAGGTAGTTTCCCTTGGTAGAGCCGTCGTTTCCGAGCAGGGTGGGAACGGTGTTGTACGTTCCGTAGGTTGCGGGCAAGGTCTCATAGACCTGGTTCTTCATCATGGCGCCCTGGGCATAGTTGCCGTCATGGCAGCTTAGGCAGGTGAGCAGGCCGTTGACGTCAGGCGTCCCCGCCGTCATGCTGCCCGGCAAGGTCTCGGTTGTACTGCTGGTTCCGTTTACGCCGGCGAATTGGAGGGTCTTGCCATACAGGCTGGCGACATCTTCGCCCCAGAGAATGGAGCTTCCCGAATTGGGGTCGGCGGTTTTGGCGTTGCCGTTACCGTATGCGCCGCTGTGCGGTGCGTGACATCCGGCGCAGCCGCGGCCGTAGTTAAGGTGAGCGCCGAGTACGTCGGTCGACGGCGAGTATCCGGGACCTTGTGCTGCCGCGAAGCCCGCGGCGGTAAGAAACATAAGGACGATTAGAAAATTGCGTTTCATTTTGGTGGAGCCTCCTAGTGCTCGCTTCGTGCTGCTCGCATGACCGTGAAGTTGACCGTAGCCGACCCCACCGGTGTTGATTTCAAGCTCAGTCGTTCTAGAGAACATGGGCCTGACAGATGCCGTTGCCGCGGGATGGGCCGATACCTGGCTGCATACCGTGAGTGATTTCTTAGAAAGAAGGATTGCGATTTCCCCAGACAAGGAATTGAAACGTCTGCCGGCAGTCGCCATCCGACCGTGCACACTGGGGTGCAGTGACTTTGGTAAGGAGCCCGGCAGTAATTTGAATCCTCTTGTGTCGTTTTCATGCGAATTCATGCGTGAGAACCGTCACTTTCTGGACCCCGGAATGACCTTCTGCACGGCGTTTGGCAAGCCCTCGACGCCATGACCACATATTTTCAGGTGACAAAGGTCACTATCCGTGACGCCCGTCACAGGATGAGTCGGGATTCGCGGAGTGCGTGATCCGTGTCACATTCCCAGATGCCGCGGATTGCTCCAATAACTCTGTGAGCACGCTCATGTGGGCCTGCAAATGAACGGACGCAGATGACGTTGGGAACCACGCAGCAGGGTTCGAAAAGTCTCTAGCGTTTGGTATTTGCGGTTTAGAGGGCTCTAATCATGAGAATTTCCGAGTTCCGGGGAGAATACGGCATGCCAAACGAACGAACCACCGCAGCAACGACTAGCGAGTCTCTGCGGTCGGCCTATGTTTACGGGATGGCATTGACTTGCCTGGCGGCAGGCCTGGCAATCGGTTATCTGCCGCGAGGATCGCAATCGACGGCTACTGCCGGGCGGCCAGCGGCGAATTCCGGTGCAACGTCCGCCGGCAGCGCGGTGGGGGTTGGGCAGACAACTGCTACGGGCAACCAGACGACCGCTACGCAGACACCGGCCTTGGTGAACGGCGCGCCGTCCTCGCCGCACGCGGGGCACATGCCCACGCTGCAAGAGATGAAGCAGATGGCCGACAAGCAGGCAGCGCCACTTCTTGAAAAGCTGACGCGCGATCCGAACAACAGCACCGAACTGATGCAGGTGGGAGCCATTTACCACTCCACACACCAGTTCAAGGAAGCGGCCGACTACTATGCCAAGGCAGCGCAGGCGGACCCAAAGAATATTGCCGTTCGCACCAAGCTGGCCACGAGCCTGTTTCGCAGCGGCGATGTTGACGGCGCAATCGCACAACTGAATAAGGCACTGAGCTATGACCCCAAAGATGCGAATGCGCTTTTCGACCTGGGCATGATCCGGTTGCAGGGCAAACAGGACAGCAAAGGCGCGTTGGCTGCTTGGCAGCAATTATTGAAGACAAATCCACAAATGAGCTCAGAGCGCAGAGCCCAGGTTCAAAAGCTGATGGCAGATTTAATGACGACGCTGAGCGATCAACATGCGATGGAAGGGGCGCGGAGCAATGACGGACACAAAGCGAACTCCAATTAAGCAATGGACCAAGAAGCAGGCCGGGGTCCTGGCGGTGATCTGCCTGACGGCAGGAGTGGCCGGCGGCTGGACGATCCGCGCGGCGCAGAACCCAGTGCTCACCGGACCCTCGAATGCAGTCGCAGGCTCGTCGGCCTCGGCCGCAGGCGCCAGCCCGGCATCCCAGATGCCCAGCCCTGCGCAACTGAAGGCAATGGCCGATTCCCAGGCAGCCCCGCTGCTGGATAAGCTCAGGTCGGATCCGGACAATCCGGGTTTGCTGACCAGGGCCGGCAACTCGTATTACGACGCGCGGCAGTATCCCATTGCAGTGGACTATTATGGGCGCGCCCTCAAGAGCAGGCCGTCTGACGCCGCCGTGCGCACCGATATGGCGACCGCTTACTGGTATATGGGGAATCCGGATACCGCAATTGCAGAGTTCAATAAGGCGCTGATCTATGCTCCCACGAATCCAAATACGCTTTTCAACCTTGGCCTGGTCAAGTGGAAGGGGAAGAAGGACGCAGCGGGAGCAATCGCGGATTGGGAGAAGCTGCTGGCTGCAAATCCGAGCTACGAAGGACGAGACAAGGTTGAACAGATGGTGGCCGAGGTGAAGCAGCATGCAGCAGGCGGCCGGTAAATAAGGATCCGGATGGAGTTCCGGGGTCGTTCCGCGCCCTAAGGGGCGGGGATTTGGTCTGGAATGCATTCCCAGGGGCGCGTCCGCCAGGGTGGACTTCCCCTGGACTATTTTCACCTCTTCCCTCCGAGAAGATTTATGGTTGTCGATCGCTCGCTGGCAGAGGGGAACAGGCCTCGGCAATGAGAAACTTCCATGCAGTTGCTCTGCGGAGTTGCGCAGGCGGTTCAACCTTCCACTGGGTTTTGTGAGAGAATGACACCACTCACTTTGGGTTGAAGTGAACAGCGAATGAGTGTGGACAAGGGCGATAGACCAGACTCGTTGACCCAAGAGGCTGCGCAGGAAAATGAGCGGCTTGTACGGGCCATCGTGGGGGGAGATCGCGAAGCTGAGCAGGCGTTCGCCGCCCGCTACCTGCGGCCGGTCAAGGCCATGCTGCTGGCTCGCTCCCGCGATCCCGATGTGGCTGCCGATCTGCTTCAGGATGTGATGATTGAGGCAATTTGCGCCTTGCGCAGAGGGCAGTTGCGGGAACCGTCAAAGCTATCTTCTTTTGTGATCGCAATTGCGCGAAACCGGCTGAACAACCATTTTCGCTCCTCAGCGCGCACACCGGAATCGCTCGAGTTCCCCGAAAACCTTCCGGATTTATCCTCTGACACGACCAGGGTGGAGGAGCAGGAGCGGGAAAGCCTGGCTATGAGCGCCATCTCGAACCTTGACGCTGTGGATAGATCGATCTTGCAAATGACTCTTGTGGATGGACTTAAGCCTGGAATTATCGCGCAGCGTCTGCATTTGAACCCCGACGTTGTGCGGCAGCGGAAGCTTCGGGCGACCCGCCGCGTAATCGATTTTGTGCGTCGCCAGTCACAAAACGGTTCTCCCGACCACATTGTTGTAGGAAAAGTAACATGAGCGATTGCAGCGGAACACTGACAGATCGATACCTTGAGCGCTACATCCAGGGGACTCTTCCTGAAAATGAAGCGCAACAATTTGAGGAGCACTATTTCGAGTGCCCAGACTGTCTCGCACAGGTGGAGGCTCTTCAAGTTGTCGCCAGGAAACTGGTCACCGCACCGCGGCCGCCCGGCAAAGCTCCGATTCCGTGGCCCATTCGCGCCAGCGCACTTACGGCAATCGCCGCCATGCTGGTGATAGGCTTTATCACTTTCAGGGTGAAACACACACAGCCTCCGCAGCAGGCTGTCGCGGTGACGCCCCTGGTTCCAGTTGCGAAACCGGGTCCACTGCCCTCCCCGGCTGCAGAGTCCGTCTCGGAGCTCGCCGATTTGACCATGCCGGCATTTCGGGCGCCCACCTTGCGGGGACAAAGCGGCGATCCTCATTTTGAAGATGGGATGAAGGCCTATACGCGCCAAGACTGCCGGAGCGCGGCGAAGACTCTTGCGCTGGTTCCCGCACACGATGAGGATTCGCTCGCCGCACAATTCTTTATGGGCATCTGCCAGATGCATGACGGAGACATGGCGACAGCCACCAGGATTCTTGAATCTGTGGCCAACGCCGGCGATTCTCCACAGCAAGAGGCCGCTTTGTATTACCTGGCGCAAGTTGCGCTCGAACGCAATGACGCCAAAACCGCTCGCCGCTACTTGACGCGCACGGTCTCCCTCCGCGGCGACTTTGAATCGCGAGCCCGCGCGGAGTTGACCAAGATCCGCTGAATCGGCCACACGGCATCGGCGTCCATTCCGGCTGGAGGTCGAACGGCAGACAAAGGGCGCCAATTGTGCTGACGGATGAAAGCCGCGCAGGGGGATTTTTGTGAATCGAGGAACGGTCTGCGCGCTCGCATTTTGCCTGTCGGGTCTGGTGAGTGTGCCGTGCGTGGCACAGCAGTCCAATTCGAGCAATGCGGATGCACCCGTTGCGACGAATACGGAGACGGCGAAGCCTGGGATCGACAATATCGCGCAGTGCCGCGAAGCGCTGCGCAAGGCAGAAGCCGAGCATCCGGGCGACACGATGGAGGTTGCCGAGGCGCTGGATGCGCTGGTCTCGAGCCAGATCGACGCCGCATCGGTCGATCGAGGAACGCTGGCTGAGGTCAATCGCCAGGTGCAGGTGGCGGAGGCCGCTGCGGGCCCCCGCAGCAAGGCCTTTTTCGAGGCGCTCGGAGTGCAGGTGGAGGTGCTGGTTGCGCTCACCCACGCCTCCGAAGCAAGGCCTATCGCGGAACGGTTGTTCGAGGCCGCGCAACAGACGTTTCCGGATACTGATGACGCTTCCACCGCAGCCGACGAACTGGGAACGGTCTGTTCCACACTGGGCGACTTCCCCTGCGCGCTGCGCGCCTATGAAACGTCGCTCGCCATCACGCGCAAGATCAGCGGCAACGACAGCGCGGATCTGATTTCACCGCTCAACAACCTGGGTTCGTTGAAGTTTCGCATGAAGGATTTTGAAGGTTCCATCGCGGCCAATGAGGAGGCACTCGCCCTTGCCCACCGGTTGACGCCGCATGAAGAGCACATCGGCATTTTGGAAAACAACCTGGGCGCCGACTATATCCGGGTGCAGAAATTCGACAAGGCGCTCGAACACCTGAATCGTGCGATCGACCTGGTGAAAAAGCTCTACGGGCCGGATAGCCCGCTGTACATGCAGGTTAACGACAACCTGGCCAACCTGTATAACCGCACCGGGCAGTTCTCGTCGGCATGGAAGGCGTATGAATTCTCGCTGGGAAACAGATTTGAGCCGGTGGATCAGCGCGCTGAGACAATTGCCATGTTTGCGCGGTCGCTGGCGCAGGGCGGCAATCCAACCCGCGCAATCGAGGAAGGACTCACGAGCGCGCGAATGAGCCGGGAGATGTTCGTGCTTGAGGCGCGAACGCTTCCCGAGCGCCAGGCGCTTGCATACGACGCTACGCGTCCACACGGGTTGGACACATCCATTTCCGTGGTGCTCAAGCATCCGGAATTGCCTACAGCGGAGATTTATCAGGAAATTGTACGATCACGGGCGCTGGTGGCCGACGAGATGGCGCGGCGGCAAAAAAACCTGAATGCCAACAACGATCCGGAGACTGCTCACCTGCTGAAAGAGCTGAACGATGCTCGAAATGAGTTGCTCATCGCCGGAAATGCGCATTCGGACACGATATCCAGAGAAGAAAGCGTCAACGCCGCCCAAGGCCGGATGGAAAAGATTGAGCGCTCGCTCGCCGAGCAGAGTGCGGCGCTGCGCATCGATGAACGGATCTACCAGGCCACTACCGAGGATGTGCGGCGCAATCTGCCCGCGCACTCGGTGCTGATTTCGTATGTTTTGTACCGGCAGCGCGTGGTAGACCGGCTGGACCCGACCAACACCGATACGCCCTGCTACGTCGCGTTTGTACTTCATCCGGACTCAGACCAGATCCATATTTTCCCGCTGGGCGTCGCCGCACCGCTCGACGAATTGATTCGCAAGGCGCGCGCTGCCGCGGATGCCGAGGCGCACAGCGGCGGCCTTGGTTCCACGCGCAACGAGCGCAGTTATCGCCAGGCTGCGCTGGCGCTGCGTCAACGCATCTGGGATCCGCTGAGGGCGGAAACAGGGAACGCTCACCTGGCGCTGGTGGTGGCTGATGGGAATCTCAATCTCATCCCTTTTGCCAGCCTGCCACAAGGCAATGGATACCTGGTGGAACACGGGCCGGTGATCCATACGCTGAGCAGCGAGCGCGACCTTGTGCCTGCCGACGAGGCGAAGAAACGACGGGGCCTACTGGCAATCGGCAGTCCCACTTTCGAACTGGCCGGAAGCACGCTTCCTCCGTCGACCCTGCGCGGAGCCACGCCCACTTGCGAGGAGTTCAACAAGATGGAGTTTCAACCGCTGCCCGGCACAGCGGCTGAAGTCTCCGACATCGGTTCTTCCTGGCAGCGTTGGAACTCTACAGAGCCCGCGCAACTGGTTACAGGCGACAACGCCACGCTGGCCCGTTTCCTCGCCGACTCGGCGCACAGCCGCGTTCTGCATGTAGCAACGCATGCGTTCCTGCTGGACAAGAACTGCGGAGAAGGGAATCCGCTGCTGCATTCGGGACTGGTGTTCGCGGGCGGGAATCATGGTGCGACGCAATCGATCCTGACCGCGCAGCAGATTGCTTCGCTTGATTTGCGCGGCGTGGACTGGGCGGTACTTTCTGCATGCAACACCGGCAACGGCGAACTGCGCGACGGGGAAGGCGTGCTCGGGCTGCAGCGGGCATTCCGTGTAGCGGGAGCGCACAGCGTCATCCTGACCCTTTGGCCGGTTGACGACGATGCGACTCGTCGGTTCATGCACGGTCTTTATGCCGAGCGGCTCGGCCGTCATTCATCCACCGCGGACGCCATATGGAATTCATCGCGGGAGTTGCTTCTTGAACGGCGCGCGGCGGGGAAGAGCACGAACCCCTGGTATTGGGCCGGGTTCGTCGGCTCAGGCGGCTGGGAGTAAGGCATGACCCAGTTTCATCTGTTCAACTTCGCGGAGGAGTGAAAGAATCCTGCCATGAGCCAACGGGCGCGCATCGCAAGCAGATTGATACAGTGCTTCATTGTCGCGTTGCTCCTGTGCGCCCACGGTGCCGGGCAGCAGACCCCGGCGACCGGGAATTCTCCCGCAGACGGAATTGCCAAGGCGCGCGAGGTACTGAAGGCTGCGGAGGCCGCGCATCCAGGCGATACGGCCGAAGTGGCTGAAGCGCTGAACGATCTGATTTCGCAGCAGATTGACGCGGGCATTGCGGATGCAGACACGCTGGCGCTGGTCGACCGCATAGTGAAGATTGCAGTGGCCACTGCAGGCGCGCGCAGCAAGACCTATGTCAACGCCCTCGTGATCCGGATGGATGTGCTGATCGGACTCAACCGCGCACCCGAAGCTCGGGTGGTTGCGGAAGAGGCTTTTGAGATTGCGCAAAGGGAGTTTCCAGGCTCCTCGGAAGCGGGCGCCGCCGCCGGCGCCTTAGGGAGAATCTGCTACAAGCTGGGCGACTATCCGTGCGCAGTCCGGGCCCAGGAATTCGCAGTGACGCAGGAGCGTGGAATCGCCGGGACCAATAGTGCGGAGTTGAGTGCATCGCTCAACAACCTGGGGGCCTTGAAGAGCCGGATGGGCGACGTGAACGGCGCCATCAAGGCAGAGGAAGAGGCCGTTGCCATTGCCTACCGCATAGACCCTAGTGATAACCACACCGGTGTCATCGAGAATAATCTCGGCGCAAATTACATGAAGGCTCAGAATTTTCCCAAAGCTGCCGAGCACCTGAATCGTGCCATCGATATGCTGACCAAGCTTTATGGTGCGGATAGCGTGAGGCTAATGCAGGTCAACCGCAACCTGGCTGCGCTTTATACGCGAACCGGCCAGTTTCCGCTTGCCTGGAAAGCCTATGAGTTCTCTCTCAAAAACAGGTACGAGCAGATGGACAACACGGCTACAAACCACGCCCAATTCGCCCAGTCGCTGGCACAGGGAGGCAATGCTCAGCGGGCCGTTCAAGAAGGAATCACAAGCGCACGCATTAGCCGGGAGATCTTTGTGCTGCAGGCTCGCACCCTGCCGGAGCGCCAAGCGCTGGCCTACGATGCGACCCGCCCTCACGGCCTGGACACTTCTATCTCCGTAGTTCTCAAGCACCCGGGGTTGTCCAACTTTGAAATCTATCAGGAACTGATTCGCTCGCGCGCGCTGGTGGCGGACGAGATGGCGCGCAGGCAAAAAAATTTAAACGCGAACAACGATCCGGAGACGGCTCGGCTGCTTGCAGCGCTTAGCCAAGCGCGAAGCGATCTGCTCGCCGCCGAAGATTCCAGCCCGGACAAAATCGCGAGGGCGGACAAGGTCAGCTCAGCCGGCGGCCGCATGGAAAAGATTGAACGTCAACTTGCTGAGCATAGCGCCGCCGCGCGCAATGATGAGCGAATCTACCTGGTGACGACAGACGATGTGCGGCGCAATCTGCCCGCGCACTCGGTGCTGATTTCCTATGTCGAATTCCGGCGGCGCGTTGTCGACGCTGTGGACCCGGGGGCAACCGAAACGCCGTCTTACATGGCCTTTGTGCTGCATCCCGACTCAAACAGGATGCAGGCCTTCGATCTGGGAGAGAGCAAGAGCATCGAGGACTCGGTTACCAAGGCGCGTTCTACTGCGGATGCGGAGGCTCACAGCGGGGGTCTCGGCTCTACGCGCAACGAGCGTTTGTATCGCGAAGCCGCTCTTGCCCTGCGCAAGCGCATCTGGGATCCTCTGCAAGCGGAACTCGGTGACGCCAAACTGGCTCTGGTGGTTCCGGACGGCGTATTGAGCCTGGTCCCCTTCAGCGCAATGCCCAGCGGCAACGGCTACATGGTGGAGCATGGACCCGTGATTCACGTTTTGACCAGTGAACGCGACCTGGTGCCTACGGAAGGGGCCGCGAAGAAGACCGGTTTGCTGGCCGTGGGCCGCCCCCAGTTCGAGCTAGCTGCGGCCGCTGGAGATGTTTCACGGCTGCGGGACGCGTCTGCGCCTTGCGAGGGTTTTCGAAGTTTGCAATTCCATTCGCTGCCGGGCTCCGGGATCGAGGTTGCCGATATCGCCAAATCGTGGCGGCGATGGAATAGCGCGGAGCCTTCGGCTTTGCTGACCGGGGCGGAAGCTACGCGCAGCCGGTTCATTGAGCAGGCCAGCCAGAATCGCGTTCTGCACGTTGCTACGCACGCGTATGTGCTGGACCGCAGTTGCGGGAACGGTAATCCGCTGCTGCACTCGGGACTGGTGTTCGCTGGAGCCAATGCCAGCCGCGATACGGCCCTTCTGACTGCTGAGCAAATCGCCTCTCTGGACTTGAGCGGCGTGGATTGGGCGGTGCTGTCTGCCTGCAACACCGGCAACGGCGAACTACACGATGGAGAAGGCGTTCTGGGGCTTCAGCGTGCGTTCCGCGTGGCAGGAGCCCGCAGCGTGATCATGACATTGTGGCCAGTCGACGACGATGTAACGCGGCAGTTCATGCATGAGCTGTACGCGCAGCGGCTGGGCCGTCATGCAACGACAGCAGATGCGGTGTGGAACTCATCGGGCAAGCTGCTGTTGGAGCGCCGCGCCGCGGGAAAGAGCACGCATCCCTGGTACTGGGCGGGGTTCGTCGGCTCGGGCGGGTGGGAATAAGGACTCTCTTCGTCAGATAGCCGGACAGCGCCTACGAAATGCGGAGGATGGCAAAGGCCAACCGGATTCCCGCGGGACTTTACCAATGAAATACGAACAGACGGCCGATTAGGTAGGAAGCGATCTACGAACGGTTGGTCATGCTTTGAATGCCAAACGAGGCTTGCGGGATCTGCGCTTTCATTAAACGAGAATGCGCCGTTGGGGATATTTCCCCGATTTCAGCCGGCAAGGGCTTTTATTCCGTCACAAAACCTGCGCAGCAACCACTACTGATCGCATGCACCCACGTTGGCGGTGGAGGGCAAGCCTCTCGCCGAGGCTCGGCTCGAGCTGCGGGCGGAATTCTCATGGTGTGATGGAAGGATTTTCTGAGATGGCTTCTTGCGGGATTCGATCGACAAAGAAGATTTGGAAGTTGATGGCGTTGATGGTGAGTGTATTGGCCGGAACGGCCGGGTCGCAGCAGGCAATCGCTCATGCAGCCCCGGCGCCTGCTTCTGCGGTAATCGACGCCTGTGTGAGCAAATCGTTGGGCGTGGGACGGGTTGTGACTTCGCCAGGCGATTGCCGCCCGGACGAGTTTTTTGTGGCTGTCTATCAATCGGAACGGGAGACGGAGGCGTTGGTCCGGCCGGGGATTGGCGCGGGGGCTCACTCGGAACCCGCGGGCCTCGACGTGGCGTCCCTTGCGCCGTCTCTGAATGCCTACAAGAGCGTGTTTGCGCAAGCCTCTGGAAAGAGCCGAAAGGTCTGCCAGAGTGTGCTGAACGAAAAATACAAGGGCAAGCTGCAGGATCTGGGGCAGACCTGGTGCGATGCAGCGAAGCGATTCGAGGCGAATGTGGATAGCTGCCAACTGGGAGGCTCGTCTGAATCGCCGACATTGACCTGCGTCGAGACGTTGACTGTCTATCCAAAGGACGGCGATCCGAAGCAGTACAAAACGCAAAAGACATTTCGCCTGAGTGGGGAGCCGGACGGAACCTGGCAGATCGCCGGCTGGTAAACGAACACAAACCGGAGAGTCGTGATTTCCGCCCCTTGAGCCGGTGACGTAAATGCAGATAGAGCAGCGAGGAAGCTTTCCTCAGGGGCTAAAGCCCACTGCTTATGAGGCTTTTTCGGCACGGCTAAAGCCGTGCCCTTTCAAAGCCTTATTTATTCAACCCGATGTAGTTTACAAGCGGCAGATAAGCAACTCACGCTCGTAAACCATCTCCGGTGGGAGGTGGTCGTGGAGCTGGAGAAACAGCTCTTCATGCTCCATGACCTCTCTTCTCCAGGCAGGCCGGTCGACGTTTTGCAACAGATCGAACTGCGCCTTGGGGAAATCCAGTCCCGTCCAGTCGATCTCGTCGTAGTAGGGCGTCCATCCGATGGGAGTTTCGTTCGCCATTGCACGGCCGCGGGCGCGATTGACGATCCAGCACAGCACGCGGATGTTCTGGCTGAAGCCGGGCCAGATGAATTTGCCGTTCTCGTCCTTGCGAAACCAGTTCACGTGAAATACCCGTGGCGTAGTGGTGAGCATGCGCTGCATTTTGATCCAGGTGCGGAAGTAATCGCCCATGTGATACCCGCAGAATGGAAGCATGGCCATCGGATCGCGGCGCACTTTTCCGACCACTCCAGCGGCTGCGGCGGTGGTCTCCGATCCCATTGTCGCGCCCATGTAGACTGCCGACGACCAGTTGAAAGCCTGATACACCAGAGGGATGTTTGTGGAGCGACGCCCGCCGAAGATGATTGCCGAAATCGGCACGCCGTCCGGCGACTCCCAATCTTCATCCATCACCGGGCATTGGGCAGAGGGCGCTGTGAACCGCCCGTTCGGGTGGGCCGCCGGCTCTCCGGTTTTTTTGCCGATCTCGGGAGTCCATGGACGGCCTTTCCAGTCCAGGCACTGGGCCGGCGGTTCGTCCGTCATCCCCTCCCACCAGACGCCCAAGTCGGGGGTCAGGGCAACGTTGGTGAAGATGGTATTGCGGCGCAGCGTCGCCATCGCATTCGGATTTGTCTTCTCCGATGTGCCGGGGGCAACGCCAAAGAAACCTGCCTCGGGATTGATTGCACGCAACTGACCGGTGGCATCCGGTCTGATCCATGCAATGTCGTCCCCTACGGTCGTAATCTTCCAGCCCTCAAATCCTTTTGGGGGAACCATCATGGCAAAGTTTGTTTTGCCACAGGCGCTGGGAAAGGCGGCAGCTACATAAGTCTTTTCCCCTTCGGGATTCTCCAAGCCGAGAATCAACATGTGCTCGGCCATCCATCCCTCGTCGCGCGCAATATTCGATGCGATGCGCAGCGCGAAGCATTTCTTTCCCAGCAATGCATTGCCGCCGTATCCCGACCCGTAACTCCAAATCTCGCGCGTCTCGGGAAAGTGAACGATGTACTTCTCGTTGTTGCAAGGCCAGGGAACGTCCTTCCGGCCCGTCGCCAGCGGAACGCCCACGCTGTGCATGCACGGCACCACGCGCTGTTCGCCTTTGTCGATCTCCGCGAACACCGGCAGCCCGATGCGCGCCATGATGCGCATGTTCACGACGACGTAGGCCGAGTCAGTGAGCTCCACGCCGATGCGCGCCATCGGCGAGCCGACCGGGCCCATGCTGAAGGGCAGCACGTACATGGTGCGGCCTTTCATCGACCCGCGAAAAAGGGACTTCAGCTTCTTTCGCATCACGTAAGGATCTTCCCAATTATTCGTGGGCCCGGCGTTGTCCTTTGAAAAGGAGCAGATAAACGTGCGATCTTCCACACGCGCCACATCGTTGGGCGCGGATCGAGCATAGAAGCAGCCCGGCCAAAGATCTGCATTCAATTTCGTAAACGTTCCTGAATCGACGAGCCGTTGGCAGAGGCGCTCGTACTCTTGCTGCGAGCCGTCGACCCAGTGAATGCGGTCCGGCTGGGTCAGGTCCGCCATTTTTTCCACCCAGCGCAACAAGTGCTTGTTGGTGGTTAGCGTCGATTCGGTTATCGCAGTCTTTGCCATAGAATAATTCTCTCAATGAATTCGGCTGGGTGGGTGTTTCGAGGTGAAATCTTTGCGTCTCGAGGCCTTCCTGTCTTCGGCAGACTCGGACGGAATCGTAACCCGCGAAAAACAGCGCGTCTTCGCCTGGGGATGACGTGAAGCTTACCACTCGGTGAAGACGCCGTACTCCGCTCATCGTTCAGTATCGCATCCGGCTGCTTCTCGCTGGGCGAAGCAAAAGAAATGGCCAAGATCCTCGGCTAAGAATTAAAGTAAGACTGGACCGCTGAATTACGAGGCGCAGAAAGCCATTCAGAAGTGCTGACGTTGCCATTTCTCATAACCGGAAGCGACATTTTGAACCATTCAAGTGATCCCAGATGAAGAGAATTTCTGCATTCATGTTTTCGTTTTGCATCGCGAGCGCAGTATCTTTTGTCCCATGCTACGCCCAGCAACCTGCTTCGCCCATTATCAGCATTTCGCTTCAGGAAGCAATCAAGCGTGCGCAGTCTGCCAACATCGCATTCGCAGCGGCAATTTCGGACGCCGGGATTGCGCAATCGGAGCGGACGATCGCCCGCTCAGCGTTGCTGCCCAATGTCGTCTACCACAACCAGTATCTCTACACGGAAGGTACAGAGCGCCCGGCAAACCCGGTGCGCTACATTGCCAACAACGCTGTGCACGAGTACATCAGCCAGGGGACGGCCACGGAAAACATCGGGGGCGCAGGACTGGCCAGCTACATGCGCGCCAACGCTGAGGCCGCGGCAGCGCGCGCCCGCCTTGAAGTGGCCCGCCGGGGGCTGATTGCGGCTGTGGTGGGAAACTACTACGGCGTTCTTGCCGCCGACGCCAAGTCCGCGGTCGCACTGCGCGCCCTGGACGAAGCAAATCGGTTCAGCACCATCACGCGGCAACGCGAAGAGGGCGGCGAGGCGGCACATGCGGATAGCGTCCGCGCCGACCTTCAGCTTCAGCAGCGGCAGCGAGACCTGAACGAGGCGATGCTAGGCGCGGACAAAGCGCGTCTCGATCTGGCTGTGATGCTGTTCAGCGACCCCACCACCCCATACAAAATTTCCGCAACGCTTGAGGAACTTCCCGATCTTCCCGCGCGCTCTGAGATCGAAGCGGCGGCCATGCTTCATAGCCCGGATCTCAAGGCAGCTATCGAGTCGCTTCGCGCCGCGCGGATCGGAGTGACTGCGGCGCGATTCGCCTATGTCCCCGACCTCACGCTGAACTATTTTTACGGCATCGATGCAGCCCAATTCGCGATACATAACCCTGACGGCGTTCGCAATCTGGGCAACTCCGGCTCCGTCACATTCGATATCCCGGTGTGGGATTGGTTCGCTACGCCGAGCCGCGTCCACGAGAGCGTGGTGCGCCGTGAGCAGGCCAAGGTTGAATTGACCGTAACGCAACGCCAGCTGATTGCCTCGCTCAATGAACTTTACCAGGAAGCCCAGGTCGCGCTCGACCAGCTTAAGCTCCTCGACCAGAGCGTGCATTCAGCCGCCGAATCCCTGCGCCTGACGAACCTGCGCTACACCGCGGGGGAGGGGAGTGTCCTCGAGGTCGTTGACTCGCAGAACGCGGTCGTGCAGGCCGAATCCAGCCGGGCCGACGGGACCGTGCGCTACTTCATTGCACTTGCCGACTTGCAAACACTGACAGGAAACATGCCCTGATGCAGAGATTACGCCAAGGACCACCAGCGGTTCTCTTCGCTTTTTTGCTTCTTGCGGGACTCGATTCCGGATGCAAGAAAAATGTGCCCGTTGCCGCCTCTGAAGTTACTGTTCAAGCGGAAAAAGTTGAAGCCAAGGCGATCACCGAGTATGTCACCTGCGAATCGGTGCTTGCGCCGCAGGCGCAAGCGGCCATTGTGCCCAAGATCTCCGCTCCCATCAAGGCGTGGCAGGTCCAGCGCGGCGCGCATGTGAAGAAGGGCGAATTGCTCGCAACTCTTGAGAACGCAGACCTCTATGCCGCATTGCGTGACAGCCACGGAGCTTTGAAACAAGCCGACGCCGCTTACGCGACGACCACCAAAGCGGGTGTGGTGGAAGACCTGCAGAAGGCCAAGCTCGACCTCGCGCAGGCTAAGGTGAACCTGGACGTGGCGCAAAGCGTCCTCGACTCCCGCCAGTCTCTGCTGCACCAGGGAGCGATTCCGCGGCGCGATTTCGAAACGGCCCGCGCGGGTCTGGTGCAGGCAAAAGCCGCATTCGACATCGCCGAACAGCACCTGAACTCGCTGACCTCGGTCAGCCAGACTGCAACCATCGCCAACGCGGAAGGGGCGCGCGAGTCAGCACAAGGAAAATACGAGGGAGCGCAGGCGGCTCTCAGCTACTCTGAGATTCGCTCGCCCATTGACGGTGTGATTACGGACCGTCCGCTCTTCGCCGGCGAAATGGCCAATGCGGGTCAGGCCGTGGTCACGGTCATGGACGTCTCCACGCTAATCGCCAAGATTCATCTGGCGCAGTTGCAGGCGACTGCCCTCAAAGTTGGTTACGAGGCCGCGGTTACGGTCCCTGGACAAGATGCGCCCGTGAAAGGGAAGGTTACGCTCATCAGTCCCGCGCTCGATCCCGGTTCCACGACTCTCGAAGTTTGGGTATCGGTTCCGAACGGGGACGGCAAATTGAAGGCGGGAACACCTGTCCATGTTTCCATAGAGGCCAGTATCATCAGCAACGCGCTTTGCGTCCCGAACGAGGCGCTGATCGTGGACAAGGCCGGAAATCCTGCCGTCATGTTGATCGGCGCGGATGGCGTGGCCAATCAAAAAGCGGTTACAACGGGCATCACCGATGGTCACGATACGCAGATCGTGAGCGGTCTCTCGGCCGGCGACCAGGTGGTGACCAAGGGCGCATACGGCATGGACGACGGGACTAAGGTGAAGGTTGAAGCCGCGAGCGCCGCAGACGACGAAAAGCCTTCCGCCGCAAGCAAAGCAGGGGACGAAAAGTGATGGCCAACGCCGAGCCGCCGTCGATTCCGGACCAGTCCTTTTGGATCATGCGCCACGCGACCACAATTCTGTTCTTCATCATCGCGCTGTGCGCTGCCGGCTTCTACCTGGCAGGCAAAATACCGATTTCCGTCTTCCCGGACACAAACTTTCCGCGCGTAGTCATCGGAGTGGATAACGGAGTGATGCCGGTGGACCAGATGCAGGTCACGATTACCAAGCCGATTGAGGATGCCGTCAACTCCGTGCCCGGCCTTATGACTGTGCGGTCTACAACCAGCCGGGGATCGGCAGAAGTGAGCCTCTTCTTCGACTGGAATGTGGACATGTTTCGCACTCTTCAGCTCGTGGATGCGGCTCTCTCGAAAGTGCGCCAAACGCTGCCTGCGACAGCGGTCATCACTACGAATCGGCTCACCTTCGCAACATTTCCCATCCTCGGCTACAGCCTGACTTCAGATACCGTCCCGCTCGCCAAACTGTGGGAGATCGCGACATACGACCTGAAGCCATCGCTGAACCGCGTGGATGGAGTGAGCAATGTTGTGGTTCAGGGCGACCAGATTCCCAATTTCGAGGTCATCCCTGATCCGAACAAGCTCGTGGCCGCCGGCGTCACCGTAACCGATCTCCTCAATGCAATTCAGCTGACGAATGTTATCGATTCTCCTGGTTTGATTCAAACCCAGCATGAACTCGTACTCGGCCTGATTGGCGGGCAGGTGCATGATGCGGGCCAACTCGGGCAAGTGGTCGTCAAGAACACGGCCTCAGGGGTTCCCATCCGCATCGCCGATCTGGCTACGGTCAAACAATCCATCGAGCCTGCTTATACCATGGTGCGAGCCGGCGGCAAGCCGGCCATCCTGCTGAATATCACTCGCCAGCCCTCAAGCAATACTGTGCAAGTTGTAGATCTTGTCGCGGCGGAAGTGGAGCGGTTGAAGCCGGTCCTGCCGGCCGGCGTCGCCATCCAGCCATACTACGATCAGTCTGAGCTTGTCCGTGACAGCATCGCGAGCGTGCGTGACGCGATCTTGATCGGACTCATCCTCGCTACGATCATCATCGTCGTCTTCCTCCGCGACTGGCGCTCGTCGCTGGTGGCCGGCCTGGTGATCCCGACCACCATCGCTATCACTTTTGTGTTCCTCTATGTGCTGGGGGAAAGCTTCAACCTCATGACGCTTGGCGGTCTCGCCGCCGCGGTGGGCCTTGTGATTGACGATGCGATCGTCGTCGTGGAGAACATCGTTCTACATCGCCATGCAGGCGAAGGCAGAGCCGAAGCTGTCCGCAAGGCGCTCAAGGAAATCACGACTCCGTTGATCGGCTCGACAATTACACCGATCGTCGTCTTTCTGCCGCTCGTATCTGTCGCCGGAGTGACCGGCAGCTTTTTTCGCGCTTTAGCCATTACCATGACTGTCTCGCTGCTGGTATCGCTTCTGCTGGCGCTTACATGGACCCCCGCACTCAGCGGCATGCTGTTGCGCGACCAGCCGTTGGAAGAGGCCGGTGAGAGGCGGCATGATGATCGCGGCCTGATGCTGCGCGTCATCAACTTTCACGGCACGTGGCTCAGGCGCGCGCTGGAGAAACCGCTCGCTCTTTTCGCGGCCTGCGCACTCTTGATCGCCGGTGTTTATGTGGGCTACTCTTCGCTCGGTTCGGATCTCTTGCCGGAGATGGATGAAGGCGGCTTTATCCTCGACTACATCATGCCTCCGGGAAGCTCTCTTCCGGAAACTGACCGTGTGCTGCAGCACGTCGAGCGTATCCTTGCCAAAACTCCCGAAGTCGAAAGCACCTCGCGGCGGACGGGCCTGCAAATGGGCCTGGCCGCAGTCACCGAAGCCAACGCCGGCGACATCACCGTCAAGCTCAAGAAAAAACGCGACCGCGGTATTGATGACGTAATCGCGGATGTTCGCGCAGAGATCAATAAGACCGAACCGGAACTCGATGTTGAATTCACCCAGGTTCTGCAGGACATGATCGGGGATCTCTCCAACGCACCCGAGCCCATCCAGATCAAGCTCTTCAACCCCAACCCCGACGTTCTGGATGATGTGGCCACTCGCGTGTCCGATGCTATCAAGAAGCAACCCGGCCTTGCCGATGTTCAAGATGGGTTGGAGAACACCCTCAGCGGGCCTGCGGTCAGCTTTCAGGTTGACCCCTCCATTGCTAATCGCCTCGGCTTTACGGTGCAGGAAATTACCACGGACACGACCGCAATGGTGGAAGGCGTTCCCGCCGCCGTTCCCATGATCGCCAATGGACATCCATACACGATTCGCGTGCGCTTTCCTGAAAGCAATCGGTCGTCGCTGGACACGGTTGAAGATACCGTCGTCGCCAGTTCTACAGGGCATCTGTCCACACTTGGCTCGCTGGCAGCCGTCAGGCAGTTGCCGGGCCAGCAGGAAATCCGGCGGGAGAATCTTCAGCGCGAAGTGGTCGTAACCGGGCGCCTCGAGGGCTCCGATCTTGGCTCCGCAATGAAGCGCATTCGAACGGCTGTTGACGCACTTCACCTCCCGAAGACGGTCGAAGTCTCCTATGGTGGAACCTACGAAGAACAGCAGAAGTCGTTCGCGGACCTTACCCGGGTTCTGCTGCTCGCATTGGTTCTTGTCTTCGGGGTTCTTCTTGCCGAGTTCCGCAACCTCTCCGCCCCTTTCTCGATTCTGGTTTCATCTGTCCTTTCAACCGCGGGAGTCGTGGGTGCGTTGCTGATCACGAGAACCACGTTCAGCGTCGCATCGTTCATGGGCCTGATCATGGTGATCGGCATCGTTGCCAAGAACGGCATTCTCCTGCTCGACGCCGAGGCGCGGTTTCGCGCGGAAGGGATGTTGCCGGAAGAGGCGATTCTTCAAGCGGGCCGGCGCCGACTGCGGCCCATTCTGATGACTGCGCTGGCTGCAATCACGGGAATGCTGCCCCTGGCCTTTGCCCTTGGGGCAGGCTCGCAGATGCTTCAGCCGCTGGCCATCGCCGTGATTGGCGGGCTCATCGTCTCGATGATTCTCTCGCTCGTGGTTACGCCTGTGGTGTTCTTTCGCCTCAAGCACAAGAGCGAACGGCAGGTTGCATCGCCCGATTCATTTGAAGAAAGCTGAATCGATCCCGGATCGCAGAGCGTGTTGGAAGGCTTACCATGCGCAGGAACCATCTGCCTGCCCGCAACCCGGAATGAAAACTGGCACGCTTTCGGGTGGATGGGCAACGGTGAGCGGCGTGGCGTTCCTCATCTGGTCAACGGTCTGCGCAGTGTAATAGGTGCGAACCGAGTACGAAGCGGAGTCGTGCTGCTTCCAAAGTTCAAAGATATGAGCGAATCCTAGCGCGGAAGAGCGATCCTGGACAGGTTAGACGGGTCTACTCTCTCTTGATGATGAACACGGTCTTATCGTCGATGCGGTCAGACTCGCCGATCTGTTTCAAGTGTTCGTCATTCCGTAGCGCATAATCCAGAATCGCGTTGCAGATTTCTTTCGAGGGTCTCTGCTTGTTTCCCTGAATGATTTGTTCGATTTCTTTTCTTTCTCGATCATCTTCTCCGTCATAGACTCCATCGGTATAAAGGAAAATGATGTCTCCTCTGTTCATCAAGGTGATCTCATCCAAGTCGGAGGAAGTCATCTGGCTCTCGCGGAGCATGATGGATACGTATCTGCTCCGGTCGGGATGATCCTCAGGAATCTCGAGCCCGAGCGAAGGGAATTGGACCATCCGAGCGCTTCCAATATCCACGAATTGTCCATATTCCGCGGAGAACACGAGCGGAGGTGGATGGCCGAAATTTACAAAACGGAAGAGACCGTCAGGCCGTAATTCGCCATACACCATGGTGGCGATCTCACGTGGGCTGTCCTCCGTATCATATCCCAAAGCGTTTCTGGCGGTAACGGACTGAGCAAGCCTGAGATTGATTATCTCGAAGAGATCCGCCGATGTTTTCCCGTTTGAATCGAGCTCAAAGAGCATAGCCGTATGAAAGGTGTCATGTACAGTCGACGCAATCTTAGCCGCAATGCTTCCGTGTCCCTGGGCATCGACCAGGAGCACCCCGGCGGTGGTGTAGAGTTCATGCAGGTTCTCTGCAATCCTAAGTTGCTCTGAGCTCTTGGCCCTCCTGTAATCGGCGGCGCATGCCGGGGTGTAGTCCGGCCTCGATTGCAACCACTGCAAGTGAACGTCAACCGCATTTTGGGGTTTCGAGCCTGCAGGAACCGGCTCCAGATACTTCCTTGAAAGGTCAATCGCGCGTTCTATCCGAGCATCGATGTTATAACGCTGTTGAAAGTTGATGTACTCAAAGAGATCCCCGTCTGCATTCGCCGCAGGGATCGAGTTCCCGTACATTTCGATTCCAGCCAGGTGAGGGATTGCGCCCTCTACCGGCTTTAGTCTCTTACGGAGGTACTCGTCGAGAGTCGAATTGGCGACGCAGATCTCATTTACATCCATAACGGGATCCTTATTGGCGAGAAGATGTTCCTGATCAGTGTAAGCCAATAGACTTCTACCGACACACAGACTCATCCGCGGCCGGCCTCCCATAGTGATTCCGTCCGGAACGCGAACCAGCTACGGATGCGCCGGTCGCGGCTCTTCCGATAAATTGTCACGAATATCTCCTCGCTCAGGGCGGGGTCGTGTGACATCGGGGTGGTTGTCGGCGGGAGCGAATTCCGCAGCTTACTTTTCGGCCTTCACAAATTCACTCACCAGCGCCGCGATCTCATCCGCTTTGGTATCGAGTGCGAAATGCCCAGCGTCGAGTACATGGACCTCGGCATTCGGTACATCTTCGCGGTAGCGATTCGGCTCGCCGAGATCGAACGAGAGGTCGTGCTTGCCCCACAGCACGAGAAGCTTTGGCTGCGTCTTCCGCATCCATGCTTGCCACTTCGGATAGGCGTCCACGTTGGTGCGATAGTCGTAGAAAAGGTCGCTCTGAACCTGCGCCTGGCCAGGCGCGTTCAGAAATGCATACTCATCGGTCCACAGATCCGGGTCGTACATTTCGACGTTGGGATCGTCTCCGATATGGCGTACCTTCGTGGCGGCAAGCGACAAAAGGTTCTTGCGCAGCGCATCCTCATTAGCAGGCCGATCCGTCCAGAACGCGCGGCGGGTTGCCCAATTCGATCCAAGGCCTTCGTTGTGAGCAACCGCATCCTGAACGACCAGAGCCTCGACACGCTCCGGATGAGCCAACGCCATGCGAAAGCCAACCGGGCCGCCGTAGTCCTGCATATAGAGCGTGTAGCGCGACAAACCTAACGCTTGCGTGAAGCCTTCCAACACAGAAGCAATGTGATCAAAGGTGTAGTTGAATTCCTTCGGATCAGGCCAATCGCTGTGTCCAAAGCCCGGATAATCGGGCGCAACCAGATGGTATTTGTCCGCGAGCCTGGTCAGCAGCGGCTGAAACATTCGCGATGACGACGGAAGACCATGAAGCATGAGAATTGTGGGCGCATTTTGCGGTCCCGCCTCTCGATAGAAGATCGAGAGTCCATCGACTTTCACCGTGCGATAGAACACCTGCTGTTCCATAGCTTTGTCCTTTGTCTGAGAATTCAAGCCCAGGGTTGTGGCGAGCACCCCCGTGAGGGTTGCCAGGATACGGAGAATCGACTTCGCCGCATTCATGACTGCTCCGATCTACGCAGCGACTTCGAAGATGACTTCAAGTTCAATCGGCACCCCGAGCGGGAGACTGGCGACGCCAATGACCAGGCGGACCGCCAGCTTGTCGGCGCCAAAAACATCGCGGAACAGGTCCGAGACGGCGTCCGCAACTCTGGGGTGGTCGAAGAAGTCACCCGAGGTCGCAATGAAAACTCCGAGCCGCACCACGCGAGTCACGCGATCAAGCGAGCCAAGATTTTTTCTAGCCGCCGCCAGAGCGCTCAATGCCGCCGTATAAACGGCATCGCGGCCAGCTTCGGCATCGAGTTCTTTCCCAAGCCGGCCAAGGTATTTCGGCTTGTGATCGACGACCGGAAGCATCCCGCTCAAGAAGAGCAGGTTGCCCGTCTGGAGCGCCTCGACGTACGTGCCGAATGCCTTCGGGGCGGCTGGAAGCTGAATGTCAAGGTCCAGCAACCTGCGCTCAGCGCCGACAGGCTGCGAACCGTTACTGGCTACCATCGGCTGTCTCCTTCAACCAGCGTCACGCGGGCAACCAGCGTCACGCGGGGCGGCGGCGAAAAGTTGATGTCGGAAAAGCGGCGCGAATTTGGGACAATTTTATAGCCGCGATGAAGAATGGTCTGGACAATGGTCGCTCCATTGCCTTGCGAGGCTTCCGCTACTTTAGCGGCCTCCTGCGTCGTGAGCCGAGCCATGGATTGCTCCTTAGACGGAAATGGCGAGTGCAAACAAGATCGGAGTCCGACGCGAACATGGGGCCCATCCCGTGGAGTCACGCTGAATGGTTCCATTTGGCCAGAAGAGCAGAGACGAAACTATTAGACCAAGGTATCGATCGATACTTTAGTCCAATAGTTTGGCCTCAAGGCCTCTGGCTTAATCATGGCAGTGAATGGAATCCGGCGAAACCGGAAGCGCAACTTCAGCATCTTGGCGGCCTCTTGAAAGTTGTTGTCTGAGCCCCTTGCAACGCGAATTACAGGAGAATAGCAATGAATATTCTCGATCGGGATACGTCTGTGATTCTAACTAGCAAAGAGCAGGCCACGCTTCGAGATGAGCTCCTCGTGGCAGCCGCGCAAGCAGGAAAGACCGAAGCATTCGCAGAGTTGCAGACTCATTACTCGCGACAGGTTTACAGAACCATTTTTGCCATTACCAAAAACCATGAAGACGCTGAGGATGCGCTGCAGGATACGTTCCTGCGAGCGTACCTGGCGCTGCGCAATTTCGAGGGCAGGTCGAGCTTCTATTCTTGGCTAACTCGGATTGCCATGAACTCTGCACTGATGATTCTTCGCAAACGCCGTGCCCGCCCTGAGGTGTCATTCGAACCTATCTACGAGGACGGAGAGGGCGACGCTCACTTCGAATTCAAGGATTCGGCGATGAATCCGGAGCAAATCTACGATCAACGTCAAAGGTACAACAACATGGTGAGCGTGGTGCAAAATCTGGAGCCCAGCCTGAGGAATTCGATCCAGATTCGGATGGAGCACGGCTGCCCCCTTAAAGAGATTGCACGAACGTTGGATCTCACCGTCGCCGCTGTTAAGACGAGGCTGCATCGGGCGCGCGTGCGGCTCAGCGCAAAACGAGCCTTCGGGAAACTGGAGGAGAACCGGCACAACTCATCCCGTTCGCAGCGTAGAGGCGTTCCGGGCTTCAGAGTCGAGAACAGGCATGTATGAACTCCAACCATCAGTCATGAATGGAAGGATCGCCGCAATTCAACCTGCAATGACCCGACGATCACGGCAGGCACAACGGCACACGACAATTAGTTTGGTCGTCTTAAATCGCATGTAAAAGACTCAATCTGCGGTCAGGTTTTGTGCCGGCGAGCGCAGTGTTGCCGGTCATGCTCAAAGCAGGACGTGGAACGGATGTTGTGCCCTGCTTTCTCTACAGTCTGCACACGTGACCATATTCCCCGGCATTCTCGTATCCTTCGTATCCAGGTAGTTTTATTTTATGCATTTCGGAGAGCGCGTCACAAAACGTTAACGAAGATATTGGATGTGTCTCAAACTGAACCTTGATTTTTCGAGGGCTGCTAGGGTTGGCGCTGGAAGTGGGCGTACACGGCGCTGGTGCTGCTGTCAAAGGCGTTGAGTTTGATACGCATGGTCTTTCGGCTCATCCAATATCCGCCTCACGGATTGTAGAAGCGTATCAACCGCGCACGGCTTCTCAATCGCCGTGATTCTTCCCGGTGCGTGTTTAGGCATTGGATATTTATCTGCGGCATAACCAGATAGGAAGATTACTGCGATATCTGGGCGCTCCCGCAGGAGTTGCTCTGCCAACTGGGTTCCTCCCATGCGCGGCATTACGACATCTGTAATCAGGAGATGGATCACGCCGGTGTAGTTTTTGGAGAGCTCCCACGCCTGGATTCCGTCTACCGCCTCCATCACCGAATAGCCGTTGCGGGACAAAACTTCCATGGTCAATTTGCGCAAGGGTGCGGAGTCATCCACAAGCAGTACAGTCTCAGTCCCGGCCAGCCGCTGAAAGTTGCGCCCAACGACCACCTTTATAGCTATAGCGTCTGATGAGCGTGGGAGATAAACCTTGAAAGTCGAACCTTCGCCTGGCCGGCTGGAGACGGAAACATCACCGCCCGACTGCCTCACAATTCCATAAACGGTGGCCAGCCCGAGGCCTGTGCCTTCGCCTACAGGTTTTGTAGTGAAGAACGGCTCGAAGATATGTGCGAGTGTCGCGGCGTCCATGCCACTACCGGTATCGCTGACTGTTAGCATTTCGCATGTCCCTGGCTTCATCGACGCATGCTGTTGGTCCCCCTCGGCTATCTCTACTGTTCGGACATCAATCGTAATGGTTCCGCCCTTCGTCATCGCGTCGCCCGCATTCACTGCAAGGTTGATCAGGACTTGCTTCAACTGACTTGGGTCGGCCATCACCGGGCAAGGCTCTTGAGGAAAATGAACCACTATCTCGATGTCCTCCGGCAGCAAACGCCGCAACATGGGTTCGATGCCGACGACGATCTCCTTGAGGTCCACGACTTGGATGGCAATCGTTTCCTTCCGGCTAAACGCCAGAAGGTGCTTGGTGAGCGCGGCCCCCAGCTTCGCGGACTTTTCGATTTCCTGAACTCGAGCGAAATTTGGATCTTTTTCTGTGAGCGCTGCAAGCGCCAACTCAGAGTAGCCTAAAATGACGCCCAACAGGTTATTGAAATCATGGGCTACGCCGCCAGCCAGTTGGCCAATCGCGTCCATCTTCTGCGCCTGTTGCAGCTCACCTTCTGTTCGCTTGCGCTGAGTAATGTTCTGAACGATGGAGATTCGGGAGAGCGGACGCCCGGCAATGTCCTTCACCAAGGACGAGGTTACGCTCACCCATACTGTCGAGCCGTTCCGGTGCACGTAGCGCTTCTCACTCTCATAAGATTCGCGCTCCCCAGACAAAAGCGACTTTAGCAGTGCACTTTCGCGGGCCCGGTCATCGGGATGCGTGATCCACTCTGGCGTCAGGCCCAGCAGTTCAGTCTTGCTATATCCCAGCATTTCGCACAGGGCAGGATTGACCAGGAGATAATTGCCATCGATTCCCACCTGCACAATTCCTACGGCAGCGTGTTCGTACATCGAACGAAAGCGCTCTTCCTTCTCGCGAATCTCCTCTTCCGCTTGCTTACGCTGGGTAATGTCCCGCAAGATGACCGTGCATTGCCTTTCTCCGGCGACTGTCACCTGCGAGATGCTCGCTTCCAACGGAAACTTCTCGCCACTCGCTCGAAGGCCGTAATTCGTTCGAAGGTCGAAATGCAGTCCGCGTAAGAGCGTTGCCCCACCGCCTGTCCCGTTACTCAGCTCAGCATGACCACCTTCACGGTGTTCTTCCCGGAATTGGGCCGGAATGAAGCGGCCGAGTGACTGGCCTATCGCCTCCCTGGCGGGGCAGCAGAAGATTCTCTCAGCCGCAGCGTTAAACTGTACGATATGCTGGTTCGCGTCGAGCGTGAGCACCGCATCCATGGCCATGTTTACAATGGCGGTGAAGCGCTCCTGGCTGATGCGGAGCGCATTTTCAGCCCGTTTGCGTTCGGTGATGTCGACGACCACCGCAATGACACGGGTACCCTCTCCCGGACGTATCAACGGTTTGTATGTGATGGCGTAGAGCCGATCGCGGTTCCCCCTCGATATGCCAGGCCGCGTTGGAACGGTAAACTCAAAGTCAACCTGCTTGCCGGCAAAGGCCGTGTCAAGCCGCGGGCCGATCTGGTTGTATAAATCTCCCATTACGTCCGCCACGCGCTTGCCAACGATTTCCGTAGAGCTGAGGCCCAACGCTTCGGCATGGGCTGGGTTGCTGTACAAGTACCGACGCTCCTGGCTCAAAATCACGAGGCCTATATCTGTTTGCTCAGCAACGGTACGTAGTAGAAGCTCGCGTTCACGCAAGTCCTCCTCACGTTGATTACGCTCGGTGATGTCACTGCTGATCTCCATAACGCCACAGGCGTGGCCGTCCTTGTCTAGTTGCGATACCCAGCGGCTGGACACCATGACTCGTTTGCCATCTTGAACTGTGCGTATGAGCTCTCCCTCCCAACGCCCATCATTCCGTAGTTTCTCTTCGATGTTGGCCGGTGGCTCAGGAAAGACAGTGTGGAGCAGCTCCTGCAATGTCTTTCCGGTGGCCTGCCGTTTGGAGTAGCCGTACATCTGCACTGCTCCGTGATTCCAGAACCTGATCGTCCCGTCGAGAGCGCGCACCACGATAGTGTCATGCGCGAGATCAAGGAGTTGAGCCTTTTCACGCAGTGACTCCGCACGCCTTTCCGCATCTTCCAGCGACGCCTTGAAATCTCTCCCCAGCAACCGCATCTGGCGCCAAATGAATAGTGCCAGAAGGCCCCCTCCTGCAAGTGCAAGGAACATGCAGGAGATGGTTGCCAGCCTTGACAACCCGTGAGCGCGTTGCGCCGAGATACCACGCAGCCGCACTTCGGTGTCACTGAACACCTCGTGTTGCGCGCGAATTGAATCCATCAATTGCTTGAGTTGCAGATTGTCAGTCCAGGTGCTCGGCTGGTACAGGCCATTTTCGCTGCCTGAGCGATGTAACTCGACGGCGCGCTCCGCCAATAGACGCCATTTGTCAGAACTGCTCTGAATGGCGCCAAGACGAACCCGTTGAGCCCGGTCCTCAGAGACAAGCCGGTCTAGCGCAGCGAATTTCGAATCAATGGCAGACGCCGCCAAGTCGTACGGCTGAAGGAATTCCTCTCTCCCGGTATTCAAGTATCCGCGAACAGCGCTTTCCATGTCGACGGACAGCTTGATCAATTCACCGTCGGCACTTATCACCTGATCCGTGTGGTCCAGCTTTCCCAGCGATGTCTTTAAGGACTGTATTTCCCAAAGGAGCAGTGCCGCAAAAGCGGCCAAAGCAATGACCGGAATTCCCACTGCTCGCCAAAGCAAAGCATCGAATCTCCTTTGTTCCATGAACTATCACCCTATCGCGGACAACAAGAGCCATGGTGCGTTGAATTGCAAACGAGTTGGGAAGTAGCAGGAAATCGGATTTGACGGCTCAGTTGTGCAAGCCGTCAAGGGTTCTCTGGGGAGGTCGAGGCTGGAAACCAACAAGCAAATGAGCGATGCTTTCGCCGCTTGCATTCAGGCGCTGCTTGGCTCCTTTCGTCCTCAACATGATCAGAGATATGGTCAATTCGCATGAGCAATGGCTGATAGCCGGGTCCTGGACGCCAACGAATTCTGGGGCGACTTTAGCACGATTTGTTCAATGAGCCGGTGCGCTCGAGATTTGGGCCGGAGCGATAGGCAAGACGCAACTCTGGGTCCCGCCGGAGGCAAAGCTGGCCATGGCCTGCGCCAGTTGACCGTCCACTTCATCTGCAATGACCATCACGTCCGGCAGCAGCAGGTTGAAGTCCATCCGGTGGGCGTTTGTGTTCAATGTGTGAAAGATGCTGACCTGCAGGCAACGCGATTCCTCGATCAGGATGGCGGAGGAGTAGCCTTGGTTCAGTCGCAGGAGTCCATGCGCTGCGGCGGCGGGGGATACAAGCGCTATCGACCCCGGCGTGACGGGATTGCGAAGACGACGAATGAGCTCGCGGAAAAGTTCGGGCAAGTGGGACGATCGGGTTTCCTTGGTTGTCGCTGCGCCCGTGAGCAGCTTCTCAGCACCGAGCCTCTGATACCAGTCGTCAATGGTCTCCTGGGTTTTCTCTTCGAGAATTGTGGCGACGCTCTCTACCGTTGCTGCCGGCGTCGAATCTTGAGTCAATGGGTTATTGATAAAGACCTCCCAGCCTTTTCACATCGCACAGATGAACCGGTAATTGTTTGCCGTCCCGACAATTGAGTAAGTTAGTCCATATTTGAACATCTCACTCCATATCAGCCTCAGTCTGGTCAATTGTGCTCGATGCTTGCCGGGCCTAACCACCGCAAGTCACGTTATTCACTCCACCCCTGACCGCAACACCAGATTGTGCCGATAAGAAACAGAACAATGTGGGCTCTTTCACAGTCTTACGCGAATCGTTGCGGCAAGATACGCTTCTGAGGCTTTTGCATGGATATCCTCGTGGTAGACGACAGCAGGACAATGCGCATGATAGTCCAGCGAGCGATCCGACAGGCCGGCTATCGCGGACTTATCATAGGCGAAGCAGAAAATGGCGCACAGGCTTTGGAACAGCTGCGCGGAGAACAACCGAAGCTCGTTCTTTCAGACTGGAACATGCCTGAGATGTCCGGCATTGACTTTCTCCACCAATTAAGGAAAGAGCGGAACCTGGTGCCTTTCGGTTTCATTACCGCAGAGGCATCGACTGAGATCAGAAAATTAGCGATGACCGCGGGTGCGACCTTCCTGATCTCGAAGCCCTTTAGCCCCGAAGAGGTACAAATGGCCCTGTCGCCAATTCTGGGAGGATCCTAGCGCATGGCGCAGCCCACACCATTCAACCTTTCGCGAAGATTTTCGCAACTGGTCTGCCGCAAAGTAACATTTACTCAGACAACAGCTGCCTCCGATGCGAAGACCAAACAGATTTACGGCATTTACACCGTCCTTCCCGGCGAGGCTGCGATCGTCGTTCAAGCCGACCTCCGATTGCTTGGTTCGTTCGCGGGATCGCTTGTAGGACTTCCGGATTCCGTCGTCAGGGAGCGCCTTGGCGCGATCCCAATTGAAGAGCTCCTGCGCGACGCTATTTATGAAGTCTTGAACATCGCCTCTTCTGCGATTGCAACCGAAGGCCGCGTAGTCTTCACCAGGATGGTGACAAATCCCATCTATATCGAATCCGCTGCTGGGGCGGTCTTCAGGAAGCCAGATCACAGGAATTACTTCAATGTTCTGGTTGAAGGATATCAAGGTGGTCGCTTCAGCATATTTGCCCCGTTCTCTGTGGGTAGGATTGCCGCATTTTGAAGGGTATGTACTGCACACTCCGGATCTCACAGCGCACGGGCCGTCTCGCAGCATTCCTTCTTAGAGCTGAAGTTCGATGTCGACCATTGCTATGCCTCTTCACGCGGCCCATTACTTACTAAGCGCTATTGAGCCTTTGCGTCGGGAGGATTGTAGACCGACACAATCACGATATCGACGCGGCGATTTGCTCTGCGCCCTTCCGGCGTGTCGTTGCTGGAAATTGGGTGGTACTGTGCGTAGCCCGCAATTGACATCCGCTTGGGATCGACACTGGACTCTTTCAGGAGCATCATCGCCACTGCCATGGCGCGGGCAGTGGACAGATCCCAATTCGAACTGAATGTTGCGTTGTGGATGGGCACATCGTCGGAGTGGCCCTCCACCCGCATATCGAGGCCGTACTGGATCAGCACAGCTGCAATTCTCTTGATCTTCTCTGCCGCACCAGGCAGAAGCTGTGCCTCGCCGCTGTCAAAGAAGCCGAGTTCATGAAGGCTGATGACGAAGCCCTCAGGAGTCATTCGCATATTGACTTCCTGGCGCTGGATCTCCTTGCCAAGCGCCTGGCTAAGCTTTTTTTGCAACTCGACCACGTCGATGCCGGATTCTTTGCCCTGCGCACTTGGCTTCGCCGCTTCCGTCTCCGCTGCATTGGGGCCGGTACCAAGTTTTGGGGTTGGATTGGGCAACCCTTGCGGCGCATTATTGCCATCGGAGAATGACCCCATCTCCTGGAATCCATTCCTCAATGCGGAAGAAACGCGTTGAATCGTCCGTTTGTCATGATGAGAAGAAGCGAAAAGCACCACAAACAATGCGAACATCAGCGTCATGAAATCCGCATACGATACCAGCCAACGCTCGCGATGCGGGCCTTCCGTTTGGCTTCTCCGCCGCCTCATATCGACACAACTTTCCCCCTTGCCGCCTGGGCAGGACGGTTCAAGTAGACGTTCAGCTTCGCTTCGAGAACCCGCGGATTCGTTCTTTCCACGATGGACGTGACACCATCCAGAATCAGCTCGCGGACCACTTGCCTGCGCCGCATCAACATACCGATCCTCCCGGCGCATGGAAGAAAAAAGATGTTCGCCGACCCCACACCATAGATTGTCGCCACAAATGCGACGGCTATTCCCTTGCCGACTTCATCTATATTCTGGAGCCGCTGCATAACCTGGATGAGACCGATGACGGCCCCGAGGATGCCGATCGTCGGGGCGAATCCGCCTGCGGCTTCAAAGACCTTTGGTATCAAATCCTCGTTGTCTGCTTCCTGGTCCATCTCAAGCTCCATCGTCTGGCGCAAGTCGGCGGAATCAGTGCCGTCAACCGCAAGAGTCAGTGTCCTCTTCAGGAACGGATCTTCGATCGAATCAAGGTCTGCCTCAAGGGATGCCAGGCCGTTTCGGCGTGCTTTCGATGCAAAGCGGGTCAGGTCTTCGATCAACTGGGAAGCCGGGTCCTGCGGGAGAAAGAAGACCAGCTTCAACTGGCGAGCCGCCTCGAGAACGACCGGGAACGGAAACTGTATCATGACTGCGCCCAGCGTGCCTCCGAAGACAATCAAGGCAGCTGTGGGTTGCAGCATCTGACCAACCTGTCCATGGTCCAGGTATAAGCCCGCGGCAATTCCCAAAAGCGCAATAACGAATCCGCCTAACGTCCCTCTATTCACTTTGAGTTCTCTCTATCTGGACCTTGAAAATGAATCGCTCACCGATGCAGGGTTGGTCCCTTCCATGGCTCCTGCAGACCCTAAGCTTCCGCAGTTGAGCCCGTGTTGCATCGAACCTGGCGCCACCTTCACCTTGAAGCCGAATCCCGCGCGTAATCATCGGTCCCTTCCTCGAGTGTTCGCAAACAACGCATCGTCCCTAGACGTTCTGCCGGAAGTGCCTCTATCACTCCCCGCCCTTCCACGTCGACGGTATGCATGCCAAAGCGGCAATCCATCGCTCTCGATCAGCGAGTTACATGACTCCCGCGAGGAAAACCGCCGCTGAATACATGGAGAGGCGCGAGCAGGAATGGTCCCCATCGCAAATCTGCTCCCCGAGAAAACCCCTGACCAACCTGCCGGCTCAATCGTGAATCAAGCCGATTGAGAGAATGGAACCCTTTCCTGCGTTGACTCGGCCAGCGAAGAATAAGACCTGGCCGTCGCTTCCGCCGGAGAGAGGTCCGGACTCTCCGATGCCTGCAGAGGGGGTGCGTCAAGCTGTTGCCATGCGCTCCTGACGTGCAGGATCATGTCTATCTGCGTCTCCAGCAATTTGGGTGACCTGGTTGCGGACGCTTCCATCATCTTTGCTCGCAAATACACATAAAACCTGGATAGAGTTTGAGCTGACTCTCCGCCATTCTTCAGATCAACCCAGCTTTCCAAGTGGCCGAGCACAAGTGCGGCGTGGTTCAACTCCCTGCAGCGCGCCTCGATGTTGTTCTTGCGAAGAGCATCTGCGGCCCGGCGAAGGTCGCCCGCCAAGGTGTCGAAGAGCGCAATGATCAGTCCGATAGGGCTTGCGCCCACGATGGCCGATCTCCGATAGGACAGTTCTGTTTCAGTTAGTTTCATCCTGAGCTACTTCCACTGCCGGTAAAGCCCAACTCGGAGTTGAGTTCTGCCATCTTCTGCGGCAGCTGTTGGAGCGCGATTTCAGCCGAGCTGTACATGGCGGTAAGAACGGTTTGCTGATTCGCGATGTAATTTGTCTCAAAATCGTTGATTTGAGAAGTCAGATTGGCGCTCGTGGTGCCGATGCCGCTCAGGTCCACGGTGAAGGCGCCGTTCGCGGGGTCCGTATAAGAATTCAACGTGTTACTCAGCGAATTTGCGAAGCCATTGAGCGCTGCGCCCTCGAAGAAATTCTGCACATCGATTGGATTGTTGGTGAGGGCGTTATCCAAGGTGGTTGAGTCCACCGCGAGGGCGCCGTCAGTGCCGGCCGAAATGCCCAAATCGTTCAGTGTTGAAACTGTAGTCGTTCCCGTTGCCGGAGTATTCACGTAGTTGAGCGCCTGCTCCAACGTGCTCTGCAGGGAGACTACGGTGGGATCGGAGGCAAGCGCCCCTTCCGTGCCCGTGGCGCTGTTGAAGGTGAACTGCGTGTTCACAAGCCCGATGGCAGTGTTGTAATCCGTCACGAACTGGTTGATCGCAGTCGAAACCTGCGCCGAGTCGGAACCTATTGCGAGGGCCACTTCGCTTCCAGAGGTCGTACCCAACAGAGTCAAGGTGACTCCTGGGATAGCTCCATTGACCGTGTTGCTCGCACTATCGATGGGAACGCCGTCCACTGTGAGCGAGGCGTCCGCTCCCACAACGGCCTGAGTAAATTGGAAGCTCGTTCCGCTTGAACTCGGCTCGTTGATGGTGAAAGGAGTGGTGCCGTCGGTGCTGGCGATCGTCAGGTTTGTATTGCCATTTGCGTCGGGACCTGAAGGGGTCGCCGTTAGTCCAAGAGGTGTCGTTGTGCCCGGGGTCGCATCCATCGCACCAAGGACTGAATCATTGCTCGATACTGTGATGCCCTGGTCGGTTGAGCCCTCTGAGATGACTTCCTGGCCGCCGATAATTGTGCCGGTGACACTGGGAGAAAGGGTGCCAGCTGTCACGGCGGCCGCAATAGCTGTGTTGAGGTCGGCGATGGTACTTCCCGAGGCCGCAGTGTAGGTCATCGTCTGGCCAGTGGCAGGGTCTTGGATGGTGGTGACGGAACCAGCAGTCAAAGCTGTGGCGCCGGCCAGAGACGTTTGCGCTGAGCCGAAGCTTGTTGTAATCGTCGCGTTGTTGATCGCTGCCGCCAAGGTCGCATAGGTTTCACCATTGGTAGTTGCGATGGTCGCAATACCGGCCGCACTGGTCAGCGTGAGGCTGTTGGCTCCAAGCGTTTCGCCCGTGGACATTTCTGGAGCAGTCCACGACGTGAAGGGTTCCGCGACCGAGAAATCTGCTGCGGCGCCGGCGGAGTTGGAGATAATGGCAAGCCTGGACCCAGTTGAGTCACTGACCACCGTCGCCGTAACGCCGAGACTAGCTCCAGTTGGTGAAGTGTATGAATTGATGGCAGTGGCGAGATCGGCTAGAGTATCGCCCGAAGTCCCGCTTCCCGTTTGGAATATAGCAGAGGGGCCAGCCGCGGTAGAGAGTGTGAAGGATCCAGCTGCAAGAGGGGCAATCGCGCTGGGTTCAAGGCTCGAATACCACGAACCTGCGGCGGCCAGACTATTCACCACAACTGTGTGGTCGCCGAGGACGGTTCCTTCGGCCGCGGTTGCGGTGACATCGCTACTTGAAGACGTCACCGTCCGTGCCGACAGTGGACCTGTCAGGGTATTCAGCGCTTCCATATCGGTTGCGATAGCTGCTGTGGCTGTTTGAATCGCAGTGAGAGTGGTTGTCTGGCTGGTGAGAGTGGCCTGGTCCGCTTGCCATATTCGCTCTGGTGCGCGGTCCGCGTAGATGGCCGCCGCGACTGCGGAAGTGACGTCGATGCCGGGCGCGCTTGTGCCTGCGCTTGCGGCCAGGATGGAGCTAATATCGACCGGCGCAGCCGTAGGGGCCGTGGACGACAAGAGCGAATTGACTGCGGAAACAGAGCTCATGGTTTCAACCTCATTCCCCGGGACGCGCCATCGAGTTCACGGGGAACCTGACCTTGGTGATCCGCTCGGAACCTGAAACTCGGCGAAGAACGACTCTACGATCGGCTCTTTGAAGATGCTGCGGAGGCGGAGCCTTGTTGCGGCGCCACCCCCGGTTTTGCGTTGATTGTTGCGTTAGGTTACTGGACCAGCTTCAATACTGCCTGCTGGGCCTGGTTTGCCTGTTGCAGCGCGGCCATGCCGGTGGACTGCAGGACGTTGTACTCGGTCATGTTCGCGACCGTTGTGCCGATGTTAGCGTTCTGAATCGCGTTCGCCGCGCTTTGCAGGTTTGTGACCTGGTCGCTCATGACGCCGGTTGCGGCCGTGAGCCGGTTTACTGAAGCGCCGATAACGCCGCGCTGCGCGGAGACGGCTGTGATCGCGTTGGTGATCGCGGTCAGCGCCGCCACCGAAGATTGGGCACTTGTCAAGTTGTCGTTCACACCGGCCGCGGAACTAAGACCCAACGTGGCGGCCGAAAGGGCGTTAATGGAGGTGCCGATCTCGGTGTTCGCCGATGTGGCAACAGTACTGCCGTCGCTGATGAACACGTTGCTGCTGTTGGTGGCGCCGGCATAGGCGTTCAAGGATTGCAGGGTAGTATTGTCCGTCGTGGTCACTGTCAGGGCATCGCCGTTGGTGGCCGCGAGCTCGAGGTTGTTGAGATCGGCTGCCTGGGTGCCGGGAGTCCCCTGAGTAACGGCGCCAATGCTGAAGGCTGTCGCAGTGAACGTGCCCGCGGTGACTGCAGCCGCGATAGCCGTGTTCAGGTCGGTGACTGTGCTGGTGCCACCGGCGTTCGCCGTAAAGCTAAACTGGTCTCCGTTGGTTCCGTCGGTAATGGTCGTGACCGAATTCGCTGCCAGCGTGGAGGTCAGGCCAAGAGGAGTGTCTGCGGTTCCCGCCGTCGTTTCGAAGGCCGTACCGGTATTGCCGGCAAACACATTCTGTCCGTTGAAGTTGGTGGTTTGGCCGACTTGGTCGATTTCTTTCAGGATCGACTGGAATTCCGTATCGAGCGCAGTAGCCTGGCTCCCGGTGATGCCGCTGGTGCCGCCTTCGGTGGCCAGCGTAACGGCGCGGTTAAGAAGCGTGGTGACCTGCGACAAGGCGCCATCGGCGGTCTGCAGCAAGCCAACGCCGTTGGTGGCGTTCTGCTGCGACTGCGTCAGGGCGGCAATGTTCGCTGTCATTCCCTCTGCAATCGACAATCCTGCCGGGTTATCCGAGCCGGAATTGATCTGCA
>Ga0302320_10003377_pt1 | contig 37235 bp, 33 predicted proteins | sample Bog_T0_3_FD_202130 | JGI IMG/M metagenome (GOLD analysis project Ga0302320, IMG submission 202130) | Peat permafrost microbial communities from Stordalen Mire near Abisko, Sweden - Bog_T0_3 | ecosystem: Environmental > Terrestrial > Soil > Wetlands > Peat | place: Sweden: Abisko, Stordalen Mire... | reverse complement strand
AGGGCGGACAGCATCCGCAGCTACGATTTCCGCCAGTCCGGCTTTCTGGCTCCCAGCGAGCTGCGCCGCATCCGGCTGCGCCACGAACAATTCGTCCGCTCGCTGGCCGCGCGTCTGGCCATTTTTCTGCGGCTGGAATTCACCGTCCAGCTCGCCAAGCTCCAGATCGTCGGCTACTTGAAGTTCACCGAGGGCCTGCCCAACCCCACGCACATCACGCTGTTCAAGGTTGACCCGCTCAAGGGCGTCGGCCTGCTCGTCATCCCGCCCCGGCTCGGTTTGAGTCTGGTGGACCGGATGCTGGGCGGCCCCGGCAAAATGCCCGAAACGGCGCGTGAATTGAGCGAGATTGAAGTGGCGCTGGTGGATCAGGTTTCCACGTTGTTGGTGAATGAATGGTGCGCGCACTGGCCGGAAATGCGCGAGCTGCGCCCATCGTATCTCGGCCACGAAAACAACAGCCGCTTTCTTCAGACCGCCACGCCGGAGACGGCCATGATTATCATCACGCTGCATTCCGGCGTGGGTGATCAATTGGAACCGGTGCAACTGGCTTTTCCTTATGCCACGGTCGAGCCGCTCATGCGGCTGCTGGCACCGGCGGGTCTGCCGGAAAACGAGGTGATGGCCGCCGCCGCCGTCCAGCCGCGTTGGAACCCGGAGTTCAACGACGTGCGCGTGCCAGTGGTGGCCGAGTGGCAGGGCCTGAAATTATCCGCCAGCGACATCGCGCATCTCCAACCCGGCAACGTGCTCATGCTGGACCCCCAATGCGCGGCGCAGGTGCAGTTGAATTTCAACCGGGTGCCTAAATTTACCGGACGGCCCGGCACACGCGCCGGGAACTGGGCCGTGGAACTGACGAATTTTCTAGCCGCCTAAAAATCATGAATGCCACCGCTCCCGCCAATCTGAATCTCGTGCTCGACGTGCCCGTGAGCCTCACCATCGAACTGGGCAGTTGCCAGTTGCCGATGAAGGAGGTGCTGCAACTCAACATCGGCTCCGTCGTCCAGCTCGACAAGCCCGCCGACGCGCCGGTCGAGTTGAGCGTCAACGGCAAACTCATCGCGCGCGGCGAAGTCGTAGTGGTCGAGGACCGCTTCGGTGTGAAAATCACCGAGGTCGTCGGCAGCGCCAACGCGCTGGCGGCGTGAAAATGAATGACCAGTCATGGTGTGGAATGACTAATTCCTAAACCATAATGACGAACGAATTTCCAATGACGAATGACAAATGCCGAATGGAAGCCCGCCGCGCGAAGCATCATTCGTCATTCGGGTTTCGTCATTCTTTAGTCTTTCGGATTTCGTTATTCGTCATTTGTCCGCTGGCCATTTTGCTGTCCGCCGATGTGCCGGCTGATGCCCAAACCAATTCCACCGCCGCGACCTTCAATCCCGCCCTGCCCTCTTCAGACATGGGCGTGTCGTTGCTGCGCGTGATGGGCGCGCTGGCGCTGGTGCTGGGAATTTTTCTTGCCGGCGTGTGGCTGTTCCGCAACTGGCAGCGGCTGGCCGTCAAGGGCGGGCGCACGCCGAAGCTGAACGTTCTGGAAATCCGCTCGCTAGGCGGACGGCAGTCCATTTACGTCGTCGGCTACGAGCAGGAGCGCTTCCTGCTCGCGTCATCGCCGGCCGGCGTGAATTTCCTGACGCATCTGCCCAGCGCCGGCAATGAAGAAGCCAGCGCGGCAGAAACAAAACCACCAATGCCTTTTTCCCAGGCTTTGGCACAGGTGCTCAAAGGCAAATGAACGCGCGCCGGAAAAGTTTATTGTCGAACACGGGTCGCATGCTCGCGATTTTTCCGTTTGTTTTCATCGCGAGCATGCTGACCGCGTCGGCGCAAACCACCAATCTCACCACCGGTTTCGGCCCGGTGCAAATCACGCTTGGCACGAACAATGGCCCGCAGGATGTGGACACCGGCATCAAAGTTCTGGCCGTGCTCACGTTGCTGACGCTCGCGCCCTCGATCATGCTGTTGATGACGTGTTTCACGCGCATCGTGATTGTGTTGTCGTTTGTTCGCACGGCACTCCAATTGCAGGGCACGCCCGCCAACCAGATCATCGTCGGGCTGTCGCTGTTTCTCACGCTGTTCATCATGCAGCCGGTCTGGGATGGCATCCAGCACGACGCGCTCACGCCGTATCAGGCGAATCAGATCACCAGCGAGCAGGCGATTGACCGCGCGTCGGCGCACATCCGCACGTTCATGCTGCAACAGGCCCGGCCCAGGGACGTGGAATTGTTCGCGCAAATGGCGAAATTGCAGCCGACGAAGCCGGACGAACTGCCGCTGCGCGTGGTTATTCCCGGATTCATCATCAGCGAGTTGCGCACGGCGTTCCAAATGGGCTTCCTGATTTTCGTGCCGTTCATCCTGATTGACCTCGTGGTGGCCACCGTGCTGATGAGCATGGGCATGATGATGATGCCGCCGACGACATTTTCGCTGCCGCTCAAACTGCTTTTGTTCGTGCTCGTGGATGGCTGGTCACTCGTCGTCACGTCGCTCGTGCATAGTTATGGAATGTGAACCCAGAAGCCAGAACCCAGAAGCCAGAACCCAGAAGCCAGGGTTGGGTCTGGGGTTTGGCGTCTGGCGTCCAGGGCGGCGCGGAGAGAATGCCTTACCCCAGAACCTAGACGCCAGAAGCCAGAACCCAGTATGAACCCCGAATTCGCCATCGAACTGCTCAAAACGATGATTTACCAGGCGCTGATGATTGCCGCGCCGCTGCTGGCCACGGCCATGGTCGTCGGCCTGGCCATCAGCCTGTTCCAGGCGGTCACATCCATCAACGAACAAACGATGACGTTCGTGCCGAAGGCGCTGGCCGTCATTGCGGTTCTGCTGCTGCTGCTGCCGTGGATTGTCCGATCGCTGGTCGAATTCACCACCGCCGTCATCCAGAAAATGCCGCAGATGGTTCAGTGAAAAAGTCCAAAGTCCAAAGTCTCAAGTCCGATGTCGGACTTTGGACTTTGAACAGGAGACTTTTGACTAGTCTTTTGGACTTATAATGGAAATAGATTTATACAACTGGCTGATGGTTTTCCTGCGCGTCAGCGCGTTCCTGTTGACGCTGCCGTTCTTTTCCATGACGAATTTTCCGCCGACGATGCGCGTGGCGTTGTCGGCGCTGACGGCGCTGCTGCTCGCGCCGATGTTGCCGCCGTTCCCCATGGGCAGCCTGCCGTTTTTTTCGCTGTTCGGCGTGATGTTTCAGGAGGTCGGCGTCGGGCTGTTGCTGGGGTTTTTTGCCCGCATGGTTTTTTTCGCGGTGGATCTCGGCGGCAACATCATCGCCAGTGAGCTCGGGCTGAACATGGGCGCCATCATGGATCCGATGAGTGGGTCGTCCTCGCAGGTGCCGGGGACGATTTTGTTTTTTTTGGCGGCGGTGGTGATGCTGACTCTGGATTTGCATCACTGGGTGCTGGTGGGCTTTGAGCGCACCTACTCGGTGCTGCCCATCGGCGGCGCGCATTTGAACCGTGAGTTGTTCGGCATTCTGCTCGCCCAGACCGGCAACATCTTCGTGGTGGCGCTGGAAATTGCCGCGCCGGTGCTGGCGGTGTCGTTCGTCGTCACGGTGGTGTTTGGTGTGTTGAGCCGCGCGGTGCCGCAGATGAATGTGTTTGTCTTGAGCTTTTCCTTCCGCATCGTCGGCGGGTTGATTGTGTTTGGCTTCACGCTGCAACTGGCGGCGCAGCATGTGATCAATTATTTGAACCGTCTGCCGGATGATCTCCTGAATCTGGCGCAATTGTTGGGGGCGAAATGAAACGTGAATCGTTGCATCGCTGCATCGTTGCATCGTTCCGATGTGCAAGCCGGTTCAACGATTCACGAATCAACAATGTAACGATTTAACGAACCATGGCCGAACACAACGACACGGGCGAGAAGACGGAGCAACCGACACCGCGAAAGCTGGAGGAGGCGCTCAAGCACGGCCAGATCGCGCGCAGCGCGGAGGTGCAGACGGCGTTTGTGCTGCTCGGCGCGCTGGCGGCGCTGACGTTTGCCGGGCCGGAGATCTGGCGGCAACTGGTCACGGCCAGCGTCATGTCCTTCAGCCATCTGCACGATACGAGCCTCACCACCACGGCGTTGCAGGGTTACGCGGTCACCGGCACGCTGGTTTTTCTCAAATGCGCCGGGCCGGTCGTCATCGCCACCATGCTGGCCGGGCTGTTGGCGGGCGCCATCCAAAACCGGTTCAATACCGCGTCCGAGGCGCTCTCGCCCAATTGGGAGCGGCTCAATCCGGTGGCCGGTTTCCAGCGCGTCTTTTCTTTCCGCAGCGCGGTGCCGACGCTGATTGCCATCCTGAAATTTGCCGTCATCGCGGGGCTGACTTATTCGCAGGTGCGCGCGGTTTTGAATGATCCCATTTTCACCGCGGCGGTGGGCGTGGGGCGGCTGGGGGAATTTTTGGCGCAGACGTGTCTGCATATTTTCCTGCGGGTGAGTCTGGCGTTGCTCGTCATTGCCGCCGGCGATTACGGATATCAATGGTGGCGCACGCATCAGGATTTGATGATGACCAAAGCGGAGTTGAAGGATGAAATGAAAAACACGGAGGGCAGCCAGATGACGAAGGGCGCGCGCCGCCGCCGCCGCCTCGTGAGCAAGGCCAGACAACTGGCCGAGGTGCCCCAGGCCGATGTCGTCGTCACCAACCCCACCCACATCGCTGTCGCGCTGCGTTACGACCGCAAAACGATGCGCGCACCCAAAGTCGTCGCCAAAGGCATCCGCCTCAACGCCCAGGGCATCCGGGAAATTGCCGCCAAATATCAAATCCCCGTCGTCGAGAACAAACCGCTGGCGCGTATGCTGTTCAAGCACGCGCGCGTGGGTGGCGAGATTCCTGCTTCACTCTACGCGGCGGTCGCCGAAGTGCTCGCGTGGGTCTATCGGGTGAACCGCTACCGGTATTACGCGGAACAAAACCAGACCTAGAATTTCATCATGGGCGCTTTAAGCGACAGAATGCGGAATTTGCTGAAATACGGCGACTTATGGCTCGTCGGCGCGTTGTTTATCACGATTCTCGTGCTGATTTTGCCGGTCGTGCCGTTCCTGCTGGACCTGCTGTTGACGGTCAGCATTGCCGCCTCGCTGCTCGTTTTGCTGGTCATACTTTACTTGCGCACCCCGGCAGATTTTACCGGGTTCCCCACCCTGCTGCTCTTCATCACGCTTTACCGGCTGTCGCTCAACGTCGCCTCCACGCGGCTCATCCTGCTCAACGGCTACGCCGGCCACATCATCCAAGCTTTCGGCAACTTCGTCGTCCACGGCAATTACGTCGTCGGCATGGTCGTCTTTCTCATCCTCGTCCTCATCAACTTCATCGTCATCACCAAAGGCGCCGGGCGCATCGCCGAAGTCGCCGCGCGCTTCACCTTGGACGCCTTGCCCGGCAAACAAATGGCCATTGACGCCGAACTCAACGCCGGCCTGATCAACGAAACCGAAGCCCGCGAACGCCGCCACAAACTCGAGGAAGAATCCGATTTCTACGGCGCGATGGACGGCGCGAGCAAATTCGTGCGCGGCGACGCCATTGCCGCCATCCTCATCACCCTCATCAACATCGTCGGCGGCTTCGCCATCGGCATCCTGCAAAAAGGCATGACCATGACCGATGCGCTCCAAACCTACACCATCCTGTCCATCGGCGACGGCCTGGTTTCGCAAATCCCCGCCCTCATCACCTCCACGGCGGCGGGCGTGCTCATCACCCGCGCCACCGCCAGAAACAGCCTCGGCCACGAACTGGGCCGGCAACTGCTGTTTTACCCGCGCGCCCTCACCATCCTCGCCGCCATGCTCGCCATCATGGGCATAATGCCCGGCCTGCCCATGCTGCCATTTTGGACACTGGCCGCCATCATCGGAATGCTCTCCTATTCCATGCACCGCCACGGCGGAGTTCCCGAATTGTCCGCGCCAGCTTCAAAACCCGTCGGCGGTTCAGCCGCCCGCAACACCACCGGGCGAACCGCCGCCGGCGCAACCGCCGCCGGAACCGGTGCCAACGCCCCCGCGTCCGGCGAAACACGTTCGGCGGATCCGCTGGAGAATTTGCTCACGCTCGACACGATGCAAATTGAGCTGGGCATCGGCCTCGTTACCCTGGCCGACACCAGCAAGGGCGGCGATTTGCTGGAGCGCGTGACCGGCGTGCGCCGGAATTTCGCGCAGGAAATGGGCATGTTGATACCGCCCATCCGGCTGCGCGACAATTTGCAGCTCGGCACCAACGAATACCGCTTTTTGATCAAAGGCAACCCCATTGCGCAAGGCCAGCTTATGCCCGGCCAATGGCTGGCCATGAATGCCACCAACAGCCGCGTGACCCTCAAAGGCATCCCCACCGTCGAGCCCGTCTTCCAACTGCCCGCCACGTGGGTCACCGATGTTGAGCGCAAAAACGCGGAGACCGGCGGCTACACCGTGGTGGACGCGGCGAGCGTGCTGGTGACGCATTTGGCCGAGACGGTGCGGCGGCGGTGCCATGAAATCCTCACGCGGCAAGACGTGCAAACGTTGCTCGACAACCTCAAGAAAACGCATCCGGCGGTGGTGAATGAACTCGTGCCCGGACAACTGTCCATTGGGCTGATCCAGCGGATCTTGCAAAACCTGCTGGCCGAGGGCATCTCCATCCGCAATCTGGCGGGCATTTTGGAAAAGGTGGGCGACTGCGCGGCCTTCACGAAAAATCCCGACGAACTTTCCGAATACGCCCGGCGCGCGCTCGGCCCACAAATCGTCAAGCCGTTTCAAACCGACAACGGCCAGCTACGCGCCATCACGATGGATCCAAAACTGGAGCATCAACTGGCGCAAGGCGTGCGGCAGACGCCCGGCGAGACGGCGCTCGTCGTGGAGCCGCGGCTGGCGCGTCACGTCATGGATACACTCTCAAAATTTGTGCAGCAGATGTTGTCCAGCGGACAGCAGCCTGTGATATTGTGCGCGCCGCCATTGCGCCTGGCGTTCCGGCGCTTTTTTGAAAGCACGTTCAACGACCTCGCGGTGTTGTCGTATGCGGAAATCCCGCCGCGGGTGCAGGTGCAAAACCAGGCGGTGATTCCCAGTCCGGCGGAAGTGGTGTGAAAACGCATCGGTTCATTGCCGAAAACGCCGCCGCCGCGCTGGCGCAAATCCACGCGCAACTCGGCCCGGAGGCGGTGGTGTTGAGCGTGCGGCGGATGCCGCCGCAAGGAGTCGCGCAGCTATGGCAGCGGCGCGTGCAAATCGAGGTCGTGGCTGGCGTGCCGGACAAAACGTCCGCGCCAAAGCCGGAAAACATTTTACCGCCGCGGAATCTTTTCGAGAATGCCACCGGTTATATTTCCGACCCCGGCCGCTGGCAAAGCGTCGCGTGGCTGGAAACGATGGGACTGCTGCCGGCCAATGCGGAGCGGCTGCAAACGCATTTGCGCGCCGTGCGAGGCGACGCGCCGGATTCGCCGGAGGAAGAATGGAAAATTGTCAGCGGCGCGCTATCGCGTTTCTGGCTGAACCCGCCACCGCTCGACGACAGCGAAGCACGACCTCATGTTTTCATCGGGCCACCTGGTTCCGGCAAGACGACGGCGCTGTGCAAATGGCTGACGCTGGCCGCGCTGCTGGAGGAACGCGCCGCGCGCGTCTGGCGGCTGGATGGCGCCACGGCCAACACCGCGGATTTTCTGGCGATTCATTGCGAAATGCTCGGTGTGCCCCTGGAACGGTTCTGGACGCCAGAAGTCAAAAGTCGGAAATCAGAAGACGGAAATCAGAAGACGGAAATCGGAAATCCGACCCCTGACCTCCGACCTCCGACTTCTGAACTCTGGCTCGTGGATTTGCCGGGCGTGGAAATTTTCGACGCGCCGGCGCTCGGCGCTTTGCGAGACCAAATCGCCACGCTGCCATCGCCGCGCGTGCATCTGGTGCTGAACGCCGCGTATGAAACGTCCGCGCTGCTGGCGCAATGGCGCGCGTTCGAAGCCTGCCAGCCGGAGGATTTGATCTTCACACACCTCGATGAAGAACCGCGCCGGGTGAAATTATGGAACTTCGTGTTCGGCACAAATTGCAGCCTTCGTTTTCTGGGCGCGGGGCAAAAAATTCCCGGAGAATTCCGAAATGCGTCGCCGGAATTTTTATTTCCGGTGAAAATCCCCTGATTTCGCGCAAATTTCCACTTCCCAGCGCGTTTTTCCCCGGCTGGCAAACGGTTTGCTAATCAACCGCCAGACATCGAATGAAAGCTTTGATTATTCTGGGCGCGATTGTGGGATTTCTCATCGGCGCGGGCTTCGGCTTGGCCGCCAGCAGTCCGTGGCCGTCGGCCTTGTGGCGCGCGTGCGCCGCCGCCCTCACCGCCTGCATCCTCACCCGCTGGTGGGGCCGCATCTGGATGCAGGGGTTGCGCGACTCGCTGGAACAACGCCGCGTCCGGCGCGCGACCTCAAATGTTTCCACTCAACCCGTTAAAAAATTATGAGCACTGGCAGTTGCGATATCGAAGAGTCCGCCGAACGGAACGAACTCCGCCCCAACGCGCAGGAGCTTTGGCGGCATTACCAGAAAGAGTCGGGTGGCCAGTCTGAAAACGCCCTCGTGGAGCGTTACCTGCCCCTCGTGCGCTACGCCGTGGGCCGGCTGGCGATGACGCTGCCCGATCACGTGGACCGCGACGATTTGCACAGCGCGGGGCTGGTCGGTCTGTTGCAGTCGCTGCGGAATTACGATCCGGCTTCCGGCGCGTCGTTTGAAAGCTATGCGCGGCTGCGGATTCGCGGCGCGATGCTGGACGAATTGCGCCGCATGGACTGGGTGCCGCGCACCGTCCATGAAAAATCGCGGAAAATCCAGCAGGTGATCGGCCAACTCGAACAGCGGCTGGGCCGCGTGCCCACGGATGAGGAGACGGCTGCGGCCATGAAAATTTCACTGGCGGCCTACCGCGAGATGCTCGATGAAATCCGTCCGGCGCAATTCATCTGCCTGGACTCCGTCAGCACTTCAGACGGCGACGAAGCGGGCAGCCTTTACGAGGTGATTCCCAATCCCAACCAGGAAGGGCCGATGGAGCAGGTTTCGCAGACGGAATTGAAGCAGTTGGTTTTCGAGCGGCTCAAACAACTGCCGGAAATCCAGCGCAAGGTGCTGGCGCTCTATTACGGCGAAGATTTGCACCTGCGTGAAATCGCGGAGGTGTTCGGCCTGACCGAATCGCGCATCTGCCAGATTCATTCGCAGGCGATTCTTTCCATCCGTTCCCATTTGCAGCGGGTTGAAAACGGCATGGCCGGCCAAAAGAGGCCGCTTCCGCAATCATGACCATTTTCATCGGCATCATTATCGTCGTCGTTTCGATTTTAGGCGGCTTCAAGTTGGGTGGTGGCCAGCTCTTCTGGTTGTTTCACCCGAACGAGTTGGTGATCATCGGTGGCGGCGGGTTGGGCGCGTTGATCGTCATGTCCCCGCGCAAGGTGCTGGTGGACATGGGACGGGGTTTGTTGAATTCCCTCAAGGGCACGCCTTACAGCCGCGCCGCCTACGAGGAATTGCTCAAGGTGCTTTATGAACTGTTCCTGCTGGGCCGGCGGAACGGCATGATTGCGCTGGAGGAGCACATCTACGACCCGGCGAACAGCTCCATTCTCAACAAGTATCCGCTCTTTGCCGCCAACAAAAGCGGGGTGGAATTTCTTTGCAGCGGCCTCCGGCCGATCATTGACGGCAAGATCAAGCCCGACCAGTTGCGGTTGCTGCTGGACGCGGAGATTGACCGGCGCGAGACGGACAATTACGGCCCCGTCAACGTGCTGACCAAGGTTGGCGACTCCATGCCGGGTTTCGGCATCGTGGCGGCAGTGATGGGTATCGTGGTGACCATGGCCTCCATCAACGGCCCCATCGAGCAGATTGGCGAGAACGTCGCCGCGGCGCTGGTGGGAACGTTCCTGGGCATCCTGCTCGCCTACGGCTTTGTGAACCCGCTGGCGTTGAACCTGGAGTTCTCGGGGGTCGCCGAGCTGGATTTCACACGCTGCATCGCCTCGTGCGTCATCGGCTTTGCCAGCGGCATGGCGCCCGTCACGGCGGTGGAATTAGGCCGGCGCGGCTTGAGCGCCGAACTGCGCCCGTCGGCGGACGAACTTGAGGAAATGCTCAAGCCGCTGAAAAGCACCGGTGCCAAATGAAAAATACATCCGAAAACAGAAAACAGAAAACGGAAATTAAATTTCTGCTTTCCGCTTTCTTAATTTCTGCTTTGTTTTTATGAGCAAGCGCCATCAACATCACGGCGGTGCGTGGAAGACCGCCTACGCGGATTTCGTGACCGCGATGATGGCATTGTTCCTCCTGTTGTGGCTGACGTCGCAGGACAAAAAAATCAAGGAGGCCGTCGAGCGCGCCTTCCGCAACCCCTTCTCGGCGGTCAACAAGGAATCCACCGGCATCATCCCCAACTCCAACAAGGACGCCAGCTCCCAGAACAAGTCCAAAGGCAATTACCAGTCCGTCACCGCCCTCGAAATGCAGATGATGCGCAAAGTCACCGAAGACATCGCCAAGATGCTCGCCCAAAGCCAGGAGCTCGAACAAAGCGTCCAGATCGAGCTCACCCCCGACGGCGTGCGCATCAACATCTTTGACCGCTCGCAAAAACCCGTCTTTGAGCCCGGCACCGACCAGTTCACCGACTACGGCAATTGGGTCTTTTCCACCCTCGCCTGGGAAATCGCCCGCTTTGATGCCTTTCGCATTGAATTGGAAGGCCATACTGTGACGGGTGACAAGCCTGGTCCACTGTTCACTGTCCACAGTCCTCAGTCCAAGGTCTCAAGTCCCATGTCCAAAGTCCCAAGTCCGGCTCTGGACTGGAGTCTGTCTGCGATGGGCTTTTATCCGGCTGCTGACAATTGGGATTTGTCCACCGAACGCGCCAACGCCGCCCGCCGCAAACTCATCGCCAGCGGCGTCACCGCCAAACAAATCTTCAAGGTCTCCGGCTTCGCAGACACCCAGCCCATCCAGCCCATGCCCGGTCTGGCCCCCAACCTCGAATCCAACCGCCGCGTCACCGTCTTGTTGAAGGTGGAAGACGCGGATGCCGCCGCCCTCGGGGCCGGCGCCGGGCCGGAAGCCGCCTCGCTGGACCAATCCCCGCCATGAAAGCAGAAATGTCTAATTCCTAAACCATAATGACTAAAGAATGTCCAAATGCTCAAATGACGAACGTGCCGCACCGTTTGGTCATTGGTGCTTGGTCATTATTTAGTCATTCGTCATTAGGGTTTCGTCATTTTCCATGGTTTCGTCATTCAGTGGCAACTGGATGTGACAAGGGACAAGTGGCATGTGACACGAAGACTCAAACCTTTCACCTGTCACCCGACACCTGTCACCTGTCACCTTTTTGTCACTCGTCACCTGTCACTTTGCACTTTTATGAACGAACCCTTTGTGCCGCTCAACCCCATCGCCGCTGCCGGTCAGAACCGGACGGGCTTCCGCGTCTCCATCGTCAGCCACGCGGACAATCTCCGTCCCTTCCAGCCGCTGGGCCATGCCGGAACCAAATGCCAGAACCCAGAACCTCGCGTCACCTTGCAGCGTGACGGCGACCGCGTCACCAGCATCCACATCCATTGCAGTTGCGGCCAGGTCATTGAACTGGCGTGCGTTTATGGAAATGAAAAATGAAGAAGGCGGAATGACTCAATTAAATTCCTAATTCCTAAATCCTAATGACTAAAAAAACAAAGCAGAAAACAGAAAACAGAAAACAGAAATTAAATGTCCGCTTTCTGCTTTCCCAATTTCTGTTTTGGTCTTCCGGCGCTTCGTCATTAGTCATTTTCCCCAGTCATTCGTCATTAGGGTTTCGTCATTTTCCATGGTTTCGTCATTCAGTTGCACCCGGCAAATTCTGCAACGCGCCCACCCGTTCGGGGCAGCTTTTGCCAGTCACCGGCGGTGTAAAGGATTTTATCCCGGCAAAAGCCGCCCTTTTGGCCCGTGGCACAACCGTTGCTCCGCAATCCTCCACATGAACGTGAGCCTCTATCAAGCCGCCGCCGCGATGAACGCCCAAACGCGCTGGCAGGAGATGATTACCGAGAATCTCGCGGCGGGAACCGTCCCCGGCTTCCGCAAACAGGAAATTTCCTTCGCCGATGTCGCCGCCGCCTCGCCCGTGCAAATGGACGGCGCCACGCCCGCCAACTTTTTGATTCCCGTTGCCAATACCTCCACCAGCTTTCAGCAAGGCGAACTCCGCCCCAGCGGCCAAGCCACCGACTTTGCCATAGACGGCCCCGGCTTTTTTGAAATCCAACTGCCCAACGGCGACAAGGCCTACACCCGCGACGGCGAATTCCAGCTCAACGCCAAAGGCCAGCTCACCACCAAACAAGGCTGCCCCGTCCTCGGCAACTCCGGCCCCATCCAATTTGACCCCAACAACGCCTCGCCTCTCACCGTATCGGCCACCGGCCAGATCACCCAGGCCGGCGAGTCCAAAGGACAGTTGCGCCTCGTCACCTTTGCCAACCCCAACTCACTTACCGCCACTGCCGACGGATGCCTCATCCCCGACCAGCCCGGTGCCACGCCCACGCCGGCCGACAGCAAAACCACGGTGCAACAAGGATTTCTCGAAGCACCCAACACCTCGCCCACCGTGGAGATGGGCAGCCTCATCAACGCTATGCGCATATTCGAGGCCAACCAGAAAGTCCTCCAAACCCAGGACGACCGCATGGGCCGCGCCATCACCGACCTGAGCGGCACCACGTGACCTGATCGAAAATCAAGCGAAACCCAATTATGCTCCGCGCCCTCTACTCCGCCGCCGCCGGGATGGAATCCCAGCAGATGAACCTCGATGTCATCTCCAACAACCTCGCGAACGTCAACACCACCGGCTTCAAAAAAAGCAAGGTTGAGTTCCAGGAACTGCTCTACCAAACCACCCGCGCCCCCGGCGCTGACCTCGGCTCCGGCAACCAGTTGCCCACCGGCATCCAAGTGGGCCAGGGCTCGCGGCCCGTCGCCACCGCCCGCATTTTCACCAACGGCGATCTCACCCAGACCGGCGAACAGCTCGACGTCGCCGTCCAAGGCAACGGCTTTTTTCAAGTGCAAATGCCCGACGGCACCAGCGCTTACACCCGCGACGGCGCGTTCAAGACCGATTCCACTGGTCGCATTGTCACCAGCGACGGCCTGCCCGTCATCGGCGGATTTCAGCCCGTGCCCGCCGGCACCACCAACATCACCATCGGCTCCAACGGCAACGTCACCTACACGGGCGCGAGCGGCGCTACGACGTTTCAGGTGCAACTCGTCCGCTTCAACAACCCCGCCGGCCTCGAAAGCGAGGGCAGCAATCTTTACAAGGAATCTCCCGCATCCGGCACACCCGAACTCGGCACGCCTGGCCAGAACGGTTACGGGACGCTCAACCAGGGTTACCTCGAACTGTCCAACGTGAGCGTCGTGGAGGAAATGGTCAATCTAATCCAAGCCCAGCGGGCTTATGAGGTGAATTCCAAGGCCGTGCAGGCCGCCGACGAAATGATGCAGCAAAGCAACAATATGAAACGGTGATAATTTCCAAAATCTAATGACTAAAGAAATCCCAATGACGAGGAATTCGGAGTGCGGAGTGCGGACTTTCGAGTGCGGAGTTTGGAGTGCGGAGTGCAGAATTCCGCATTCCGCATTCCGCACTTTCGTCATTCATCCGTTGGTCGCCGGATGTTTGATGTTGGGAGTTGCCCGGCTCCGCGCGGACGAACCCGCCGCGCCCCCCCTGCCCGCTCCCGCCCGCGAGGCCACCACCAACACCAACACCATCCTCGACGAAGCCGCCGTCACCCGGCTGCTCACCGCCGCCATTCAGGAACAATACCCCAGCGCCGACGGCAAACTGGATTTGCATTTCACCCGCCCCTGGGCCATCCGCACCGCTACTAACGGACCCGTCACACTGAAAATTCTCGACCTGCCGAACGACGGCGTAACCTCGTCATTCCTCTGCCGGTTTGAAATCGTTTGCGCCAACGGCAACAGCCTCGGCAATTGGCAGATGCCCGTGCAAGCGCACCTGTGGCGCGAGGTTCACATCGCCCGCACCATGCTCAAGCCCGGCGACCCGCTGGCCGACGCCGACATCGCGCTGGAGCGCCGCGACGTGCTGACGCTGCGCGCGCCGCTGGCCGAGATTGCCGACGGCGACACGACGCTGGAAATCGCCGAATCTGTTCCGGCCGGTTCGCCGCTGTTCGCGCGCTGCGTGAAGGTGCGTCCGGTCATCCATCGCGGCCAGATGACCACCGCGCGGCTCGAAGACGGCACGCTGACCGTGACCATGAAAGTGCAAGCCCTGGAAGACGGCACCCCCGGCCAAACCATCCGGCTGCGCAATTTGCAATCCGACCATGATTTCAGCGGCAAAGTCCTCAACGAAAAAACCGTCCTCGTCTCCCTCTAATTAACATGAAAACGACAAACCCAACCAAAAGCCAAAGCAGAAAGCAGAAAGCAGAAAGCACAAATTTAATTTCTGTTTTCTGTTTTCCCAATTTCTGTTTTCGTCTGGTGCTTTCTGCTTTCCTCATTTCTGCTTTTATTTCCGCCGCTCCGGCGCAATCGCTGTGGCACGCGGACACCTCGCGCTCCATGTTTGCGGACAAACGCGCCACGAGCACCGGCGACATCATCACCATCATCGTGTCCGAGGCCAGCACCGCGAGCAAAAACAACTCCACCGTCACCGAAAAGAAGTCCGGTTTAAGCGCCGCCATCAGTTCGTTTATTTATCCCGGCATCCTGGCCCACGGCGGGCAGATGCCGGCGATGAATTACAATTCCGACCTCACGCACAACGGCAGCGGCGCCATTAGCGACTCCGAAGCCGTGGTGGCCAAGATAGCCGTGCGCATTGTGGACGTGCTGCCCAATGGCAATTTCGTGGTCGAAGGCAAACGCGAGACGGCGTTCAGCGGCGAGCACCAGACGATCGTGTTGCATGGCGTGGTGCGCTCCGATGACGTGGCCTCGGACGACACCGTGCAAAGCTACAACGTGGCCGACGCCACCATCCAGATCATCGGCAAGGGCACCGTTACCGACAGCCAGAACAAAGGCTGGTTCACCCGCGTTTGGGACAAATTGAATCCTTTCTGACCATGCCACTCGTGAAATGACTAATTTCTAAATCCTAATGACTAAAGAAATCCCAATGACCAAATCCGAAAATGCCCTGTCACGTTTGAACCACGTTGGGTCATTCGGGCTTCGTCATTCTTTAGTCATTCGTCATTATGGTTTAGTCATTTTCCATTTTTTAGTCATTCGCACTGCGTCATTCGTCATTTTTTCAGCAGTCCTGCTGGCGGGAACAATTCCCGCGCCGGCCTCCGGCGTGCGGGTGCGTGATCTGGTGATGGTGGCGGGGGCGCGCGACAACCAGCTCGTCGGCTACGGCCTCGTCGCCGGGCTGAATAATGAAGGCGACAAGGATCCGATTTACACGCAGGCCACCCTCGCCAATATGTTGCAACGTTATGGCATCAAGGTGCCGGCCACGACGCTCTCGTCAAAAAACGTCGCCGTAGTCATGGTTACTGCGGAAATTCCGGCGTTTATCAAGCCAGGTCAGCGGCTGGACGTGCAGGTCGCCTCGATGGGCGACGCCAAATCGCTGCAAGGCGGCGTGTTGCTGCAAACGCCGCTGCTCGGCGCGGACAACAAGGTCTATGCCGTGGCCCAAGGCCCGATCCTGGTCGGCGGATTCACTGCTGGCGCGGGCGGCGCGGGCGGCGCGACGGTGACGAAGAATAATCCGACGACGGCGACCATCATTGGCGGCGCGCTGGTGGAGAGCGATATTCCCACGACGATTGTGCATGACAACAACTTGGAGTTGCTGCTGCGCAATCCGGATTTCACCTCGGCCTCACGGCTGGCCACCGCCGTCAATGAAGTGTTCACCAACAGCGCCCATGCGGTGGATTCCACGACGATCCGGGTGCAATTGCCGGAGGGCGCGGAGGCGGCGCCGGTGGACTTCATCGCGCGGCTCGAAGACATCGAGGTGACGCCCGACACGCCGGCGCGCATCATCATCAACGAGCGCACCGGCACCATCGTGGCGACGGCCAACATCCAGATTTCGAGCTGCGCCATTGCGCAGGGCAGCATCACCATCAATGTCGCCTCCACGCTCACCACGTCCCAACCCAGCCCGTTGAGCAATGGGGGCAAAACCACGGTGACACCCAGCACCGACACCCAGGTGACGGAAAACAAATCCGCGGTCATCACGTTGCCGGAAATGCCCACGGTGGAGAAGGTGGCCTCGGCGTTGAACACGCTGGGCGCGACGCCGCGCGACATCATGGCGATTTTGCAGGGGATGAAGCAGGCCGGCGCGTTGCAGGCCGAATTGATCATCAAATAAATGAACGTCGCCCCGCTCCAAAACAATCCCGCCGCAGACCTGCCCATCGAGCAGCTCGCGCACAATCGCACGTTGACCGAGCAGCAGAAGGTGGGCGAGGTTTCGCGCCAGTTCGAGGCGCTGTTGTTGCGCCAGATTTTGCAGGAAACGCAGAAAACGGTCATTCCATCCAAGTATGCGGATAATTCCACCACCGCGAGCATTTATCACGACATGGTGGCCAACCAGCTCGCGGACAGCATTTCAAAGTCGGGCACTGTGGGACTGGCGCAATCGCTTGAGCGACAACTGACGCGGCAGCTCCAACCAGCTTCGACGACCGGACCTGATCGCTCTGCGGTGACAAAATCCCACCTGCCTCCCGAAACGGACACGGCCCGCCCAACCCTTTTGCATAAAAGTGCCCCGTGGCAGGCGACGAATGTCAAGAACAGCGCCGAACCTCGCGCGCGAAATCAGGCCATTCGTCATTTGTCACCGGTCACCGCTTTTTCAGCTAAACCAAACGCACCCTCACTACCACAACCATGAAAGATTTTTTGCACGACCTCATTGACTCGCTCCGGGAAGAATTGAAGGAATACGGCGAAATGATCGCCCTGCTCGACCAGCAGCAGGAAATGGTCATGCGCCGCCAGACGCAGGACCTGCTCCAGTGCGTCCAAGCCATCAACACGCAGGTGGACAACATCACCGCCGCGCGGCGGGAACGCGAACAGCGCCAGCGCGTCGTGGCGCGGCTGTTCGGTCTGGCCGAGGATACGCCCTTCGCCTTGCTCCTGCCTCATCTGCCCGGCGATTACCGCCCGCTGGTCCAGGCGCTCGTCTCTGAAAATAATGAATTGCTCAAGCGCATCCAGCGCCGCGCCCGGCAAAATCACCTGCTCTTGAGCCGCATCGTGGAATTGATGCAGCGGCTGTTCGATCCGTTTTTCCCCGACCGCCAGCCGGCGACCTACGACGATTCCGGCGCGATGGCCGCCGCCGCCGCGTTGCCCAAGCATTCGCTTTACGAAGCCATTGGATGAAAACCAAAGCCAAAACAGAAATTGGGAAAGTAGAAAGCAGAAATTTCATTTCTGTTTTCAGCTTTTTGCTTTCTGCTTTTTTTTAACATGCTCGGCCTTTTCAACACTTTGAATATGGGGGCGCGCGCGATGTCGGCGCAGCAGGTTGGCGTGGAGGTGACTGGCCAGAACCTCGCCAACGCCAACAACCCCGCCTACGCGCGGCAGCGCGTCCAGCTTCAGACGAGCACCCCGACGCCGACCAGCATCGGCATGGAAGGCACCGGCGTCGAGGCCACTTCCATCCAGCAGGTCCGCGACCAATTGCTCGACAGCCAGATCCAGTCCGAGTCCAGCGTCGGCGGCTACTGGAATTCGCAGCAAAGCGCGCTGCAAAACGCGCAGACGCAGTTGAATGAATTTCTTAACTTGAATTCCACCAGCGGCACTTCCGGCAGCTCGGCGGACACGCAGGGCTTGTCCGACCAGTTGAACAATTTGTTCAACGCCTTCCAATCGGTGGCGACCAGCCCGACGGATCCGTCCGCGCGGGTCTCGCTCGTGAACGCGGCGCAGTCGCTGGCGTCGGGCTTCAACCAGGCTTCGCAAAATTTAAGCACGCTGAACGGCCTGCTCAACACGTCCGTCAGCAACGACGTCGCGTCCGCCAACCAGTCGCTGTCTGACATCGCCAGCCTCAACGACGAGATTGCCAAGGCTACGGCCTCGGGCGGCAACGCGAATGACCTGGTGGATTCACGGGAACAGGATTTGGAAAATCTGTCCAAGCTGGTGAACATCCAGACGGCGAGCAATTCCGACGGCACCGTCAGCGTGAGCATCAGCGGCCAGGAGCTTGTCACCGGCAACAAACTTACCGACACGCTGACGACATACGATCCCGGCAACGGAAATTTGCTCGTGCAGACCGCGTCGTCCGCCACGCCGCTGACGCTTTCGGGCGGCTCGATTCAAGGCATGATTGACGCCCGCGACGAAACGCTGGCCACACTGCGCAGCGGACTGGACACGATGGCGTCGTCGCTCATCACTCAAGTTAATGGCATTTATCAAAACGGTTACGATCTCAACGGCAACCACGGCGCGGATTTCTTCACCGGCAGCGACGCCGCGACCATCGGCGTGAATCCAGCGGTGGCCAACGACCCGTCGCAAATCCAGGCTGCCGGAACCGCGAATGCCACCGGTGACAATTCCATCGCGCTGCAACTGGCGCAGTTGGGCCAGCAATCCATCGCCGCGCTGAACAACCAGACCTTCAGCGGCGCCTACGCGCAGGACGTGCAGAATTTCGGCAACGCGCTCTCCAATGCCAACGACCAGGTGAACAATTACAATTCCGTCAACACCATGCTGCTGAACCAGCGCGACTCGGTGAGCGGCGTTTCGCTGGACGAGGAAACGACGAATTTGATCACCTATCAAAAAGCCTACGAATGCTCGGCCAAGCTCATCTCCACGGTGGACGAGATGCTGCAGACGGTGGTGAACTTGAAGAGCACTTGAACGGAAAATGACTAATTCCTAAACCATAATGACTAAAGAATTCCCAATGACAAATACCAAATGGCAAATGGCGTTCCGGCGACTGGTCTGCCATTCGTCATACGAGCTTCGACATTTTTTAGTCATTAGTGCTTCGGCATTAGCCATTCCCAATTCTGGCTCCTGTGTTTCACAGTTCCAACGGCACTTCGGTCAAACGACTTGAACCCGCAACTCCACGAAACTTATGCGCATCGCAGGCACTTCTTACACGGATTCAATGGTCAGCCAGTTGAACCTGCTGTCCGCGCAGCAATACCAACTTCAAAACCAGGCCTCGACCGGCCAGACAATTTCCGCGCCGTCGGACGACCCGACGGGCATGGCCCTGGCTCTCAATTTGCAGGCCGACAACAGCGCGGTGACGCAATACGCGCAAAACATTTCCACGCTGCAAAACCGCGCCACCATCGCCGGCAACGCGCTGTCCTCCCTCCAAACCATTGAGGAGCGCGCCAGCGAAATCGCCACGTCCGCCGATGGCGCGTCGTCTCCGGCGCAGTTGCAGGCCAATGCCACCGAGGTGACGCAGTTGATCCAGCAGGCGGCGCAATTAATGAACACGCAGGACGGCAGCCAGTATGTCTTTGGTGGCACCGCCTCCGGCAGCGCGCCGTTCACGGTGAGCACGGACGCCAGCGGCAACGTCACCGCAGTGACGTATTCGGGCAATGCGGACGTGGCAACGGCGGAAGTGGGGCAAAACGCGACGCTGGCTGTGGACGCGCCCGGCGAGAACAATTCCGGTTCCGGCGCGCGCGGCGTGGTAAGCGACAGCCGTTATGGCGCGGATTTGTTCAATCACCTGATTTCGCTCCAGAACAATTTGTTGTCCGGCAACACCGGCGCCATCACGGCCACGGACGCGAAAAATCTGTCCAATGACAGTGACAACATCATTTATCAGGTCGCGACCAACGGCGCGGCGCAGACGCGGCTGACGGCGGCGGCATCGTTCGCCTCGGCACAGCAGAGCGGATTGCAGCAGAGTTTGACCAGCGTGGCGGGGGCGGATTTGGCGCAGACGTTGACGCAATTGACGCAGGCCAACAACGCCTACCAGGTGGCGCTCCAGACCAGTTCGCAAATCATGCAACTGCAACAATATGTTTTGAGTTCGCTGCCGTAAATGTGACAAGTGACGGGTGACGGGTGACGGGAAAAAGGCCGCACTGCGAAGCTAAGCGCCACTGGTCACTTGTCACTCGACACTCAAATCAACTCCTAAATCCTGACGAATGACGCCGATAAATTCCTAATTCCTAAATCCTAATGACTAAAGAAATCCCAATGACGAAGGCCGAATGGAAATTAACCGTGCGAACGGTCATTCGTCATTCGGGCTTGGTCATTATATAGGCATTCGTCACTATGGTTTGGTCATTTTCCATGGTTTAGGAATTTATCTGCGTCATTTGGGTTTAGTCATTTTTCATGTCACCCGTCACCCATCACGTTTCCATGTGGCAGGTGGCAGGTGACAAGTGACAAGTGCAGCGACAATCGCCGTGCCGCCCTTTTCCCGTCACCCGTCACCGCTCCGCGCTGGACACTCCGCGCCGGAAGCCGTCACGTTTCCACCATGTTCCACACAGGCGGGGGGCAAATTCCGCCGGGAGGGAGACAAAATTGCCGGGTGGATCGGGCTTCCGATTTGGTTTCGGACATCGGGTTTGTTTGCCGGACGATTTTTTTGCCGGTTTTTCAAGCATTTAGCCCGCGCGCGCAGTCGGTTGGTTCCGTGGCACACTCGTTGCTAAACAGGTGACAACATGACAAGCGCCAATGTAATTGAATGCGAAGAGCCGGAAGTGGCCGAGGCCATTCCCTGCTGCGAGGTGCGGATGCCGGCGGGATTGCTGGGCTTCGAGCACATGAAAGATTACCTGCTCATCGCCAAGCCCGGCGAAGCGCCGTTCCGCTGGTTGCAGGTGAAAAACAATCCGGCGCTCGCCTTCGTCGTCATCGAGCCGCTTTATTTCATGCCGGATTACCAGCCGGACATTCCGGAGGCGGACGTGGAACTGCTGGAATTGACTTCGCCGGACGACGCGGCGGTCTATGTCATCGTCACGGTGGCGGGTCCGCACCGCGCCACAGTTAATTTGAAGGGGCCAATCGTCATCAATCGCAACACCGGCGTGGGCAAGCAGGTGGTCATCGCCAACGCCGCGCAATACTCGGTCCAGCAGCCATTGCCGCTCAACGGAAACGCCGGCTGACACGCGCCATGCTCATCCTCTCGCGCAAATCCGGCGAAAGCATCGTGATTGACGGGCGCATTCACGTGAAGATCGTGCGCGTGGAAGGCGACGTGGTGAAAATCGGGATTGAAGCGCCGGCCGAGGTGCCGGTGCATCGCCGGGAAGTCTACGAGGAAATCCAGCACAGCAACCAGCAGGCGCTCACCCGGCAGTGCACGGCATTGCCGAAACTGCCGCTGACGACAACGGCAAAACCGAAACGAGAAACCGCCAAAAGCGTGTGACCGGCGAAGCAAACATTTTGGCCGCCCAACCGGCGGCAACAAATTCTGGAACCATCCGGCCGGCAGGACATGGCGTGCCTGACCACGCGCCACGAACCGGGCCGGGGTTGTTCCAGTAACATGGTCAGCGAATTTCGTTCGTCCAAAGGACGTAACCGCTGGCTCCTTCCTCGGGCGGGCCGATGATCAGTCGGCCCGCCCGTAAAAGAAACGGGCAGTCAGAAATTTATGAGCAACACCGCCAATTTGTTCGTGCCGGAAAACGCCGATTTGGAAGGCGAACTGGAATTTTCACCGCCGGGGCCTGCCATTTTTTTTGACAACGCCCGGCAAAATTATTTTGCTCAACCGGGCCGAATCGGCGCGTGCGAAGCCCTCGTCAGCCATTATGAATCCCGGTTGAACGCCGCCGACGGCGCGGTGCTCCACCTTGGCGCTGGCCGCGGTGAATTGATGGAGACCCTGCGCCAGCATGGATTCGCGGTCATGGGCTGCGAGTCGTTGCCGGGGCCGGCGCGGCTGGCGCGCGCGATGCACGGTTTTGACGCGCGCACGTTGCAATGTTCCAGCGCGGAAAATTTCCTGCGTTGGATGCGGCGCATCGGGCAAAAGGCCCAGGCGGTTTTCTTCCGCCACGCTTGGGAACACAATCTCGAACTCCAGGCGCTCCTGTCCCGGATGGCGGAAATTTTGTGCGACGGCGGCAGGATCATCGCCGTGCTGCCGCCGCCGGACGCGGACCATCCGCGCGTGGCGCATTTGAGTTTTTTGAACGAACTGGCCGTCGCCGGCGCGTCCAGCAGCACCTGTTTCGAGATCGAGAGCGTTGACTGCGACTTTGACGGCCGGTTCATGGCTTTTGTGCTTAAAAAAACGCCGGCGCTATCGCGCGTTTCCACCGGCGTCACCTCATGAAAATTCATCCACATCCCGCATTGGATTTGCCTCCGGATTTCTGGCAACGCGACGCTTCGCTGCGCCGCGCCGCCGAGATGATCGAACACAGCGCCGGCCGCATCCGGGCCGTGTCGTTTGATTTCTTCGACACGCTGGTCTGGCGGATGGTCGGCAAACCCACCGACGTATTTTACGAGGTGGGCCACCGTTTGCATCGGGAAAGCTTGCTGCCGGCGAGAATTTCACCCGCGGATTTCGAAGTGTTGCGCCGGCACGCCGAATACAAAACGCGTGAAGTCCAAAACACGAAAACCTCCGCCTGGGAAGACATCAGCATCCACGACATCTACGGCCAGCTCAAAATGATTGTCCAAGACCCGGTGGCGGGGGTTAAAACCGAACACGGCGTGGAAAGCGACCTTTGTCTGTTGAATCCGATCATGGCCGGTTTCATCGAGCACGTCCGTCGCCGCGGCCTCCAGGTGTTGATCCTTTCGGACATTTATCTTTCCGCGGATCATTTGCGCGGGATTCTGCGGGCCAACCATTTCGACCCGGCGATCTTCGATGCCATCCTGACCTCGTGCGACACGGGCGCGTGCAAAGGCACGGGCAACCTTTTCCGGCGTGCGCTGAAAACACTGAAGCTCGAACCCGGTCAACTGCTCCACATCGGCGACAATTTTGGATCGGACGTGGCTGGCGCCCGCAAGGCCGGCGTGCGCGGCTGCCATTACCGGCAGAGCACGCCGGAAATCAACACCATCCTTGACCGTGAAAAATTCCTGTCTGGCGGGCAAACCCCGCCGTTCAGCTTCAATTCACTCCGTCTGCTCGCGGCGCGGTATTTTGCGGGGGCATCCGACGCGGCGTTTTTTGGCCGTTCGGGCGCTTTGTTGTTGGGGCCGTTGTTGACGCGCTATGCCACGTGGGCGTGCGACCAGTTTGTCGCCGCAGGCGTGCGCAAAGTCGGGGCGTTCATGCGCGAGGGGGAAATTCTCGGCAAGTTGCTACAGAACGAAGCCGATGCAATGGGCCATGCGCTTGAAATCACGCCGCTTTATGTGAACCGCAAATCCACCGACCTTGCCGCCATCGGCAAATTGTCGGCGGACAATCTCATTGACTGGCTCGAACGTCGCCAGACGCTGCCCATAAAAACCATCCTGGAGCATTTTGGCCTGCATCCGGCTGACGTGCAAAAAATGCCATTCTCACCGGAGGAAAAAGCCGACACGCACGAACGCATTCTCAAGCTGGCCAAATATCTTTTCACGTCGGAAATCGCCGGACGCATCGAAGCCAAAAGCGCCGAGGAACGCCGCAAGGTCATTGATTATTTCCAACCCTGGCTGGAGTCTGGAGCACCGGTTGGCTTGTGCGACCTCGGTTACAATGCCTCCGCGCAGTTCCAACTCAAGCGCATCCTCGACATTGAAGGTCGCCCGGCGCATTTGATCGGTTGCTTCCTGGTGACGTGCGAGCGCGCCGCCCGCCGGATGCTCGACGGCCTTGATGTCCGGCATTTCCTCGGCGCATTTGGCCGGCCGGATTTCGATTACTTTGCCTTTCTGCGTTCACCCGCCTTTGTTGAACAATGTCTGACCGCGCCTATTGGCACCACCCTGGGTTACCAGCGGGAGGCTGACGGCACGGTAAAGCCGGTGCTGGATGAAATGCGCTTCTCGCCGGATTTGTTGCGCTGTCAGCGTGGTTTCAAAGACGGCCTGCTATTCTTTCAAAAACTCTGGCTTTGGTTCCGCGCGCAGAAACCAGAATTGCTCGGCGGTTTGTCGGAGGATTCACGGCGGATTCTGGCCGATCTGGATCGCAGTTGCGCGCCAATCTTGACCCGGGTCACGGCCTTTCCACTGCTGGATGAACTGTCACATTTCGGCTCGCTGCCGCTGGACGATTATTATTTTGCCGAAGGCGTCAAAATGATTTGCGGCCCGCGGGAGCTTGAACTCGCGCGCACACGCAACTATGTGAAATTGGTCAACGGGCAGGGTGTGCTTTGGCCGCAAGGCGCCTTTCAGATGGAAAACCCGCGCGTTGCTTCCGACTTTTTTTCCTGCGGCAAGGCGATGCTGCTGTGCAATCCCAGCGGAGACGATAATGGCGAATATCCGGAATTAACGATCACGGTGTCGCCGCAACGCGACGCCGGCCGGCTGCGCGAATGCCTGAACCGGTTGAAACTGATTTCCAGCCGCAACCCGCGCTGCGAAATCGTTTTGCTGGCCGAGAAGGACGACCTGGAAACAGCCGTCATCGCGCAGGAGTTTACCAGCGAAATCAAATGGATCCGCGTCCTGAAACGCCCGCCGCAACAATCCTGCATCCAGCAGTTGAATTTCGTCGTGGACAGTTCCGTGGCCTCATTTGTGGTTTTCATTGACGGGAACACACCGATGTCGCCGGGCTGGGACGTGGCGATGCTGAACGCCATCCGCACGGGGCACGATGCCGCCATTGTGTTTCCATCGCCGCGCCAACCGGAGGCAAATCCAGAAAAACTGGCTCCGGAAAATTCCTTGGACGCGCTCACCCGCTGTTTCCTCATCCGTCGTTCCGCTTTCGTCGAAGGACTGGGTTTCAATGAAAAACTGGGCCGCGCGGCCACCGCTTTGAACCTCATGTTCCAGATGAACGACCTGGGATGGAAGACCGTCGTCTGCCGCGAGGCCGTGGCCGAGATAAAAGCCGCGTCCACCAGCCGGCTCCCGGCGGCGGACGTCAAATACCTGAAATCCCGTTGGTCGGATTTCGCCCGGCGGATCGCGGCGATTTTGCAGGAGACTTCCGCAAATGCCGTGGCCGCGAATACCGGCATCCCGGTTGTGAGCTGGATCGGCTCCTTCCTGGACCACGGCAGCCTCTCCCATGTGAACCGCGAATTGACGGGCGCGTTGAAACAATTCCCCGGCATCGAAATCCGGCGCGTCAGCACCGGCACGGCGGCATCGCGGGGCTTTGAACATCTCGCGCGGGAAATTTTGCCCGTTGCCCCGGTTGACGCCGCCGTGACCGTGCGCCACGCCTGGCCCCCGGATTGGGAACGTCCGCTCAACGGAAAACTTGTCGTCATCCAGCCGTGGGAATTCGGCCCGCTGCCGCAGGATTGGGTGAGCCGCGCGCGCGGCGTGGACGAGTTCTGGACCCCGACCCGGTTTGTCCGCGACCGCTACATCGAGTCCGGCATCGCCGCGGAAAAGGTCTTTGTCGTGCCCAACGGGATTGACCCGGACAAATTCAATCCGCAGGCCGCGCCGATGAAACTGGCCACTCAAAAGAAGTTCAAATTCCTCTTCGTCGGAGGCACCGTCGGCCGCAAAGGCCCGGATGTGTTGCTCAACGCGTTTTTGAGTTCGTTCACCGCAAAGGACAACGTCTGCCTCGTGATCAAGGATTTTGGCGGAAAAACATTTTATCAGGGCCAGACCTTTGCCGCGCAAATCCGCGCCGCCCAGGTCCGGCCCAACGCGCCGGAAATTCTTTACCTCGACGACGAACTTTCACCCGATGTGCTGCCCGGACTTTACACCGCCTGTGACTGCCTTGCGCATCCCTATCGCGGCGAGGGTTTCGGTCTGCCGGTGCTGGAAGCGATGGCCTGCGGCCTGCCGGTCATTGTCACCGCTGGCGGCGCGACGGATGATTTTGCCGGCAAGGAATTCGTCTTTCATGTTCCGTCAAAACGCATTTCCATTGGCGACTCCGTCAGCGGCATGAAACTCGCCGGCCAGGGCTGGCTTTTGGAACCAGATGGTCAGGCGCTCGTTTCGCAGATGAAATGGGTGGTCGCAAACCGCGAGGCCGCCCGCGACCGGGGCGCCCGCGCCAGCGAATATGCTCGCCGTGATTGGACCTGGAAACACGCCGCGCAAATCGCCGGCCAGCGTCTGCAATTGCTGGCCGTCAGCCGGGAGTCAAACGCCGCAAAATCGCCTTTGCCACCGACTCCAAAAGTTGTATCGGTCCCGCCGCCACCCGTCGTGCGAATCGGCAATCTGGACGAAGCGCGCTCGCAGTTCGGACGGCGCGATCTCGGGGCCGCGTGGAATTCAGCCATCGCGGCAATTTCCATCCGGCCATTTCATCCCGAAGGATATTTGCTGCTCGCCGAAATTGCGCTGGCTGCCGGCGACGCCAACACCGCCCGCGCCTGCGCGCAACGCGCCCGCGTTCTCGCGCCGGATTGGAAAGCACCGAAACAATTTTTGAGCAAGCCGCTCAAGGGGAATGCGCAGCATGAATGGCTTGTCTTACCGGATCAAATCGGAAATCGGAAATCGGAAATCGGAAATAGATTGTCCGTTTGCTTGATTGTCAAAAACGAGGAGCAATTTCTGGCGCAATGCTTGAAATCCATTCACGGTTTGGCGCAGCAGATTGTCGTCGTGGACACCGGCTCGACCGACCGCACCGTGGAAATTGCAAAATCATTCGGCGCGGAAATTTATTCGTTCGCCTGGTGCGACGATTTTTCCGCCGCGCGCAACGCCGCGCTGGAACACGCCACCGGCGACTGGGTTTTGATGCTCGACGCCGACGAGGAATTGCCAGCCGCCGAGCATGAGCGGTTGCGCGCCGACATGAAGCGCGCGGAGGTGATTGCCTTCCGCCTGCCGCTGGTGAACAAAGGCGAGGAAGCGCACGGACGGCATTGCGTCCCGCGTTTTTTACGCAACGCGCCGGGCGTTTATTATTACAGCCGGATTCACGAGCAGGTTTTTCCGAGCCTCGTCCAGCTTGGCCGGGCATGGGGAATGAAGACCGCCATCGGCGCGGCGGAATTGCTCCACCACGGCTACTCGAAGGAAATCGTCCGGGACCGAAATAAAATTGAACGCAATTTGAAATTGCTCCGGCAGGCGGTTGTGGAATTTCCCAACGACCCGAATTTGCAGATGAACCTCGGCCTCGAACTCGTCCATTCCGATGATTTGCCACCGGGCCTGGCGCATTACCGCGAGGCGTTCCGGCTGATGTCCGCGCAACCACCGGCCGAGGTCACCCCCGAATTGCGCGAAGTGCTGCTCACGCAACTCTCGTGTCACCTCTACAAGGTGCGCGCGCACGACGAGATCGTGCAGGCGCTGAATTCGCCGCTGGCGAAACAAGGCGGACTGACCGCGTCGCTGCACTTCGCGTTAAGCCTGGCGCTTTTTGAATTGAAAAACTTCCGCGAGGCCGCCGGGGAAATGCGGCAATGCCTGGCGAAACGGAAGCAGCCGGCGCTCGCGCCGATCAACACGGACATCCTCACCGCCGTGCCGCATCATTGCCTCGCATTGTCGCTGATGAAACTGGGCGACCACGCCGGCGCGGAAAAGGCGTTCCAATCCGGGCTGTTGGAAAATGTGCCGCTGGCCGAATTGAAACTGGATTACGCGAAATTTCTCGCCGGCCAAAACCGGCAGGTTGAAGCGCTGCAACAATTGAACGACCTGGTTCAAGCCAGCGCCCGCAACGTTGCCGCCTGGCGGCTGGGCGGCGAAATCGTGCTGGGCAAGCCGGAATTCCTGGAATTCGCCCGCGACTGGACCGGCGAGGCCCTCCGGCAATTGCCGGAGGATAGCGTGATTGTGGCGCAACGCGCCGAGGCGCTGCTTTTGAGCCAGCAGCCGGCGGAGGCGTTGCCGCTGTGGACGCGCGCCATCAACGGCGAACGTCCGCCGCGCGCACTGGCCGCGCAAATCATTTGCGCGACGGCGGCTTCACAACCGTTGGAAAAACTTCGGGACGCCCCGGAGGAAGCCGCCGTGAGCCGCGCATTTGTGGACTGGTATCGCCGGCTGGTCGCCGCCGGCGCGCGCGACACGGTGGTGCATTTGAATACTCGCGTGGAAATGTTGCGGCCGGTCGTGCCTTTGGCGGCGGGCGTTCTGGACGGCGTGATTGCGGCGACACGGTGAGGCGACTGGAAATTGGCGCGTTGCGCGTTTAATTATAGGACGGTTCCTAATCCTTAAGATTATGACTACGAATGGAGATCGGGACGTTGCCGGATCTCGTGTCACCCGTCACTCTTTTTAGGCAGCAGATCAATGAGAACCTTGGCAGCCTCCTGCATTTCGTAGGGTTTGGTGAGCACCTTGGCGTTCATGCTTTCAAGCCGTTTCACAATCGGCTCTTCGAGATAACCCGAAGCCAACACCGGGCGGATGCCCGGCCAGCGCACGGCGACTTGTTCGATGAGATCGGCGCCATTGATGCCCGGCATCGCGTAGTCCGTGAAGAGGATGTCCACCGCGCCGTTTTCCTTTTCCAAAAGCTGAAGCGCCTCGCGGCCGGAGGCGGCTACGAAAACGGTCAGGCCCGTGGTTTCGAGAAATGTCCTGGCGAAGTCGCGCAGCAAATCGAGGTCGTCCACCACGAGCACCCGGCCTTTGCCGTGCGGGAGCGGCCGTTCCACCGGCTCCGACGCGGCGACGAGATTTTCCCGCGAAATGGGAAAATAAAGATGAAACGTGGTGCCCCGGCCCACCGCGCTTTCCACGTCCACGAAACCGCCGGCCTCCTGCATGATGCGATGCACGATGGAAAGGCCGAGGCCGGTGCCGCGCCCCTTTTCCTTGGTGGAAAAAAACGCCTCGAAAATCCGCGGCATCAAATTTGCCGGAATGCCGCAGCCGGTGTCCGCCACGCTGCAACAGGCGAACTCGCTGCCCGCCACCAAGCCGTGGCGCACCGCGACTTCGGGCGACACGGCCACAATGGCGTTGGTGAGGGTGAGGTTGCCGCCGTCGGGCATGGCGTCCTGGGCGTTCACGCAGAGGTTGAGCAGCGTCTGGGTTGCGCGGCTGAATTCAATCTTTACCGGAACCGGTTTGGACGCCGGGACGATTTCCAGATTCACATTCGCGCGCAGCGTGCGGCGGGCGAGCTGGACGGCCTCGTGGACAATTTGATTGAGGTCGAGCACGACCCGCTTCTCCTCCGACCGGCGGCTGAAGGAAAGCAGTTGCTGGGTGATTTCCGCGGCGCGCGTGGCGGCGAGATTGATTTGCTCGCCCCAATGATGCAGGTCCGAGTTCTGCGGCGCCTGCATGATGACGAGGCTGATGTTGCCGCGGATGGCCTGGAGCAGGTTGTTGAAATCGTGGGCGACGCCGGCGGCGAGCGTGCCGATGATTTCCATCTTCTGCGACTGGAACAACTGGCCCTGCAGTTCGTGATAACGGGTTTGATCGGCGACGCTGTAGATGAGGCCGCGCACGTCGCCGGCGTGAATCCACGGTGAAATTTTGACCAGCCAGTGGTGTCCATCGGGTGCCTGATAGCGGTTGTCCTGCGCCTGGCCGGTGGCGAGCACCTCCTTAAAAATCACCGACAGCTCCGAGCGACGCGCTGGATTGGTGACGTAATCAAGCAGCGGGCGCCCGATTTCCGGCGGGCCGTGCAGCCGGATGCCGCCGTGCTCGGCGTGCAGGCGGCGCCAGCCGTCGTTGGCGTGCGTCACGCGGAACTCGCGATCAAGGCTGTAAATGGCACCGTCAAGGGAATGCAGTATGCTGTGGACAAAATCATGCTGCAGCCGGAGGTCGCCTTCCAATTTTTTGCGCGTGGTGATGTCACGCTCGCAGGCCACGTAACCGATGAACCGCCCCGTCATGTCGGAAATCGGGGAAACCGTGGCCTCGACCTGGTAAGACGTCCCGTCGCGGCGCAGGTTGGTCAGTTCCCCCATCCATTCGCGGCCCTGGCTGACATGTTCCAGATAAGCTCTGACTTTTTCCGCCTCGGACGGCGCGCGCAGAAATTCATCCGTCCGGTCCAGCACCGCTTCAATGTCGAAGCCGGTGACATTGTGAAAGGCGGGATTAACAAAAGTGATTCGTCCGTCCGCGTCCGTGAGGAAAAAAACGTCAGGTGTGGCGTCAATCGCCGTGACCAGCCGGTTGACGTGCGATTCCAGCCGCATCCGGCGGGCAATGTCCTTGACAGTGACGAGCGTGTGATTTTCATCCAGCGGCGCCAGTTCAAGGTCCGCGATTCCATTTTGCCGTCCACCCATCAGCAGGGCGACGGAATGCAACGCGTCCGGGCGGACGCAGCCGCGCCGGAGCAATTCGCGCAATTTTTGGTCCGCAGGCGGCGCCAAAACCTCAAAGAGGGAGAAATCTCCTTCCGCCGCGGCGCGATTCACTTTGAGCAGGCGCGCGGCCTTGGGATTGATTTTCACCACCAAGCCGTCCGAACGGCAGACGATCTGCGCATCTTCGGATGATTCGAAGAAGCTGCGCCACCACAGTTCCGGGAGATGACACGATGCAACCGTGCTTTCCCGACGCGGATCTGGGATGACCGCGGGCATAATCATGGTTCAGCAATAAACGACCAACGACTGGTTAATCGGCTGAATCCGATCCAAGTTGAGCAGTTTTTCGATATAAGTTGGGTTTAACTGCTGGCCTTCCGGCGCCACCAACAGGCCGTTGGGCGTGTAAATGCCGCGCGCCAGCACCATGCCCGGACGCAATTCGGAAAGCGGCACCTGTTTCTCACCGCGCGGCGCGTGGACCTGCGGCAAGGCCCGCAGAAAAACCCGCACCGCGTCCGGGTCAAACGCGGTGTTCGCCTGCATTTTTATTTCCTCCACCGCGTCGTCACGCACCAGTTTGCTGGCCGCGAAAGCCACGGCCACCGCCAGCAGCCGGCCCAGCCACGGGATTTTGTCACCAGGCAATTTGTCCGGATAACCCGTGCCGTCCACCCGCTCGTGATGGACGCGGATCAACACGCCGACCGGTTCCAGGCCGTTGCCGAAGGCGGACAATTCCTGCCCCAGCACCGGATGCTGCTCGATGAGCGCGCGTTCGGCGCGGTTCAGGGCCTGGGGATTTTCCTGCCAGCGCCGGATGAGGGAACGCGGCGCGCCGACCAGGCCGATGTCATGCAGCAGCGCGGCGCTTTCCAATGCGCGGCGGTCCTCGGCGGTGAGGCCGGCTACCTGTGCCATTGGCCGGCAGAGTTGCGCCACGCGACGGCCTTGATGGCCGAGCGTCGGGTAAAACGTTTGCGCGGCATGGAGGGAAAGCTCCATGGACCGGAGCAGGTTTTGTTCGAGCGTCTGATTCATCCGCGCCAATTGCTGATTTTGGCGGGCGACGAGCTTGACCTGTTCCTCCAGCGACTGATTCAATTCCACGAGCTGCATGTTCATGGCCTGCGTGGCGGACTGCAGATGGAGATTCTGCTGGACGAGTTCATGCCGCTGCGCCGCGTTCTTGATGGTCACGAGCAATTCCTCGCGCAGCCACGGCTTGACGATGAACCGGTAGATTTCGCCCTTGTTGATGGCGTCAATGACCATGTCCAGGCTCACCACGCCTGCCATGAGAATGCGCGTCGCGTGGGGCTGGATTTGGCGCGCCCGGTCAAGCAATTCCAGACCGCTGATGAGCGGCATCCGCTGGTCGGCGATGATTACCGCAAACAAACTGGTCTTTAGTTCCGCCAGCGCGGCCATCGGATCGGTCGTCGCGACCACGTTGTAATTCTGGCGGCGCAATGTTTCGCGCAGGGCGGACACGACGATTTCCTCGTCGTCCACCACCAAGATGCTGTTCGACACCGTCAACTGCGGAATGTTCGTGCCACTGCCTGACATATCAGAATTATCATCCAACGCCCCCGGCTTCCGGACAGGGGCGCAAATCGGGACGCCAATTGTGCATGGCGTCAACAGGGCATCGGCGGCGGCGTGAATTTCTTAAGCTCTATTTCGAGACTCGTGGAAAAAAGTTCCCAGCCGTGAAACCGCCGGGACGTAGCTCCGCTGGAGGCGCCGGAGAGTGAGACTGGCTTGTTCCAATTTGGACAACTCCTCCTGGGCCAGACAACGGCGGGCGTTAATCAGGGAATTGTTGCGGCTTTCGAGTTCGATCAGCAAATGGATCATCGTGTCCATTTCATATTCCATCGCCTCCGGGTCCAGGCCCAGCACCGCCCATTCGCGACGGGCGGCTTCGGTCTGGCGGATGATGCGCGGCTGAAGCTGGCGCAGGGCGTTCTGGCAGTCAAAGACGAGCATCCAGTTGCCGGCGCGGATGGCTTCGCCCTCGGCTTCCGCGAGTCGCCGCCATTCGTTGTAACTGTGTTGCAAATCGCGGTCGGTATTCATGCTAAAACCTTTTCAGGCGGCGGCCAGCGCGGAGGCGCGTCCGGCCATTTCCACCGATGGAACCCCCTGGCCAGCGAGCATCGCCGCCCAGGCGTCGCGCAACACGGACAGATGTTCGACGACTTCCCGGGCGCCTTCGGGGCGTTTCTTGACGTTGCTGTCCACGATTTTCCGTTCGAAATAGTTGTAGAGCTGGCGGAAGGTTTCGGCGCATTCGCCGCCCTGTTCCAGGTTCACCGCGCGGTTTAATTCACGGACGATGTCCAGCGCGCGCTGGAAATTGTTGTGAATGGTCATGTTCGCCTCGGCGGGATCGGTGCAGGCGAAGCCGGCGAGGCCGCGCTCCAAAAAGCGCAGCGCGCCGTCGAAGAGCATCAGAATCAACTGGCCGGGCGGCGCGGTCTGGGTGGCGACTTGGCGGTAGGATTTCCAGGGATTGACGGCAGGCATGGCGTGTAATTATTTATGATTTGCGATTTGCAATTTTGGAAGCGATTCGAATGACTGTGGCGATCACAGATCGAAAATCACAAATCATAAATCGCTATTGCATTTTTTCCGCGATGAGCGAGGCGATGGCCTTCAGCACTTCGTCCGGCGGAAATTTTGTGTCTGCAACCGAGGCGCGCGCCGCGTCCACTTTCTCCGGGCGCACCAGTGAAATGTTGCCAATGGCGGCTTTCAACGCGCTGGTCTTGTCCAGCGTCGCGCTGTCGGCGCCGGATGCCGGGGCGCGGTTTTTGGCGACCGGCTGCGTGGCGGGCGAGTTTCCGACGCGACTTGGATTGAAGTCAATTTCCATAATCCTATTGGATATTTACGTTACTCTCGAATCTTGCTGACCTTTTATCGGATGATGGGAATGGAACTTAAGCATTATTCATCGGGGCCGCCTTCGCCTGCGGCTACGGCGCGGCAAAAGACTCTGCAGACTGGGCCGGCAGGGTGTCGAGCAGGCTGTCAATGGAATATTGCCCGAACCGGCACGGCGAATTCACCGCCAGCCAGCCGCCGGAACCGTCGTCCAACACCATTTGCCCGTGCCGCTGGTAATGCCGGACGGCGGCAATCACGGCCGGGTTCCCGGCGTCAAAATATTCGTCTCCAGCCCAGAGGGTTTTCTTCTGCCGGACATCCACCAGCTTGAGCCGCCAGCCAACCGCCAGCGGCGGGTAGCCGCGAAATCCCGTCAGCTCGCAAAACAAAACCGCGTCGCACCCGGAATCCTTCTTCAGCAAATCAAGGATGTCCGCGGGCAAAACCTCATCGCCAGTCCAATCCGTCCGACCGGTCAGACGCCAGAGTTCCGCGCGCGAGATTTGAACCACCTCGAATTGTTTCGTCTTGATCAATTCCGCAAACAGGACGGGTGCCAGCGTGTCCCGGCCCGCCAGCAGGTCCGTTTGCCGCGCATCGCACACCAGCGGCAGCACGGCGACGCGTTTGATGTCGCCCGGCAAAAGGCCGGTGCCATTGGCGAGGAAAACGTCGTCCGGCTTGTATGGGGTTCGAAAAGCAACCGTCATGGCGCTGGGCGTTTCACAGCCGGCGAGAAATGCCGTTGCGACGGCCAGAAGCAAAGCCCACAAACAATGACGAAGCCCGGATGACGAATGGCGGTTCGTGCGCGGAAATTCCATTCGACATTCAACCTGCTTCATTGGAATTTCTTTTTTCATCAGGATTTTGGAATGCGTCATTGCCTTTAGAGCGCGCCGCTGCTAACCGATTGGTTCAGATAGGTCAATTCCTGGTTGACCTGCGATTGGGCCACCTCCATGGCCTGAAATTCGCTGTTCCAATTTGCGGTGTCCGATGTGATTTTCGTCTCCAGATTGTTGATCTGCGTGGTGATGTCGCTGCTTTGGGCGCTCAAGTCCGTCTCGTGCTGCTGTAGCGTCCCGGGCGTTGTTATATTGGGACCGCCGGTCGTGTCATTGAGATAATTTGTCAACTGCGTGCAAAGCCCGTTCGTGGAATCGGTGAAAAATGACTGCACGGCGTTGAGATTACTGCTCAACGCACTGTTGAGGGTGTCGGTGTCCAAGGTGACGGTGTTGTTCTGACCGTTGGTGGTGACGCCAAGGTCCGCAAGGCTGCTGATGACGTTCGATGAACCCGGGATGGAAATCCCCGAAAAACTCGTCGACCGCAGGCTGGAGGCGATGCCGTTGGCGGTCATGTCGCCCGTCAGCAGACCGGCGGTTACCGTGCCGTCGGAGTTGTTGGTCACCGCCATCTGGCCGGTAATGTAGGACTGCACGGAGTTGTAATCCGTGACGAACTGCTGAATGGCGGAGGAAATTTTGCTGGTGTCGCTGGCCACCGTCACGCTGAACGAGGTGGCTTTTGTGGCCGTAACGGAAAGGCCGGAGATGCCGGAGCTGTCGCTGGCGATGGTGTTGGACAGGCTGGTCAGTTGCTGGGTGCCGCCGTTGAGCGTGTAATTGAGATTCTGTCCGCTGACCGTCTGGCCGGTGGAAAGGCCGGTGGCCAATAGGAAATTACCTTCGCCCGGCACATCCTGCATGGAAATGCCCACGTTGCCGGTGCTGTTGTTGGTCAGCACAAAGCGGCTGTTCTGCGAATCGAATGAGGCCGTGACGCCCGCGCCGGAACTGTTGATGCGATCCAGGACATTCTGGATGCTGTCGGAACTGGTGTTGTAACTGATGGTCACTCCGTTGATGGTGAACGAGCCATTATTACTGCTGTCTCCTTGAACGGCCGTTTTCAAATCCGCATCCTGCATCGAGGCGCTCAACTGGACGCTGCCCAGCGCGGCGGAACTGGTGATGGAGGTGGCGCTGGTGCTGCCGTTATACAGACGCGCGGCCTGAAGAAAATTGCTCGTGTCCGCCGCGCTGCCCAGAACGATGTTGTTGCCCTTGGTATCAGTGAGTGTAATTTTGTCGAAACTGGAATCGCCGGCGGTCGAATCATAGCTAGCCGTTACTTCGCCGTTGGTGGCTTTGGTAATGGCGGTGAAGACATCCTGCAAGGAATCCGTCGTGGCGATGTTGATTTGCGCGCCGTTGATGGTGAACGTGCCGGCGGTGACGGGTGTTGAGAAACCCGCCGTGCCGATGGTCACGTTGCTCAAATTGCCGTCCGGGCTTAATGCCGAATTGATGCCGCTGGTGCCGTTGATGGTGGTGGCGGTGGCGAGTTGCGAGATGTCAAACGAATAGGCGCCGATGTTGGTGCCCGATCCGGCGGTGACGGTGGCGCTGCTGTCGGAAGATTGCGCGGTGCGGCTGGTGTAAAGGCTGGAACTCTGCAGCGTCTGAACGTCCGTTTGCAGCGTCGTCAAGTCGCCCTGGATGGTGGTGAACGCGGAGTTCTGGTTGTTAAGTGTGGTTTGCTGCGTTTTCCATTGCGTTTCCGGGGCGCGCTCCGCGTCGGCCAGTTCCGAAACCACCGTTGACCAATCCATGCCGGAGGCCAGACCAGTCACTTGCAGATTGGGCGAACTGGACGTTGTTGGGATCAGGCCGATTTGTGTGACGGTGGAGGACATATTTGGATTAAGTTTGGGGACTGGTCAGTGAGATGAGGCGGTAATGATAATGGCCATTCGAGGCGATTCTATTGACCATGGCGCGGCTGGTTCATCGTCTTTGCTGCTGTATTTTTGCCTTTTGCGGCGTTGTCAAACAATCAACTGCATTCGCGGGCCTTTGCCGCACTGTGGCGGTTTCGACCGCGCAGGCGGGCAAACATGCCCGGTCCACTTCGTATCTCTTATCGGCAAACCGGGGAAAGTCTTGAACAAAATTCTTCAGCGAGGGCTGGGCGGCGGAGCCGCAACGGAGGGCGGATTTCGGTGAAATTTTGGAAGGACTTTGCCGCCGTTTTAATTATCCTGTCATTGTGTCGAACGACAAATTGCGTTTTCAATCCTGTGCCGTGGGAACCTGGCTGGATGTCCATCCGGCGAGATTTCCTTCGTTCCGGTGGTTTTGCGGTTACTCTGGGTTTCCATGAATTCGAAGGCAATTAAACCCGGAAAATGGACTGGATCGGAAGGAAGGAATTCCCGGTTGATGGACTCGTATGACCGGTCGCTGAAGCTGGCGTTTGAAATGCAAAACACCGGCCGTGACCGGGAGGCGGAAGCCCTCTGCCGAGTTCTGCTGAAAATCCGGCCGCAAGACGCGCAGTTGCTCTTCCTGCTGGGAATGGTTCTACACAAAGGCGGCCGGGATGAGGAGGCGGTCGAGTGGTTGTCGCTTGCCGCGCAATATCAGCCGCAATCCGCGCGGATTTTCAGCGGACTCGGCTGCGCGTATCAGAAATTGCAGGACCATCCACGAGCCGCAGCCGCCTTTGAGAAAGCAATGAAGCTGGAGCCGCAATCGGCGGCCACCGATTACAATCTCGGCAACTCCTGCTACAAACTGGGACAGGTCGGACAGGCGGAGTCGCTGTTCCGCAGCGCCGTGGATAAGGACCCGCGCGATTCCGCCAGTTGGAACAATCTGGGGAAGTGCCTGAAGGAATTGAACCGGCTGGACGAATCCATCGAAGCCTACAACCGCGCGCTGGAGATCGCGCCCGATTATGCGCTGGCAAGATATGGACGGGCCATTTCCCTGCTGACGGCGGGGCGGTTGCCGGAGGGATTTCGGGATTATGAGTGGC
>Ga0302320_10003376_pt1 | contig 37239 bp, 32 predicted proteins | sample Bog_T0_3_FD_202130 | JGI IMG/M metagenome (GOLD analysis project Ga0302320, IMG submission 202130) | Peat permafrost microbial communities from Stordalen Mire near Abisko, Sweden - Bog_T0_3 | ecosystem: Environmental > Terrestrial > Soil > Wetlands > Peat | place: Sweden: Abisko, Stordalen Mire... | reverse complement strand
AGTTGGGCGGGGATTTCGTCGCCACCGGCCATTTCGCGCGCGTCGAGAAAAGCGCCGACGGCACCCGCACCCTCCTGAAAAAAGGCCGCGACCCGCGCAAGGACCAGAGCTATTTCCTCTTCTCGCTCCGCCAGGATCAACTCGCCCGTTCGCTCTTTCCCCTCGGCGAAATGACCAAGCAGGACACCAGACAGGTCGCGCGCGACTGCCAGTTGAAAACCGCCGACAAGGAGGAGAGCATGGAAATCTGTTTCGTGCCCGACAAGGACTACGGCAAATTCCTCGAATCCGCCAAACTGGTAAAGCGCCATCGCGGCGAAATCGTCAATCTCCAGGGCCAGGTCCTCGGCCACCACGACGGCATTGAGTTTTACACCATCGGCCAGCGCAAAGGCCTGGGGCTCTCCTCGCCCCGCCCGCTCTACGTCATCGAACTGGACAGCGTCAACAATCGCGTCATTGTCGGCGACGACACCGCCCTCGACCGCGACGAATTCACCGTGGAACGCTGCAACTGGATACCTTTCGACCACCCGCCCGAGGAGATGAAGGTCACCGCCAAAATCCGCTACAACCATCCGGGAACCCCCGCCCTCGTCCGTCCCCTAATTCGGGAGGGGCGCCCGTCCTCCGTAGTAGCTCCGCTACGTAGCGAGGAAGCTCCCGCGAGCCCCCATCTTCCCGCAGACCGCGCCACCGTCAAACTGCTGACCCCCCAACGCGCCATCACCCCCGGCCAGGCCTGCGTCTTCTACGACGACGACCTCGTCATCGGCGGCGGCTGGATCACCCGGTAACGAAACTGAGACTGTGAGGCCCACGTGAAAGCGCCAGAGGGCTGGCGCACTCCAGGACGCTTCGCGGAATTCGCCAGCAAGCGACAACGCTTCGCGTCGTGGATTGCGCCGCTTCCAGAAGCGACACCGCCGAATACGGGATGCGGTATTGGGCTGCAAATGAGTACGCACCTTCTTTTTATTTCTGTTTCCACCACCTTCGCTCTACATTCTCCTCACGCTATGACCATTCAAGTCGCCGTCCTTTGTGATGCGGCCACCGACTACAACAGCAAACTCAACCTGCTGGGCACCTTCGACACGATCCTTATTTCGCAACTTCCCGCCCAGCACCCGCAATGCTCCGTCGCCCTGCGCATCGCCTTCGACCGTGCCGAAGAAGGGTCCCATCAACTCGCCATGAATTTCGTGGATGAAGACGGCCACTCCATTATGCCGCCCATGAACGTCCCGGTGGACATTGTTTTCCCGTCCGACGCCACCTTCATGTCGCGTAATTTCGTCATCAACATCCAGCAGCTCAAATTCGCGCAAGCCGGCCTCTACTCCATCGACCTTTCCCTCGACGGCCGCGCCCTCTCCAGCATCCCGCTCCTGGTCAAAATGATGGACGGCAAACCGCCCGAATAAACCTCGGCAGGGGCGGGCTCCCGCGCGCCCCCTATTTCTTCCCTGCTATACCCAAATCCAAATTTCTGCCTTTAGCCTCGGCTCCGCAGGCTTTACCCTTCCCCCCCAATGAAAATGACCCGCCTGCTCGAACGAAGCCTCGAACGCAATCGTCTCGCCCACGCCTATCTGTTCTCCGGCGATTCCCTCGAAACCCTCGAATCCATCGCCCGCACCTTCGCCAAGGCCCTCAACTGCGCCAACGCCAAAACCGGCCCGCGCACGCTCCAGTCTTGCGGCCACTGCGATGCCTGCCGCCGCATCGAACACGACAACCACCCCGACGTCCTCTGGGTCCGCCCCGAATCCAAATCCCGCGTTATTCTTATTGACCAGATGCGCGACCTGATGCAGACCGTCAACCTCAAGCCCACCGCCGCCGAGTTCAAGATTGGGATCATCGTCGCCGCCGACCGCCTCAACGCCTCCGCCGCCAACTCCTTCCTCAAAACCCTGGAGGAACCGCCCGACAAATCCATTCTCCTCCTCCTCACGGTCGAACCGCAACGCATCATGGAAACCATCATCTCCCGTTGCCTGCGCCTCAGCTTCGGCGGCGACGGCGCGCCCGTCCACGCCCGCCACGCCGATTGGCTGGCCAGCTTCAGCGAACTCGCCGCCCGCTCCGGACGCGGTTTGCTCGCCCGTTACCAGTTGCTCGGCCTCATCTCTAAAAAACTCGCCGACCAGCGCGAGCAAATCGATGAAACCCTCACCGCCCGTTCACCGCTCGAGCTATACGACGATCTCGACCCCAAAATGCGTGAAAAATTCGAGGGCGAACTCGAGGCCGCCATCGAATCCGAATACCGCCGCCAGCGCACCGAACTCCTGGGTGCGCTGCACTGGTGGCTGCGCGACGTCTGGCTTCACACCCTGCGGGCCGGCGCGGCCCTTGCCTGTTTTCCCAACCTCCAGACCGCCACTGCCGCCGTCGCCGGACGGATTACGCCCGGCGACGCCACCCGCAACCTCGAACAATTGGATCGCCTCCAGCGCCAGCTTCACACGAATGTCCAGGAAGCCCTGGCCCTCGAAGTCAGCCTCCTCAAACTCAAACTCTGATAAACAATTCCCCCGTAGCGGCGTTTGTAAAAGCGCCGCCAATATCTCAAATCGCAAATCGCAAATCTGCAATTCGCCCCCGGCCGCGAATTACCCGAATTCAAACGCACTAACGGCGGAGATGCCGTTCCAAAAAACCGGTTGAAATAATCATCCCTTGGTCTATTCTCCGGTCGTCGCCCAATTCTATGTTGAAATTTCTACCGTGCTGTTTGCTGTCGCTGTGGTTGACCGGAATGGCCGCCTTCGCTGCCGCCGGCACCGACAACACTTACCTCCTGGGACCCGATTCGGCCTCGCATCCCGGCGTGCCCAAAGGCAAAGTCATCGGCCCCACCGCGCTGCCCAGCAACATCTTCACCAATACCACGCGGGATTATTGGGTCTATGTTCCGGCGCAGTATAATCCCACCAATCCGGCCTGCCTCATGGTCTTTCAGGACGGATTTGCCTACGTGGACACGACCACGGCAAACGCCGAGTTCTTCGTGCCGTATGTATTTGATAACTTAATTTACCGCCGCGAAATGCCGGTGACCATCGGGGTTTTTATCAATGCCGGCCACAATCCCAATAATCCGAATCAAAAGGAACCGAGCTATGCCGATTGGGGCGACCGCGTGGCCAACCGCGGCTCGGAATACAACACCATGGATGACAAATACGCCCGCATGATCATCGAGGAACTGATGCCGGTGCTGGCCAAACAATACAACATTTCGCCCGACCCGGAAAACCACGGCATCGTCGGCGCCAGTTCCGGTGCGATCTGCGCCTTTACCGTGGCGTGGCAGCGGCCCGACCAGTTTCGCAAGGTCATCAGTTCGATTGGCACCTTCACCGGCCGCGGCGCCGCCTATCCGGATATGATTCGCACCAACGCGCCCAAGCCCATCCGCGTCTTTCTTTGCGACGGGGTGAACGACATGGCCAATCGCGGCATCCGCAACGGCCAGTATGATCCGACCCGCGACTGGCACGCGCAGAATATTCGGATGATGGAGGCGTTCACCGCGCAAAAATACGACGTGAACTTTGTCTGGGGCATCGGCACCCACTCCCACCGCCAGGCGGGGGCGATCATGCCAGAAATGCTCCGCTGGCTGTGGCGCGATTACCCGCGCATTGACGACCCCAAAGACAACAGCAACCGCGTCCTTTTCGTCCCGCCAGGCTACACGCCGGAAACCAATGCTCCGCCGGCAAATCCCTCCCGTTGATTTGCGCGGCGGGTGGAGGTGGAGTAATCTGGCTCGCCAAATACCCCAATCGTTAGCGACTTTCTGGGGAGCACGACCGTCCCGGTCGCAGGCGTCGGCGTCCCGCCGACGCCACGTTGCGCACCAGACCAGTTCACCCGTTCGGTGGCAAGTCGGGCATTTCGCTAATGATTCAGGCCAAATATGGAACCTTCCGCTTAACGTTGAACAAATCAACGGTTCATGTCATTTTTCGGGACGCGCTTTGCCTGGGCCGTGCTCCGTCACCTGACCAAAATGCCGCGCGATCATCGCCCGCTCTTCCAGATACCCGTAGAAATAAAGGCAGGATGGAAACGCAATAAGCCTATTCCTTCAGCAACGCATCGAGATGCAACGGGTGCGTGAACATCGCCACGCCGCCATTGGGATCGCGGGGCCATTTTTCCTTCGGGCGGTCCCAATAAAGTTCCACCCCGTTGCCGTCCGGGTCCCGCAGGTAAAGTGCTTCGCTGACGCCGTGGTCCGAGGCGCCTTCGAGGGAAATTCCAGCCTTGACGAGCCGCCGCAAGGCATCGGCCAGCGCCGCCCGCGTGGGGTAGAGGATGGCAACATGATTGTCTTAGTCCGGTTTCGCCGTGAAATCCGCCGCCCGCCACAGGTAACGGGCGGCCAGGGTGCGATAGGGACCCCAGCGCCGGCCGTAGTCGGCCAGTTTTTCCGGCTCGGGCATCTTGCGCTTGCCGTAGGCAATCTGAAAGCCCCGCCTCACTCCCAAATCATGCACCGGCAGCACATCGGGCCGGCCCAGATTGAAAATCAGCAGCATCTCCACCGTCCACCGCCCGATCCCTCTGATTTCCGTCAAACGCGCGATGATTTCGTCGTCTGTCAGCGCGTCGCATTCGGGCAGGCTCGGAATCAGACCCGCTTCGCAGTGGCGGGCCAGTTCAATGATGTAACCCGCCTTGGGCCGGGACAAACCGGCGCCCCGCAATTTGTCCGGCGACGTCCCGACGACCGCGGCTGGGCTGGGAAATTCTTCGCCAGGGAAAAGCAGTTTAAACCGTTCCAGAATGGTCCCCGCTGCTTTGCCGCTTAATTGCTGATGAATGATGGCATGGGCCAGCGCTTGAAACGGCGGCAACCGGCGCGGGAGCAGCCGAATCGGCCCGATTTTTTCAATCAGCGCCGACATCGCCGGCTCGCCCCGGAGATGGCGGATGGCGTGTTTGCTCATAGGCTTCGTCCAGCGGCCAATTTCTTTGTTCTTGGCCGCATTCCACATCATAGCCCCACCAGGCGGAGTCCGGCCAATAACTTTTCTCAAGCGACCAGCTTCTTTGTTGCTCCAATCTCTCGGGCGAAAGTGGCTGCCGAAAAATCGGCCGCCCCGTGGCAATGCAATTTCTCCAAACCCATGCGATAGTTGTCCCATGAACAGGCGAATCCTCCTTGTTGGTAATGAGAGCGGGAACAGCAGCCGGACTCTTTCCCATTTGCCCTATAGGCCCTATCGGTCCCATACGCCCCGTCCAACCTTCGATGGACCCCACCCATCCCTGCAGCAAGTCGCGATTGTCGCAAACGATCGGCGTGCCTCCCGAATCGTTGGCGACTTCTCGGGTGGCACGACCGACCATTTCACCCGTTCGGCGGCAGTTCGTTCGTTTCGGTGATGATTCAGTTTGGGAAACTACGGAAATAGCTAATTCTGGACAATCCTTTTATACTATGCTTTCTTTACCACTGAGTTATTAGTACAAAAACGTTATCACTATGCTGACAGTTTTTGACCATCGGCCTCTGCCTTTGTTGCCGCCGAATCGCCGTTCCCGGCAACATCGCGAAGCTGGATGCCTGTCTTTTCGCCCAAGTCCAGCCTGGAACTGTTCCAGTTCGCCAAATCAACACAAGCCGCTTTCTTTCAATGTTTTATCCACAAAAACAGGACAATTTCAATCGCGCCACTCGTGCTTAATCGTGCCTGATCGTGTTATTTCTATGAGGGCGTCGCGTCGCTGCCCCACCTTGCCGGACAATCACGGCTGCGCGCGAAAAAGCGTCCCGCTCGCTTTTTCCCCTCCCCGCCATCCTTGCTCGGCCGCTGTGCCGGCGGCCTGCCGGCAGAAGGAGGTGTCAGGGAGAAGGATTTTGCGATGCCTTGGCGTCAATTCAGGATTGAAATACCGGGCGTGTTTCTTTAGCGTGCGGACGTGTCGAGCCGGTTTCGGTAATGTGAACCACTCATTTTCTATGCGAGAACGAATTTTGGCGGCGTTGCTGCCGGGAAACCTGCCTGTCTTTTTCCGCGCCACCGCCCGCCTGGGGCTGGCCGCCTTGCTAACCGGGTTTGGTTTTGCCGCCACGGCGCAAACGATCAAGGTGGGGGAATATGCGTCACTGACCGGCAGCGAGGCGTCGTTTGGGCAGATGTCCCATCACGGCACCGAAATGGCCATCGAGGAAATCAACGCCCACGGCGGGGTGCTGGGCAGGAAACTCGAATTGCTGACCGAGGACGATCAATCGAAGGCGGGCCAGTCCAAAACCTGCGCGGAGAAGCTGATTGCGCGCGACAACGTGGTCGCCTTGCTGGGAGAGGTGGCCTCGGGGCGTTCGCTGGAGGCCGCGCCGATCTGCCAGAAATTCAAAATCCCAATGATTTCGCCTTCCTCCACGAATCCAAAGGTGACCCAGACCGGCAATTATATATTCCGGGTCTGTTTCATTGACTCGTTCCAGGCCAAGGTCATCGCCAAGTTCGCGCTCGATTCACTGAAGTTGAAAAATGTGGCCGTCCTGATGGACGTGGGACAGGCCTACAGCGCCGGGTTGGCTGAATTTTTCAAGCCCGCATTCACCGAAGGCGGCGGCAAGATCGCCATCGAGAAGAACTATCCCAGTGGCGGCACCGATTTTCGGGCGCAACTTACCGCCATCAAGGCCGTCAATCCGGACGGCATCTTTGTTCCGGGTTACTATACCGAGGCCGGTTTGATTTGCCGCCAAGCCAAGGAACTCGGGATCAACGTTCCCATCTTCGGCGGCGATGGTTGGGAGTCGGCCAAACTGGTGGAAATCGGTGGTGACGCGGTGGATGGCGCTTTCTTCTCGACTCATTTTTCGCCCAAACAGAAAACGCCGGCGGTGCAGAGTTTTTCCAGGAAATTCCTCGAGAAATATGGCGTTGACCCGGACGCCATGGCCGCGCTCGGCTACGATTCAGCCATGCTGCTGGCGGACGCCATCAAACGCGCCGGCACAACCGATGGCGCCAAATTGCGCGAAGCCCTGGCCACGACCAGGGACTTTCCGGGAATCACAGGGAACATTACTATTGACAAGGAGCGCAACGCCACCAAGGCGGCGGTTTTTCTCCAGGTGAAGAACGGCAAGTTCGAATTATATCAGACGGTCAACCCGTGACGCCGGCAGTGATTTTCACATTAAGAGTTATATTTGACAGAATTCCTCCAACAGCTCATTAATGGCCTTTCGCTGGGCGCCGTTTATGCCCTGCTGGCTCTCGGCTACACCATGGTCTATGGAATTCTGCGCTTCATCAACTTCGCCCACAGCGACGTCTTTATGGTGGGCGCTTTTGCCGGATACTACGCCGCGACGCCCTTCACCATGAACCTCTTCGGGGCGCGCGTGCCGGTCAACCTGCAACTTGGCGACCATTCCATTGTCAGCGGTCTGGTGGTCATGCTGCTCTCGATGATCGTTTGCGCGCTGCTCGGCATCATCATTGAACGTTTCGCCTACCGTCCGTTGCGCGACGGTTCAAAACTGACCGTGCTCATCACCGCCATCGGCGTGTCGCTCCTGCTCGAAAGCGGCGGCCAGGTGATTTTTGGCGCGGACCCTAAACCGTTCCCGCAACTGTTCCCGGCCAAAGAATTTACCGCGCACGGCCTGAGCATTTCCAGCAATCAGCTTTTGATCATTGGTGTCTCCGCGCTTTTGCTCATCGCGTTGCAGTTCATTGTGCTCAAGACCAAGCTGGGCACCGCCATGCGGGCGGTTTCCTTCAATCATCAGGCGGCGTCGCTGGTGGGGATCAACAATGATTTGATCATCTCCTTCACCTTCGGCCTCGGTTCCGCGCTGGCGGCGGCGGGCGGAATCCTCTTCGCGCTCAAAGACCCGTCGATTCAGCCGTACATGGGAATCCTTCCCGGTTTGAAAGCGTTCGTCGCCGCCGTCCTCGGGGGCATCGGCAACATTCCCGGCGCGGCCCTGGGCGGCCTGGTGCTGGGATTGATTGAGACCTTCGTCAACGGCAGCCGCTTCTCCACTTACACCGACGCCATTGCCTTCGCCGTTTTGATCCTGATTTTGCTGTTCCGGCCCGCCGGCTTGCTCGGGAAGCTCCAGGTCGAGAAGGTTTAATGAACCCAACCGATAATCGTCGGAAGCGCGGTCGGGATTTCTGGCCGAAAAGAATTTTGCTGATGGCTTTTGTGCTGGTCGGCGTGCTGGGCTATTTTTCTGACAAGATCAATCCCTATTACGCGGACGTGCTGACCACCATGGGCATCAACATCATCATGGCGGTGAGTCTGAATCTCGTCAACGGCTACACTGGCCAGTTCTCGCTGGGCCACGCCGGCTTTATGGGCGCGGGAGCTTATGCTTCGGCGGCGGTGACGTTGTTTATCGGCCCCAAAATCCTCCCTCCCGACACGGCCGCTCATTACGCTTGGGCGACCAACGCCCTGTTTGCCGGCGCCCTGCTCGTGGGCGGATTCGTCGCCGCGCTGGCGGGCTTGCTGGTCGGTGCGCCGTCGTTGCGGCTCAAGGGCGACTATCTCGCCATCGTGACTCTCGGCTTTGGTGAAATCATCCGCGTGATTTTTCAAAACATTCCCGCCCTGGGCGGTGGCCTTGGTCTCAACGGCATTCCGCCTTACACCAGCCTGGCCTGGGTTTATGGCACCGCCGTCGTCTGCATTTATATAGTCTTGACGATGGTTCACTCCACCTACGGCCGCGGTTTTCTCGCGGTCCACGACGACGAGGTCGCGGCCGAGGCCATGGGGCTGAACACGACCCGTTACAAGATCGTGGCCTTCGTGGTCGGGGCGTTTTTCGCCGGAATCGCCGGCGGCCTTTACGGACATGACACGCTGTCGATTGATCCAAAGGGCTTTGGCTTCATGCACTCCATCGATTTTGTGGTGATCGTGATTCTGGGCGGGATGGGCAACACTCCCGGCGTGATCGCCGCCGCGATCGTCTTGACGCTGCTGCCGGAGTTTTTGCGCAAGTGGTTGAGCAATGCCGAGGAATATCGGATGGTGGTTTATTCGTTCCTGCTGATCGTTCTGATGCTGACGCGCCCCCAGGGACTTTTCGCGTGGCGACGAAAAATCAAGTCCGTCTAGCCATGCCCACCGCCGCCACAACCCCGCCGCTGCTCCGCCTGGCTGGCTGCACCATCCGGTTTGGAGGATTGACCGCGCTCTCCGATGTGACCGCCCAGATCGGCGAACTCGATCTCGTCGGCCTAATCGGCCCCAACGGCGCCGGCAAGACCACGCTGTTCAACCTCATCACCGGGGTTTATCAACCCACGGCGGGCGCGATCGAGTTTTGCGGCCATTCCATTGTCGGCAAAAAGCCATATCAAATCACCGGTTGCGGCATCGCCCGCACCTTCCAGAACATCCGGCTATTCCCGTCCTTGAGCGTGTTTGACAATGTTCGCGTGGCCTTTCACCTGCATTTGTTTCAGGGAATTGGACACGCCGTCTGGCGCGGGCCGGCCTTTGCGCGCGAGGAAAAGGAGATCGCCGGGCAGGTCATGGAAATACTGGAGATTTTTCAATTGGACAAATTCGCCGACGCCTCAGCCAAGAGCCTGCCGTACGGTGATCAACGCCGGCTGGAAATTGTGCGCGCCCTGGCCACCCGTCCGAAACTGCTCCTGCTCGACGAACCGGCCGCCGGCATGAATCCGACCGAAAAAGTCGATCTGATGCGCCTGATCAAATTCGTGGAGGAAAAATATAAAATCTCGGTGCTGCTGGTGGAGCACGACATGCAGGTGGTCATGGGCATTTGCCGGCGAATCATGGTGTTGGATTACGGGATGAAAATTGCCGAGGGCACGCCGGAGGAAATTCGGACCGACCCGAAGGTCATCGCGGCCTATCTCGGCCAGGAGGCTGCGAAGTAACGCCATGTTATCCGTCAAGAATTTAATCGTCAATTACGGCGCGATTACCGCCGTGCGCGGCATTTCTCTGGAGGTGCCCAAGGGCGAGATCGTCACGTTGATCGGTGCCAACGGGGCCGGCAAGACCACCACGCTCAAGGCGATTTCCGGACTGATCAAATCACACGGCCAAATTCTGTACGACGGCCAGGAAATTGCCGGAGTCCGCCCGCATGAAATCGTGGCGCGCGGCCTTTCCCACGTCCCGGAAGGGCGGATGGTCTTTGCCAATTTGACCGTGGCCGAGAACCTGGACATGGGCGCATTTCTGCGGAGGAACAAGGCCGAAATCGAGGAAAGCCGCGCCCTGGTGCTGGGCCTGTTCCCCCGTCTGGCCGAGCGGTTGAAGCAGATTGCCGGAACCCTCTCCGGCGGCGAACAGCAAATGCTCGCCATCGGCCGCGCCCTGATGAGCCGCCCGAAATTCCTCATGCTGGACGAACCTTCCCTCGGCATTGCCCCCATTTTGGTCAAAACGATTTTCGAGAAAATCATCGAAATCAATCGGACGCAGGGATTGACCATATTGCTGGTGGAGCAGAACGCCAATCTGGCGCTGGAGGTTTCCCGCTACGGTTACGTGCTGGAGACCGGCGGCATTCTTCTGGAGGATAAATCCGCGGCCTTGCGCCAGAACCCAAAGGTCCGCGCCGCCTATTTGGGCGGATGAGGCCACCGCCTGCCTCCGCTCACTCCTCCGGTTGTCCGTCATTCTCTTTGCAATCGAGGGGAATTTCTGCCAATATTCCCTCCGGTGTGAAGGTGGCAATCGCTCCGCCTTTTGCCTCCCTGCTGCAGGCAGGGACAAAAATGCCGACAAGAATCCATGTTTGGCGTCGCAATCATGGGACGTTTTGTGCCCTGTTGGCGTCGGCGGGCTTTGGGCGGCCAGTGGTCAGGTCGCGGATTTTGTTTAATGCGTAGTCTATCATTTATATTGTCAGCCCTGCTCTGGCTCGGCCTGCTTTTGCCGGCGGGGGCGGGTCCAACCCTTTTACCCCACGTTTATGGCAATGGAAGCAGCCTGGCGGCCAAATTGGGAGACGATTTGTACCAAAGCCTCGATCCGAAATTGCGGGCCTTTCTCCGGCCCGACCCTGTGACCGTGCAGAACACGGAGGCGCCCATGATTACGCCTATAGCCGTTGGGGAGGGCGAGCAGGCCGGCGGCGGCGTTTCGCTTTCGTCCGGCTACCTGGATCTGATCAACCACCTCGCCCACGCCAAGGCGATTGACCGCGTCCAGCCCGGCTATTTTGAACAATACGTCCTCAACCTGAATCGCGCTTCCGGCAGCAATTCGCTGCCCGATCTTCCGAACATTGTGGACAACCGTTTCTGGACGGTCGATGTGATGAACGAGCAGGCCAGCTATTTCAACCAAATGATCGGCGTCACCCTGGCCATCAATTTTTCCTACCATTATCTCGGCGCCTATCGTCAATACTCACCCCAGATGCTGGCCGGCAAACTCGTCCCCATCAACACCTTCCTGCCCCCGGGGGATTGGGATGCCGGCGTCAAGGCGGCCGCCTTGAATTGTTTGAATTGCGCGCTGCCGATGGATGGGGGTCAGGCGCTGTTTGAGGCCATCGACAAAATGCCGCGGCGCCCGCCATGGGCCGCCTATGTTGTGCCGCCCAACACGGATCTGAAAAACCTGGTCAATCAGTTGTCCCAGTACCAGGTCCTGTACTTCCACGGGCAATTGAAATAGGCCGGTCCATCTAGGGAAGGCGGGCCGGCGGCACGGCCGTTTTGCGGCGAGGGACAAAAACCGTTGCTGCACCAATTATTCGGCAAAAAAAGAACGCCGAAGAGTTTTGTCGTGCGCCCCTATTTTGGCGTCTTCCCACATTCTGCTTGAAAAAGGTCTCCGATCCGGTCAAACATGGCGGCGCGTTGTGGCGCGAGGTTGGCCGCTGGCCAGTGTTCACACGCGCCGGTTATTTTGGAAGTGCCGACCTCGCCGGCATAAAATTGATTCTTGGACTCGCGGTTGATCGAGCGGTTTAAACTGTAACTGCATTCAGGCTCTAGTGCGCAAACAGGTTGCTATATTAGTGACAGCGTTCTGCCTCGCCCTTTCGCTTCCGGCGTGGGCCGGGCCGCAGCATAAGTACGACAACGGCTTCTCCCAGACCCGCAAGATCGGCAGTGAACTCTACCAAACCCTCGACGCCAAATTCCAGAAGGACGTCTTTTCCGAGCCCGTCCAAATCGAGCAAATGGAGTCGCCCCTGATCACACCCTTCGAGGGCGAAGATGCCAATAAGGCTCTGCGCGAGGTTAAAATCTCGGTCGGTTTCATTGATTTGATCAACCACTTGGCCCATGCCAAGGCCATTGACCACATCCAGTCCGGCTATTTTCAAAAATACCTCAGCAACCTCGCAACGGCGACCGACAATGAGGCTGGCCCCGAGCCGGTGGAGGACAAATACTGGTCCGACGACGTCATGAACGACCAAGCCGGCTATTTCAACCAAATGATGGGCATGACCGTTTCGCTCGCCATGTCTCACCATTACCTGGGCCATTACAATCAGTTCTCCAGCCAGATGTTCGCCACCAAATTGGTCCCGATTGACACCTTGATCACCCCGGCGGAATGGGAGGCCACCGTCAAAGCGGCCACGCTCAACGCTCTTAACACCGCTTACGGCACGGATGGGGCCAAGGCGCTTTTTGAGGGGCTGGACAAAATGAAAACGCGGCCAAGCTGGGTCTCCTTTATCGTCCCTCCCACGGCGGACCTCAAGAAACTGAATAAGGATCTCAAGAAATACGAAGACGCTTTCTTCAAAGGCGGCTTGAAATAGGGCGAAGCCAAGGTGCCATCCTGGCTTGCGGCTCACACCACAAATTCCAACTCGGGCGGTCGCGCCAGCAATCCTTGCTCGTGCGACAATTGCAGAAAACGCCGGATTGCCTCCCGTCCGGCTTCCCCGTAATCGAGTGTCCAATGATTCACGTACATCCCGACGAACCGGTCCGCCATCTCCTTGCCCATGTCGCGCGCGTATTGCAAAGCATGTGCCACCGCTTCCGCCCGGTGGTCGAGACTGAACTGAATGCTGGTCGTCAGGATGTTGGAAATGGTTCGTTGCGCGGTAACACCCAGACGCTTATGGATCACGTTGCCGCCCAGCGGTAACGGCAGACCATCCTGCCCGGCTTTCCACCAACGGCCCAAGTCTTCGCACAACGTCAGACCTTCGTTTTGATACGTCAATTGCCCTTCGTGGATGATTAATCCGGCGTCCGCCTGGCCGCTCTTGACCGCCTGAAAAATCTGGTCGAACGGCACCACGACGAGCCGGAGATCTTTTTCCGGTCGTTCCAGCCAAAGTTGCAAGGCCAGAAAGGCGCTCGTCATTTTGCCGGGGATCGCGATCTTCTTGCCGCGCAATTCCTCCCGCGTCCAGGCCTGCCGCGCCACCACCATCGGACCGTAGCCGTCTCCCATGCTCGCCCCGCTCGGCAGCAGCGCGTAGTCGCGGCAGACATAGGCGTAGGCGTGGATGCTGATCGCTGAAATATCCAGTTCACCGCGTGTTGCCCGCTCGTTCAAGGTCTGGATGTCCTGGAGAATGTGCTCGAACGCAAATCCGTGCGTCGGAATCAGTTCCTTGGCCAGCCCATAAAACATGAAGGCATCATCCGGATCGGGCGAATGCCCCAGCGTAATCTTTTGCGCCATCCCCGGAAAGTACCCGCTTCCCGGCGGATCAGAAAGAGAAAGTTTGGCGGATTATCCCAGGAAAGGTGCGGTACAAAGGTTTTCTCTGCCGCATGGATACGGCGTTCCAAGCCGGGCGGACCACCGTGTATATATGCGGTAGAACGGCGTCCAGCAGGATCTTGTCATGCGGCGTGCTACGAATCGGCGTGCGCTCCCGGGGTGCGGAGGCAGAGGGATGTGCTCCAGGGGTCTGGAGGCGTCAGAGCGTCAACCTTGTTGTCCGTCAAGGACTTAGCTGGGGTTCCAGCCGTCAGGGCTGACGGCAGAAAGCGTCAGAGAGCCGTCAGGAAGGCTACGGGCATGAGGGAGAAGGCAAAGATGGAGTTGCAGGCGAAAGGGTTGGAATTGGGGCGATTCAGCGAGGACCGCCGGGTCCGGGAGGAAAAGCGAGGGCGAGGAAGGGCAATGTGATTGGCTTGCTGTCAGTTTTATAGAACCTTTCTTGTCGGCGGGGGCGACTATGTTTATCTAATAAAAGGTTTTTTAACAAATAACAGGTTGTGATTTGACTTCAAAGCATTTCTGTGTATTATGTTGTTTATGACGCAAACAAAGATTTCCAAGGCGTTTCAAACCACGATCTCGGCGGAAGCGATTCGGATGCTGGGGTTCAGGCCTGGCCGGCGGGTGAACCAGATTGTGGAGGGCAAGAGGCTGATCCTGGAACTCGTCGAAGACGCGGATGCGCTGGCCGGCTCGCTGGGGAGGGGAAAGCGGTCGTACCCCATTGAGGAAATGAAGGCGGCGGGTAGAAAGGGTATCGCGAAGGCCGGGGCGGGGGGGTTGGGCGAGAACGAATAAATGCCCGCCTCAAACGCGATTGATGCCAGCGTGGTCGTTCGGTATTTGACGGGTGATGAGAAAATCCAGTCTGCCGCCGCTGCTGAGCTGTTCCTGGCGGCGCAATCCGGCAAGGTGAAGCTCGTGATTCCAACCTCAACGATTCAGGAGACGGTTTACGTGCTGGAACGGCTTTACAACCTTGACGCCGCGACAATCGCCCCGAAGTTGATTTCACTGTTGGCCATTCCCAACGTGGACACGCCGGATGCCCGCTGGGTCGTGGAAGCCCTGCAATTCTATCGCACGAAGGACAGTGATTTTGGGGACGCGCTTCTTTGCGCCTTCGCGCATTCCGAGGGCTGCGACGTGGCGACCTTCGACAAAGGGATTGCCAAGAAGTTTTCCGAAGTCGCCGTGCTTACGCCGTCGGAATGTCTCGCGGGAAAGAGCCCGGCGCGGGGCAATGAAGATCAGAATTAGAGAGAGCCGAAGCGAGCGGGCTGTCAATTATACACAATCTTTATTGAAGCACTTCACTCCGACTAAAGCGCGACGCAAATAGCTTTGTATCAATCAGTTGCGGCGCTTTTCGGCGATTCGTTTTTAACCCTTACGGCCAATTCGGTCCGGGAATCTTCCTCCAGCGGTTGAGTGGGAACTCAACGGTCCTAAGGGCCGCCCCGGTTGCTCCCATCTGCTCGCCCTCACCTGTGTAGCTACCAAAAAGCTCAGAGCGTCCGCGGGATTGTCACCGGCCAAATTGCTCAAAAATCGATAACTCAAGCTGGGTACAAGCGGCACCAAGGGTCGCGACGAGATTTCCTGTACCGTGGGGTTGAAATGTAGCTGCGCCGATGCCAGCCAAATCTGACGGAAGTCTAAGATTGGAGGTTCTGTAGTACACAGCGAAAGTTCTGAGACGGCATAAGCGCCCCAGAAAAGGGGATTACAGATGGAGAAGATCAGGGGGGCAACCGTAAAAGACTACACTTTTTGGGTTCCTCGACGTTTTCAGTGGAGTGTCGAACGATTTATTGGTCTTGGCGACCGGTGTTTCCAATCCCGAAGGGATTGAATAACTCTCAGGGTTGCGAGGCACGAGCTACCCTGGGTTGGAACGAGCAAGGAAGACAACCCTGAAAGGGTTGTGTCGAGTTTTGCAGATGGATGTGCTGCAACCCTTTCAGGGTTGGGGTTCCTGAGCACAGGGACCCAGGGTAGGCCCTCTCGGAGTCGGGCCAACCCTGGGCTTAGTGAGGCAATCCCTTTGGGATTGAAGACCGAACCTTGGCTTTTAGACTACAAGTATTTTCCAATCGAGGCCGATCAAGCCTGTTCAAGCCTATCCAACCTCAATCGAGTGCTCCGCGTCACGCCCGGGCTCCCCAGGTGCGCCCGTCCGCCGGCCCGCGGCGAACCTTGCGAATTTGTAATGTTCGGGAAAGATTGCGGTTAACCGGGCGTGGCATCTTCTGACCATCGAACCGGGTGCCGGTTCAGTGAAACATTAACGAACGAACAGAGTTTATGCCAAATATGAGAACATCAAATTTAGTCGCAACCTTGGTCACCAGCGGCCTCTTGCTGGCGGGCGGGGTGAGCGTCATGGTCACGGCCCGCGCCAGTGAACAGTCTTCCGCCAAGGCTCCCGCCATCAACCTTGTGTCCGATAATCACCCGCTCGTCCGGGATGCCCGGGCCGGCGTCAGCTACGCCGAAGTGGTCAAAAAAGTGATCCCGAGCGTGGTCAAGATCGAGGTCACCACCGCCGCCAAGGAAACGCAGATGCAGATGCCGGGGATGCCAATGGACCCGTTCTTCCGGCAGTTCTTCGGCGGCGGCGGCGGCAATCAGCGCATCATCACTCCGCCCCAACATGGTTTGGGTTCGGGCGTCATTGTCACCAAGGATGGTTACATTTTGACGAATAATCACGTGGTGGACGACGCCGACAAGGTCAAGGTCACTTTGCAGGATGGCCGCGAATTTACGGCGAAGGTGATTGGCAAGGACAAGGAATCGGATGTCGCCGTGGTCAAGATTGACGCGCACGATCTTCCCGCCATCACGCTGGCGGACAGTTCCGGCATTGAAGTCGGCGATGTGGTGCTGGCGGTGGGGAATCCGTTCGGCCTCGGCCAGACGGTCACGATGGGTATTGTCAGCGCAACCGGTCGCGCCGCGATGGACCTCAAGTATCAGGACTTCATTCAGACGGATGCCGCGATTAACCCCGGCAATTCCGGTGGCGCCTTGGTGGATACCGATGGCCGCTTGATCGGCATCAACACCGCGATCTACAGCCGCAGCGGCGGCAACGAAGGCATCGGCCTCGCCATTCCGACCGATCTCGCCCGCGAAGTCATGGTTGGCCTGGTCACCAATGGCAAGGTGACGCGCGGCTACCTTGGCGTCAGAATCGAGCCATTGACGCCGGAACTGGCCAAACAGTTTTCCATGAAGAGCGACAGTGGCGCGTTGGTGGATGATGTGTCGCCCAACAGTCCCGCCGCCAAGGCCGGTTTGGAAAGCGGTGACGTGATTACGCAGTTCAACGGCAAGCCCGTTACCGATGCCCGCCGGCTTTCGCTGGCCGTGGCGGAAACGGCACCCGGCGAGAAGGTCCCGGTGCGCATCTGGCGGAATGGATCGGCCAAGACCGTGGATGTCCTTGTCAAAGAGATTCCCGGCGAGGATCAACTGGCCAAGAATGACAAGTCCAGCCAGGGCGAGTCGTCCGACACGCTTAATGGCGTGACGGTGACCGACATCAACCCGGAACTGCGGCAGCAGTTCAACGTGCCCAGCCGCATCCAGGGCGCGCTGGTGACGGACGTGGATCAAAACTCCGCCGCCTCGGAGGCCGGTTTGAAGCAAGGCGACGTGATCCTGGAGATCAACAAGCACGCCGTGAAATCCGCCGACGACGCCGTGAAACTGACGACGAATGTCAAGGATAGGATTACGCTGTTGCACATTTGGAGCAACGAGGGCAGCCGCTATTTGGTCGTAGATGAAAGCAAGGCGAGTTAAGTTTTCATGAAAGAAGCATCAAACCCTCCCGCGCTCAACCAGGCGCGGGGGGGCCTTTTTTTTACCCCTTCCTCGTCCCGCGCTCGACTCGCCGGAGGGTTTGATCTACCATGACGGAGATCATGCGCATCCTGGTTGTAGAGGACGATAACAAGATTGCGTCCTTTATTGTCAAAGGACTCAAACAAGCCGGCTACGCCGTGGACCGCTGCGCGGACGGCGAAGAGGGGTTGATCTATGCCGAATCCACCACCTACGATGCGGCGGTCGTGGATATTATGCTGCCGAAACTGGACGGCTTGAGCCTGGTGCAGCGGCTCCGCGCCAGGAAGGTCCGCACCCCCGTTATCATTCTCAGCGCCAAAGCCACGGTGGATGACCGGGTGAAGGGCCTTGAGGCCGGAGCCGACGATTACTTGACAAAACCCTTCGCCTTTTCCGAATTGTCGGCGCGATTGCAAGCGCTCATTCGCCGCGCCAGCCAGACCGCCGAGCCGAGCCGTTTGACCGCGGGCGATTTGGAATTGGATTTGTTCACCCGCGAAGTCCGGCGCGCCGGCGAAAAAGTGGAACTTCAGGCCCGCGAGTTTGCGTTGCTGGAATATCTCATGCGCCACGTTGGCCGGCCCGTGACCAAGACCATGATCTTGGAGCATATTTTTGACTACAGTTTCGATCCTCAAACCAACGTCGTGGATGTCCTGATGCACCGGCTCCGCGCCAAGGTGGACCCGGACAAGACACGCCTGCAAACCATGCGCGGAGTGGGCTATGTTCTTAAATAAACTCTTCCGCAATTTCGCCTTCCGTCTGAGTCTCTGGTATGCGCTAATATTCGCGGTCGGGGCGGCCGCCCTTCTGTGCCTTTGTTACTATCTCGTCGCCAGCACGCTAACCCGCAAGGAGGAGGAGGTGATTTCCGCGCGTTTTAAGGAATACGCCACGCTTTACCAGGCGCGCGGTGCTGACGCCCTGCAGGCGCGCGCCACACAGGAAAACAATCCTGCCGACGAAAGGTCCTTCTACGTCGGACTGATTTCGCCGCAGCTCAAACTCAATTTTCAGCAGAGGCCGGACGGCTGGGGCGGCTCCATCATCATGCCCAAATTTGAGGAAGTGGTGAACAAATTTGAAATCAATCGCATTCCAAAAAGCGCGGAAAAAGACTTCGCTTATGTCGAACAACGAATGCCGGATAACGCCATCCTGGCGGTGGGTCGCCTCGCGAACAACCGGCAGGTGCTTTGGCAGCCGTTCCGCCAAACCGCCTTGCCGGCCAGTCTCGCCATCGTGCTGGTGGGGCTGATTTTGGGCGGCCTTTTTGCCCATCGCGCCATGCTGCCGGTGCGGCAGATCGTGGCGACGGCGCGGGACATTATCCGCACCGGCAATCTGGATGCGCGCGTTCCGACCCGCCCGTCGCACGACGAACTGGACGAACTGGCCCGGCTCTTCAATACGATGCTCGACAAGAATCAGGCGCTGATTCGCGCCATGCGCGATTCGATGGACAACGTGGCGCATGATCTGCGCACGCCATTGACCAGGCTGCGGGGTTCGGCGGAAACCGCCCTGCAAAATCCCGAACCGGCCGCCACGCGCGAGGCGTTGGCCGATTGCGTGGAGGAATCGGACCGGGTCCTGAGCATGGTCACCACGCTCATGGACATCGCGGAAGCGGAAGCCGGCACCCTCCGCCTCCGGCGCGAACGGGTCGATCTATGCCGGCTCCTCCGCGAATCCGTTGACATCTACGAATATGTCGCCGAGGAGAAGAAGATCCGGATTGTGGCGGAGCTGCCCGCTTCCTGCGAAGCGGCGGTGGACGCCACCCGCATCCGCCAGGTTTTTGCCAATCTGCTTGACAACGCTATCAAATACACGCCGGAAGGCGGCACCGTCACCATTACCGCCGCCCGCCGCGCGGAGGACGCGGTCGTGCGATTTCGCGACACCGGCATTGGTGTGCCCGAGGAGGAACAGCAGAAGATTTGGGAACGTCTTTATCGCGGGGACAAGAGCCGTTCGCAACGCGGGTTGGGCCTGGGGTTGAGCGTGGTAAAAGCCGTGATCGAAGCCCACCGCGGCAAAGCCACCGTCACCAGCCAACCCGGACTCGGCTCGGAGTTTACGGTGCTTTTGCCGGTCAAGGCACCGTGAGACTTTCTTTATTTGCGACGCGTCGAATTTTTAGGTTCCTCGACGTTTTCAGTCGTATGCAGCAGATCCAAACAAGCCGAAGGCTTGTCAGACAGTAGCCGGTGGTCGAAGCTTGGCGGAGACCACCGGACAACCGGGAAAATTTACGGCACCCCGAAGGGAGTGCCAGAAGGCGCCGGGATTTACCGTCTCTGCGACCCCTGCGGGGTCGGTGGTTGTTCCATCCGGAGCCGGTGGTGTCGCTTTCGCTCAACCACCGGCTACTATCTGGCAACCCTTCGGGTTGCAAAAACATAACGAATTGAACCCGCCGAAAACATCGAGGAACAAGTTTTTTAGAATGGCGCGCTGTTTGGAGGTAAGGCTTGTTTGAGTTCAACGAATTTGATTGAATTTCGGCCATGCCAAATAGTTAGTGTTTGGCCGAGAATGCAGGAATCATTATGAGAAAGAACGCCAAGTCTCCTGTAACCCAAAAGCCGTGGAATCTGGTGTGTCCAGCCTGCGGCAACACGGGGTATTTCATCGAGGTGATGGAAGAGGAGGCTCATGTCGTCAATGGAAAGCGAGACTACATTCGCCTTCTCGTAGGAATCGTAGATCACTATGTTTGTGGCGAATGCGCCGAGACAATCGAATTGGACGACGATGGACACCAGATTAGTCCACGACCGCATCCGGCTAAACGCAAAACCGCTCTCCGCTATCATTAAACGCAGTCTGAGAGTAAACGTTCGTTGTTTTTTAATCACTTTAGTCGTCTTCCGCGACGATTAACCAGGCGAAATGTCAGGGTTGCTTGCAGTTTAAGTTTTGACTGCTTCTCCTCGAAGTGGATTTGCATTTCCCTCGCATTTTTCGGGAATTCCGGCTCAATGTCCGCGATGTTCGAATTGCTTGCGACTGATCCGCTTTCCCGGGCGCGCCTCGGCCGGTTGACCACCGCGCGCGGGGTGATTGACACGCCGGTTTTTATGCCGGTGGGCACCCAGGCCAGCGTCAAGGCCCTCGACCCGCGCGAACTCCGGGAGATGGGGACGCAAATTATTCTGGGCAACACCTACCATCTCTCCATCCGGCCCGGCCTTGATATTATCCGCGCCGGCGGCGGTTTGCACCAGTTCATGAACTGGCCCGCGCCGATTCTGACTGACAGCGGCGGTTTCCAGGTTTTCAGCCTGGCCAAAATCCGCAAGGTGACCGCTCACGGCGTGCAGTTTCGTTCCCATCTCGATGGTTCGCCGCTGTTTCTCGGCCCGAAAGAGGCGATGGAAATCCAGCGAACCCTCGGCTCGGACATCGCCATGGTTTTTGATGAATGTCCGCCGCACGATTGCTCGCCCAAGGAGGCCCAGGGCGCGGTGACGCGCACACTGCGCTGGGCGGCGGAGTGTCGCGAGCAGCCGCGATTGCCGGGCCAGGCGGTCTTCGGGATCGTGCAGGGCGGCGTCAATGCTCAATTGCGCGAACAATGCGCCAAGGCACTGGTGGCGCTGGATTTCGACGGTTACGCGGTCGGCGGCGTGAGCGTGGGCGAACCCGAGCACGAAATGATGAAGGCCATCGAATTGTCGGAACCCTTCTTGCCGGCGGACCGGCCCCGCTACGCCATGGGTTTGGGCACCCCGGCGCAATTGGTGGAGCTGGTGGCCCGCGGCATAGATATGTTTGACTGCGTCCTGCCCACCCGCGTGGCCCGCAACGGCACCGCGTTCACCCGGCACGGCACCTTCAGCGTCAAGGGTGGCGCGGTCAAGGCCGACTTCAATCCGATTGACCCGGATTGCCGCTGTTTTGCCTGCCGCCATTTCACCCGCGCGTATCTCCGGCATCTGCTCAACGTCAACGAAATCCTCGGGCTGAGGATGTTGAGCGTGCATAATTCGCATTTCTATCTCGATGTCATGGCCGAGATTCGCGCCCATATTGCTGCCGGGACGTTCCCGGAATATCGCCGGCAATTTGCGGCCACTTACGTACCGAGCCAAAAGATCATGGCAGGGCGCCGGGCGGCTGTTTCCAAGCAATTGATCCAAACAATTGAGTGAGATGGAAAGGAGTTGACGCCCGCCGCCGCTGCTGCTAGTTTTTGAGCAACGTAACGGATTAACACTTCACCCGTACCCTTATGAAGAGAATTTGTTCGACACCTGTGCTGGCGCTTGCCGGCGTGCTGCTTCTCCCCGGTCTGGCCTCCGCGCACATTATTCCGGGAACAACCCACGGTCTGCGGGAAGGCTTCCTGCATCCCTTTACCGGCTTGGATCATCTTCTGGCGATGTTCGCAGTGGGCCTCTGGGCCGCGCAACATCGTGGCCGCGCCCTGTGGATGATTCCGCTGACGTTCGTTGGCGTGATGGGTTTGGGCGGCGCGATCGGGCTGGCTGGTGCCGCAATTCCCGGTGTGGAATGGGGCATCGCCATTTCCGTGCTGGTTTTGGGTGCGCTGATTGCTTCCGCGGCTCAGTTCAAATTGAGTTGGAGCGTTTGCCTGGTCGGCTTGTTTGCCTTATTTCATGGATACGCCCATGGTCACGAAATGCCGGCCGCCATGAGCGCGGCAACCTTCAGCGCCGGCTTCATGGCGGCGACGTTGGTTTTGCACGGAGCGGGCATCGCGGTGGGACTGTGTTTGAGAAAGCAGGAGCGCCTGGTCCGTTTAGTCGGCGCGACTATCGCTCTTTGTTCCGTCTGTCTTTTTGCGGGATTGAGCTAACCAGCGGCGGATTGATTTGAAATTCCGGGGTATAGAATGCGGAATTAGATGGATCCGGACCGGCTGATGCCGGAACTCTAAACTGGCCTAATGCGCGGCCATGCCATCGCTATTAATCCGTCCGGTTACACATCAAGCGTTACAGGGACGGCTCTCCTTCTCAAGGCACAGTCCGTCCCTCCCTTCGACACTGCCCAAGCGCTTTGCTTAAGCAATGTGCCGCCTGTGATTGCGCACGACTACCCGCCTCCTTTTGTCCATTGCCGGACAAAAACCAACATTTAGCTTCGAGGTGAAACTTTGGTTAGATTTAGCCCGGCCCGATTTGGCCCGTCGTGATATTAGAGTCTAGAGTCTGGACTTTCCGCTGGCTTTGGCTTTCGCCCATCTGGCTTTGACCAGGGCGCCGAGCCTTGCTCTCATGGCGGCGCTGATGCGACGCTTTCTCTTCGTCGGGGCGGCTTCTTCCTCACCCTTGGCTGCCCTCACCTTGGCCCAGCGACGTTGCTGGGCGGCAGCGATACGAGCCCTGGATGCGGCCGACATGTGCCGTTTGCGCCGGCCATTGGCAGGCGCAGGCGCTCCGGCAGTCGGGGCAGAACCGCCCACAATGGCGTCCAACTCGCTTTGCAGCGCTTCGATTTTTTCTTTGATTGCGACTACTTGGTGAAGTTGCGCAACGGATAAGGTATGCAGATCAGTCATAGAGTGAGCTACTCTTCTATACCAACGGCTGAGTGTCAAGCGGGGATTTATAAATACTTACTTACGGTGCGCAAGTCAGGTTTTGACAACGCAAGCGCCAACTGGAAGCTGGAATGTAGATTAAATTGACCAACGCATTGATGATGACAATTCTATCTGGCAGCCGGAACATGAAAACAGCCCGCCTAGCTTTGGTCGGAGACTTTAATCCAGAGATAACGGCGCACCGCGCCATTAATGAATCGGCCAAGCGGTTTGCCGGCACCCGCCTGCTGGCGTTGGACTGGATCGGGACAGAAAAACTCGTGGTGGGTAACGACGCATTACTGAGCGCCGTTGACGGAATCTGGTGTGTTCCGGCCAGCCCCTATCGGAGCATGGACGGCGCGCTCCGGGCCATCGAGTGCGCGCGCACGCGCCTGATTCCTTTCCTTGGCACCTGCGGTGGTTATCAACATGCCTTGCTGGAATTTGCGCGCAACGTGCTGGGGTTGACGGCCGCTGACCACCAGGAGTCTTTGCCGCAAGCCGCCTTCCCTTTGTTGACACCGCTGGCTTGTCCGCTGGTGGAAAAACAGGAGTTTGTTGTCATTAATGAATTGAGCAAACTTCAGGCAATTTGTGGTGGAATGGAACGGAGCCTGGAGAAATACCATTGCCGCTATGGTTTGAATCCCGCACATGAAAGGTTGTTTCAAGGCGGGGCGCTGATGGTTGCGGCGCGATCCGAGCAGGGGGAGGTTCGCGGAGTAGAAATACGGGAACACCCGTTTTTCTTTGCCGTCGCGTATCAGCCGGAGCGCAGGGCGCTGGAGGGCGAATTGCATCCGCTGGTGGAAGCCTTCTTCCGCGCGGCGATAAGTCACGCTACGCGCAACCAGACTGTTTTTAGGTAAGCCGGCTCGTCGCGATGAATGGGGAAATCGGGCGGCTGCGGAAAGTAATGTTGCTGGAGGATGCGTCTTCCGGCGCGGATAATGGCTTGGGTAATCATTTCCAGAAAACGGCCGGGAGGGAGGGTCGCAGTGTTGGCGGAGGCGAGTAAGATGCCGTCCCGTGACAAGAGCGGCAGCGCCGCGTCGATAAGTCGCCCATAATCCTCTTCCGCGCGAAATATGCCGCGGTCACGAGAGCGGGAAAAGGTTGGCGGATCAAGTATGACCAACGGATATTGACAACCCTTTTTGGCAAGGCGGCGAAACCAGTCAAAAGCATCCCCATAAATGAATTCATGCGCGGAGGGATCAAGCTGGTTCAGGACAAAATTGCGCCGGCCCCACTCCAAATAATGCTTGGAGAGGTCAAGGCTGGTGACGCGCGCGCCGGACAGCGCCGCGCACACGGAAAACCCGCATGTGTAGGCAAAGGCGTTAAGGGCGGTGGCGGCGCGGCCCATGACGAATCCAGGCGCAATATAGCCAGTCAACAAGCGCCGGCGATTCTCGCGCTGGTCGAGGAACAGCCCGACCGAACACCCGGCGGTAAAGCGCAGGGCAAAATGCCGGCAATTTTCCAGCACGGTAAGTTCCGCGGGCGACCTTTCTCCCGCCAGCCAGCACGGGGAACTCCCGGCCACGCTGCGGTTTTGCGTCTGGCGATGCAGGATTTTGTGGTAAATCCCGCGCGCGCCCAGCCGCTTTCCCAAGTCCCCGACCCAACCTTGCTGTTCAGGGGTTAACTCCGTTGATGATTGCGCCAGCAGGAAGTCACCCAGGAGGTCCACATACAAGCCGGGCCGTCCGTCCGCCGCGCCGTGAATCACCCGATAGGCATTGGTGGACGCGCGTTCGATCGCCGCCGACCGCAACGCCTGGCGCGGGTCACTGGAGAATTCAGGTGGAGCGTCAAATAAAACATCTTGTCCGCTGGCCGGATGGCGGAAGCCGAGCTGGGCGGAATGCAGATAAACACGCGCCGCCGCGGTGCCGCCATAAAGCGTGTCTCCCAACACGGGGAGACCTCGAGCCGCGGCCTGCACCCGGATTTGATGGGTGCGCCCGGTGGCGGGCCCGGCTTCCCAGGCGAAGCACCGAGGCCACTGTGCCGGCAGGCGCGCCGGAAGTTCCACCGGCGAAAAGCGGGTCTCGGCCAATGCGCCTTCCGGGCCGGAGGGACGGCTGACATATTTTTCACCGAGCCGCGCCAGCCAGGACTTCACCGTGAAGGAGGCGCGGGGAATTTCGCGGTCGGTGAGCAGGAGATATTTCTTGCGGACGGCGTGTTGTTCAAATTGCTGAACCAACGACTTGTTGGCCAGAGCGGTCTTGGTGAAAACGATGATTCCCGAAGTCTCCTTGTCGAGCCGGTGCATGATGGCGAGATGGGCCCGTGCCGGATCGCTGTTTCTCAGCCATTCATACAAACCCTCGCCGGCATGGGGCGAGGGCGAATGCGTGTTCCATCCCGGCGGCTTGTTGGCCACGAGCAGATGTTCGTCTTCAAAGATAATCACGGCAACCGGGAATGGCGCGGCGGCTTCATGCAGTTAAGTTGCGGCATCACCCATGCCCCCGCAAGACTTTGTCCGCCCACGAATCAAATCGGGCTGGCAGCGGTGACAAATTGTGCTCGGCAACCGCAGGTGGTTGACCTATCATTTCACTCAATCGTATGAAAAGGTGGGTCGTGGCATTCTGTTGTTTGCTCGCGCTCGGTCAGGCTTTCGGCCAACCGGACGCCGACGTCGTCTCCGTTTGGAGCGCTTCCCGGCAGTTCCATGTCTTGAGCCGGCGCGCTCTGGGTGTCCCGTTCGCGCGAGCGGAGCCGGGCGGATCTTCCGGCGTTTTCATCCTCAATCCCATTTCCAGCCCGACGGTTGCCAGCGGCGCGAAGCTTCCGCTCGACCCGTCGCTGCTCGTGACCTCCTGCGAACGGATCAAACAGGCGCTGCTTTCCACCCTGGACCTGCCCGACCAATGGCGGGGCGCGGTGACGATCTTCATCAATCCGGCCCTGCCCGATGACCAAACCTCCGTTCCGGTGCAGGATTACCAACCCGGTTTCGGCTGGAGCTATGAACTGGCGCTCCCATCCCGCCTCGAACCCAGGACGCTGCTTCGCTCGGTCGTGGGGGTGCTGCTCATGGAAGCGGCCAATCGCGGCGCCGGAGCCCAGGCCGCCGAGGTGCCCCTATGGCTGGCCGCCGGTCTGGGCGGCCATCTCGAATCGGACAACCTGGCCACATTGGTCTTGCGCCCCGAATCTTATATGAACACCAGTCGCCACGTGGATCCCCGGGCGGATCCCTTGCGTCAACGTTTTCGCGACCGGCCCCCGTTGACCTTCCAGGAACTCTCCTGGCCAACTCCAGACGCCCTGGCCGGCGCCAATTACGATTCTTACAGCGCCTCTGCCCAGTTGTTCGTCGAAAAACTGCTGGCCTTGGATGACGGCAAACGTTGTCTTCGCAATTTGCTCGGCGGCCTCCACCAGCGCCTCAACTGGCAGGGCGCTTTTCTCGACGCCTACTCTTCGCACTTCGGCAGCCTGCTCGATGTGGAAAAGTGGTGGGCCGTCGCCACGGTCAGTTATAGCGGCCAGGATTTCGCCTCCCGCTACGGACGGCTCGAAAGCTGGCAACGCCTCCAGCGCGCCCTTGATGTCCCGGTCGAAGTTCATTTCAGCCCGGACCGGCTTCCCACGCAGGCGGAACTCAACGTGCAGGACATCATCAAAACTTGGGAGCCGGAGAAGGCGTCGGAAGCCTTGCAGCGCGTGGCGGGTGCGCTGGCGGCCTTGCGCCTGCGGCTTGACCCGACCCTGGCGGAATTGCTCGACGGTTATCTTTCCATCGTTGTTTCCTATCTAAACGATACGCGCCACGACCAACTCGTTTGGATCGCCACGGGCCAGCCTTCGGAACTGGCCGCGCTCCGCCGCAATGCCTGCACTCAGCTTGACGCAATGGACGCCCGGCGCGATTCGCTCCGCGCCCAATACCTGTCCGCTACCGAACCCGCTCGCGCCGAAGCCAACGTCAATCCATTTGCTCCCACACCATCCGCCAACCGCTGAATTCTGCCACCAAAAAAAAGTTATCTTATGAAAATAGGCATCGGTTCAGATCACGCCGGTTTTGAATACAAGGAAAAGATCAAGGCGTTCCTGCAAGGCCTCGGCCACGAAGTGCAGGACTTCGGCACCAACAGCGAGGAGCCGGTGGATTATCCGAAATTCATTCGTCCGGTGGCGGAAGCGGTGGCGGCGGGGAAATGTGAGCGCGGCATCGTGTTGGGCGGCTCGGGCAATGGCGAGGCCATCGTCGCCAATCGCGTCCGCGGAGTCCGTTGCGCGCTCTGTTGGAATCTCGAAACCGCCCGCCTCGGCCGTCAGCACAACGACGCCAATGTCATCTCCATTGGCGAGCGCATGATCCCGCTCGATCTCGCCCTGCAAATCGTCCAGGTCTGGCTCGATACACCTTTCGCCGGCGGCCGCCACGCCCAACGCATCGCGGAAATTGACCAGCCGTAACTGCGGCACGAGTGGCCCGTTACCACTTTTCAGCAACCAGTTCCTGTTAAACCGCGGCCTTTTAGCAATTTCCCAAGCCGGCTGATGCCTTCCTCAATCTGGTTTGGGGGACAGTTGGAAAAATTCAGTCGCATGGTATTGCCCCCGCGTCCGTCAAGGTGAAAGTCCGCTCCGGGCGCGTAGGCCACGCCTTGCTCGAGCGCCTGCGGGAGCAGAATCGTTGTATTCACCTCTTCGGCCAGCGTTACCATCAGGAACATCCCGCCTTCCGGCTTGGTCCATCGCGCGTCGCCGGGAAAATGCCGGGACAGTGCCGCCCACATCGCATCGCGCCGCTCCCGGCAGACTTCGCGCAGCCGTGGAATTTGTCTTTCGAGAACACGGTCGCGCAACAATTCGCAGGCGAGAAATTGGCTGAAGGTACCGGTATGCAAATCCGCCGCCTGTTTGGCCACGACCAGTTTGTCCACGACCTCCTCCGGCCCAATCACCCAACCGACGCGCAACCCCGGTGCCAGCGTCTTTGAAAATGTCCCCGTACGGATAACATTCATGCCGCGGCCGGAACGCCCGGCGGCCGCCGCATCCAACGCGAACAGATCGGGACGCGTTTCGCCTTCGTAACGCAACTCGCCGTAAGGGTCGTCCTCGACGATCCCGGCGTCGTGTTGCGCCATCAATTCCACCAACTCCTCCCGCCGCTCCCGGCTCAGGGTCGTGCCCTGCGGATTTTGGAAATTCGGCGTCGTATATAATAACTTGGGTCGCCGCTCCAGCAACGGGCGCACTTCACTGACGCGCATCCCCTCGTTATCGCACGGCGCGGCCAGGAATTTCACGCCGCAGGGACGCCACGCTCCCAGCAACGCCAGATAAGTGGGATTCTCGACCACCACCCTGTCCCCCTCTTCCAGGAACACCCGCCCGATCAAGTCCAGCGCCTGCTGCGAGCCGCTGGTCACGAGGACATTCGCGCGCGTCACTTTCAAACCCGGATTCGAATACCGCGCGGCGATCCAATCCCGCAATTCCGGCAGCCCTTCGGTCTCGCTGTATTGCAAGGCCTGGCCACCGCCGGCCTCGAGCACCGTCTGGGCGGCGCGGCGCGTCTCGGCCACCGGAAAAAGCCCGGCCGGCGGCAAACCCAGCGCGAACGAAATCATGCCCGGCTGGCGCGTCACTTTGAGCAACTCGCGCACCGTCGAACGCCGCATCCGCCGCGCGCGCCCCGCGAGACGCCGCGTCCAGTTTATTGATGACATTTCCGGTTCATTCATATTGACAATCCATGTGGCGGGGCGGCGCGTGTTCGCGCCTCGCGAACAATCAAACCGCGCAAGAAGCTGTTCTCACGCCGCCGCCCTGATTTCGGGAGAGGGGGGTATCTCCCTCTCGCCCGAATATGGGGCGGCGATGCAACACCGCCCTGCCGAATTTGATTACTTCGCCCGACCGCAGCAACTTACCTTGCGGCGTCGCGCTCCCGCCAATACTTCGTTGTTCTCACAGCCATGCCGGCCCGGTATGATGGCGGACATGGAACTGCGTCACTTGCGTTACTTCGCCGGAGTGGCGGAGGCGCTGAATTTCACGCGGGCCGCGCAAAAGCTCCGCGTCGCCCAGCCGGCCTTGAGCCGGCAAATCCGCCAGTTGGAGGACGAAGTCGGCGTGCGGCTGCTCGAACGCGACCGGCGCTCGGTGCGATTGACCGACGCCGGGCGGGTGTTTCTAGAGGAGGCGCGTTCCATCCTCGCGCAAAGCTCGCAGGCCGTGCTGGCGGCGCGCGCCGGCGGCCAGCCCATGCGCGGCGCGCTCAACATCGGCTACATCTGGGGCATGTTCCATTCCCTGGCCCCGGCGGTGGTGACGCGTTTCCGGCGCGAATTCCCCGAAGCCGCCGTAAATCTATTTGACCTCACTGCCACCCAGCAAACCGCCGCCTTGCGGGAGGGAAAACTGGACGCCGGATTCATCGGCTACGCCGGCGAGGCCGACGGCGCCGGCCTGGCCTGCCGCAAAGTGGGCCGCTGCGCGCTGGTGGCGGCGCTGCCCAAGGCGCACGCCGCCGCCCGCCGGCGCGTCGTGCCCTTGCGGGAATTGGCCCAGGAATTCTTCTTCGTGATTTCGGAAGAAAATTATCCAGGCGCGGCGCGTTGTGTCATCGAAGCGTGCCGCCAGGCGGGCTTTCGTCCGAAAATCCTGCAAGCCGCCGCCCGCGGCCACACCATCTTGGGTTTGGTCGCAGGTAACTGCGGCGTGGCCTTGCTCCCCGACCCGCTCCGCGCCCTGCCCCATCCCGGTGTCGTCTTCCGTCCGCTCGCCGAACCGGTCATGAGCGATTTATTCATCGCCTGGTCCCCGGCGCGTCCATCCGCCCTGCGCGACGCCTTCATAAATTGCGCCGGCCCGCGCATGGAAGGGTCTCGCTCTACGTCATATCCGTCGCCAGCGGCTTTTTCCAAATCGGCACCACGCGCTTCATCTCGTCAATGATAAACTGGCACGCCGCAAAGGCCTCTTGCCGGTGCGGCGCGATGACCTCCATCCAAATGGCTGTTTCCCCCGCTTCGACCCGACCCAGCCGGTGGACCACCCGCACCGATTCGATCGGCCACCTCGCCGCCACTGTCTGGAACAGTAAATCGAACTGGTGCCGCGCCATCTTTTCAAAGCACTCATAGTCAATCGCCGCGATTTCGCGGCCCGCTTCGGTGCTGCGAACCACGCCGGAAAAACAGACCGCCGCGCCCATCCCGGGACCCATCTTCCGATTCGCGGCAAGATGGCCTGCCGCGATTCGATCGCCCGTTAAAATTAACTCCTTTTGCATGGGAAAAAGTCATCCGCCCTGCATCGGGGGAAGAATGGCCACCTCATCCCCCTCGCGCAAATGATAGTCGCCCTCCTGGTAGTCCACCCCGACCGCCACCCGCAAAGAGGTCCGCAACGCCGCCAACTTGGGAAAGCGCCGCAGCAAGCCTTCCACCAGTTCGGTCACCGAGGTTTCCGGCGGAACGGATTCAACGGCTTCGGCGCAGCCCGCCAGATCACGGCTGTGCGCAAAAAAATAGACGCGAACTTGCACCCGTCCAACTTAAACCGCCCAAGGCCGCCTGCCCACCAAAATTCTCCATTTCTTAAACTGCTCCAGGTGGAATTCGAGAAATCGTCCTCACCTTGGTGTCGAACGACAATTAAAAATCGCGGTTTACGAAGCTCCCGGTGCGCCACGTTCGGAGCAGTTCTGGCTTTGGGGAAGTCCCTGATTTCATCAATTCGCCCCGTGCGGGGCGAGGGCGTCGGCGACGGCGGCTTCGATGTCCGGGCCGCGCAGGTTTTTGGCCATGATTTTGCCGTCGGGACTGATCAGGAAAATCGAAGGAATACCCTCCACGCCGTAGAGGTCGGGCACGGGCGATTGCTGCCATTCACCGAGGAAGCCCTGAATCCAGTGGATGTCGTTCTTTTTGGCGAAATCAATGGGCTGTTCGGCCTTGGCATCGACGCTAAGGCTCATCATGGCGAAACGGCCGTCCGTCTTGTGCTTGTCGTAGGTGGCCTTGAGATTGGGCATTTCAGCGACGCACGGACCGCACCAGGTCGCCCAGAAATCCAGCAGGACGTACTTGCCGCGGAAATCTTCCAGCCGGAGCGGCTTGCCATCAGTGGTGACGGTCGCGAACAGCGGGGCATTGTCGCCGACCTTCAAGGCGAGCATTTGTTGGAGACGGATGACGCCGAGGTTCAGACGCGGCTGGTCGTTGCCGCCGGCAGCCACTTCGGCGGCGTCGGGATCGGTTTTGACTACAATATTAGTCGAAAGCGCCGCCAGCTTGCCGCCGCCAAGTTCGGGGGCCTCGCGCAACTGGATGCGAAGCAGGTATTTTCCGGGCGGAACATCCTCGACGATAAAGGCCCCGTCGCGGTCCGGCACGATGGGATAAGTGCGCTGGGCTTTTTGCCAGGCGCGGCCCTCGGGCGACTTTAGAAACTGCGCCATCCAACGTTGTTTGGCGGCGTCGTTGTCGAAGTTGGGAATGTCCGGATCGGGAACGGTAGCGACCAGGGCGATGTTTTGGCCGGCCTGCCAGTTAATTTTTTGGTCGTAACCGGGAACGTTCAACTGTCCGGCAATCGTCGTCGGAATGCCTTTTTCCATTTGGACATCTTCGCGTTGGTCGCCGTCTCCCGGAGACATCGGGTCGGTGGAGTAGGGAAGATAGCCGGGGCGATGGAATTCAAGAGTGAAGGAGGTGACCTTCTGCGCAATCTCGACCAGGTAATTGCCGGTAATGCTGGAGACATCGCGGTCAAACTTGGCGGTGCCATCCGCGGTCGTGATGGCGATGGTCACGGTGTAGTTGTCAATTGGAGCGTGGGTGGTGGCATCCGTCACCGTTCCGTCAACATCCGTCTTGCCGTTGGCTTTGCGAAGGGTGATGGTTTTTTCGGCATCGTCGGCCAGCAGGGCGGGTTCGGTGCGGAGGTTGTAACCATCGGCCGTGACGAGGTAGGGATGCTCGCCGGCGGGCGCGGCGTCCCAGAGGAAACGTCCGTTGGCATCCGTGTTTACGCTCCAGTCGAATTCGAGCGGTTCGTGGGTGGCGCGGTCCATCTGGATGGTGGCGCCCGCGATGGGCTGGCCGGATTCATCCACGATCTGGCCTTTCAGAATTCGGCCCCGTTTCAACTCAATCTTGACGGGGTCCATCTTGTCGGCGATGGCCACGAGCAAGGTCTGAGGTTCCAAGCCTTTGGCCTGAATGGTGAGAGTCATTTCACCGGGCAAAAGATTCGAGATTTTGAAGGCGCCGGCGTCGTCGCTGTTGAGCACGGCGGCGGGATTGCGCCATTCGTGGTTGCGGGTGATGACCGCGTCCGGCACCGGTTTGCCGCGGGTATCAACGATTGTCCCTGCCAGGGTAATGCCGCTGCGCATGATCATCACGGCCTTGCCGGCAAGAAAATCGGCGGCGGCCAGGCGGACGACGCCCTCGCCCCCAGCGACGGATTCCGTGCAGCCGAAGGTCGTTGGCAGGTAATCGGGCAGAACGACCCGCAGGGTCAGGTTGGTGAAATCCTGCGGGATGTGGGTGCATTGCCACTGGCCGTTGTCGTCCGTGCGCTCGTTATGGAAATTGGGGGCGACCAGGGAGCGTTCGCGTTCGTCGGCGGCGGCGGGATTCACACCGGAAAACTTAATGATGGCGTTGGCCAGGGGCTGGCCGTCGGAGGATTTGAGGACGCCGCCAATCGAGGCGGCTTTTTCCAGCTTGGCGGTGTACTCGGCCGGGATGTCCGAAACGCTGTCGCCGCGGGCTTTGTTCCAGTTGATCGTTTTGGCGACGTAGCCGTCCTTCGTGATGGTGATGGTGTAGCTGAAATCGCCGTCGGTCGGCTTGGGCAAAGCGAAGGAGCAATCGCCGTTGGTGTCAGTGGTTAGACCGGTTCGGACCCAGGCCCGCACCTTGACGCCGGGGACGGGCGCAGCGCTGGCGGAATCCAGCACCCGGAAATGCATGGTGCCGGGCGTGGCGTTCGTGCCGGGAGCGGCAGCGTCGGCCGGGGTGGGGGAGGATTGGGCGGCGGCGTGAAATTGGGCCGCGCCAAGGAAACTCGCGGCCAAGAACATGGCACGCGCCGTCCTGCTCAGTCCGAGTATGGTATTCATAGGGAAACCGGCCTGATGGTCAATATGCCCGATTGTGGGCTGCTTGCAACCAGTAAACGGTGTAAAATAACGATAGAACTATTATAACTGTCTCCCCCGGGTTGCGGGCGAGGGGACCAAAGCGCGGGGCGGGGGCTACTTCAACCATCCGGGGATTTTTTCCCCGGTCCAAATCTCCTCCACGCGCTGGCGCCGGCGGACCACGGCCGACTTGGTTCCGTCCACCAATATCTCCACCGGGAGGGGGCGGGCGTTGTAATTGGAGGCCATGACAAATCCGTAGGCGCCCGCGCTCAACAGCGCCAGGTAATCCCCCTCCGCCACCGGCGGCAACGGTCGGTCCTTGCAAAAGAAATCGCCCGATTCACAAATTGGCCCCACCACGTCCGACGAAACCAGCTTCCCGCGCCGCTCGCGCAAGGGCACAATCTCGTGATAGGAATCGTAAAAGGCCGGGCGGATCAGGTCGTTCATGGCGGCATCGACGATAATGAAGGTCTTGCGCCCGGTGCTCTTGACGTACTCGACCCGCGTCACCAGAATTCCGGCGTTGCCCACGATAAAACGGCCTGGTTCGATCAGGATTTTCAGCCCCAGCGGTTGGAGCAAGGGAAGCAGGCTCCCCGCGTAAATCGCCGGCGTTAAGATGTTCCTGGCCCCCGGCTGCTTCCACCAGTTTGGCCCGCCGCTCGCCAGCGCCGGGTCATAGATGATGCCCAAACCGCCGCCGATGCTGAAAAACTCCAAACCGTGCCGCGCCGCCAGCGCCGCGGCCAGCGGGGCCAGCTTTTGCACCGCCAGGACAAACGGCTCCACTTCGGTCAATTGCGAGCCGATGTGAGTTTGCAACCCGCGCCAGCGCAGGTTCTTCAACTTCGCTCCGCGGGCATAGACCCCCTCGACCTCCTCCAGCGCGATGCCGAATTTGTTTTCGTAGGTTCCGGTGGTGATTTTGGCGTGGGTATGGGCATCGACATTCGGATTCACCCGCACCGACACCGGCGCGACTTTTTTCATTTTCCCGGCCACCTGGTTGATGCGCGCCAGCTCCGGCTCGCTCTCGCAATTGAAGCAATAAATTCCCTGGCGCAGCGCATATTTGATTTCCTCCTCGCGCTTTCCCACTCCCGCAAAAACGCAACTGCGCGGGTCGCCGCCCGCCGCCACCACGCGCTGCAACTCTCCCGCGCTGACGATGTCGAAGCCGCTGCCCAGATTGGCCAGCGTGCGCAGCACCGCCAGGTTGGAATTGGCCTTCATCGCGTAACAAATGCGATGGTCCAGCGGCGCCAGCGCCCGGCTGAGCCGGATGTAATGGTCCGTCAACGTCTCGCGCGAATAGAGGTAGGCCGGCGTTCCGTGCTCTTCCACCAGCGCCTCGACGGACACGCCTTCGCACGACAGCCGTCCCTTGCGATAACGAAATGAATGCATGTCCCTATTTGCTTACGCATTTAGCCGGAAATGATAAAGCCCAAAATTGGAAGACACCCAATTTTGCCGGGCGTTGGACAACAAATGTAAGTGAATTGTGATTGACGAAGACGGTGGCAATCCGGTCATATTGCAGGAGTAATCCAGCGGATTGGCGTTTCCCGGCCGGCCGGTGGAATTGCCTGATTTAATCAACCAATGCCGGAGAGGATTTCAATGATCACCAAGTTTCCAATGACACGTTGCGCCCTGGTTTTGGCGGGATCGTTGCTTTTTTCCGCCGGACTGCCCACCAGCGCCCCGGCGCAACCGGCGGGCAATCCGCCGCCCAAAATTCTCGAGTGCTCGCCCAAGAATGGCGCTTCGAATGTCGATCCCGCCACACTAACGGAGATCACGATTACCTTCGATCAAGACATGCAGGAAGGAATGTCCTGGACCGGCGGCGGACCGGATTTTCCGGGTTCGCGCGAAGGCCGGAAAGCGCACTGGACGGACAAACGCACCTGCGTCCTGCCGGTAAAGATCGAGCCCGGGCACCGGTATCGTGTGGGCATTAATTCGCCCAGTTATCAGAACTTCCGCAGCGCGACCGGGGTGCCGATTCCCCCCACGGCCATTTCCTTTACCACGAAAGGATCGCCGGCCGGCCTGCCCCGCATCGTCACCACTTCGCCAACCAATGGCGCGACGGGGGTGGATGCGGTTGCCGTGAAGGAAATTACGGTCACGTTCGATCAAGACATGGACACCGGCATGTCATGGACAGGAAGCGGGCCGGAGTTTCCGCCGTTGCGCGAAGGCGAAAAGGCGCGCTGGAAGGACAAACGCACCTGTGTTTTGCCGGTGACGCTGGAGAGCGGGCACCGTTATCGCGTGGGCATAAACTCGCCCAGTTACCGGAACTTCAGAAGCGTCGCCGGCGCTTCGGCCAGCCCCACCGCCATCCTCTTTACGACGAAATAGGGGACCGGGGAGAAATGGAGGACGTTGGCCCCCGCCTTCTCGACAACGTCTCAATCCGGTGTTTCTGCGGTTGGCGTCTGTGGTTGCTGCTGGCCGTTGCCGTGATTTGAGCCGCCTGGACGCGGGCGGTTTAGTTCCTTCCCGAATAGGTAGCCCGCAATTGTTCCGAGAAGCGGCCCCAGGGTTTCCTTCCCAATCTTTTCCGCCAGTCCAAGGATTACCAACGTCACCATCAGAAAGACCAGCGAAACGGTTTCGAAAAGCGTTCTGTTCTCAATGAGCCGTTTGGCGACCTCCTGCTTCATCAGCGCCACCAAAAGAAAAAGCGCAAAAACGGCGCCAATCTCCCAATACACGGTGTTGATAAGCTGACGATTGATGTCGGTCTGCGCCACCTGACCACCTTTAAGCTTTGCATCGAGATCAAGGCTTTGCTTCTTAAGATCCGGGAGTTGGGCCTGTTTTTTCTTGGCTTCGGCATCGAAGGCAGAAGCCAGATTGGTGACTTGAGCGATGGAGTTGGTGCGCAGGCTGGCGATTTGCGCGACAATATTCCCCGTCAAATTGGTAAACTGTTGCTGCGCATCGGTGACCTGCGGCCGAATGTCCGACATTTTTCTCAGCCCTTGAGAAAACAAGGAGTTTCCCAGCATGTCATAACTCACCATGAAAGGAAAACCTCCACCTCCGTAAGTGAAAATATTCGCAGGACTAATAATCGGCCTGGCAATTTCCGCCAGCATTTGTTGATCGCCAGTCAACTGTTGCGCATAAGTGTAATTGCGGTATTCGTCCAAAACCGCGCTCTTGGTTGCTTCGGCAATCAAAGTACTAATGGCGCCACGCGCTTCGTTAAAGCTTTGGACTTGCGGTGTGCCTGTGTTTATTGGCATGTCGTCCTTGAGGGCCGCCAAATTTGTGATCGCCTGCGCCAGTTTTGAACTCAAATCCGCCGCCTGCTGCGCGTATTGCGTTGGATCGAGCTTTTCCAAATCATTCCTTGCGCCCAGAAGCCGATCCCTCGCTGTGGTCAGGGTTTCGATTTCACCTGAAATGGTGCTGATCTTGTCTCTGACGCTATAAAAATCCGCTTCCAGTCCCGCCGTGGAACTGTACTGGCCACCATTGTCAGGAGGCGAAGCTTTCGTGTCGGGAGAATTGCCGTCGCTGCCAAAGGCGGTCAAGACACCACAAACTGTCAGCAAGAGCCAATGGCCGGGCGCTTTCAATTTCATGTTATTTTTCAGGTGGTGCGTTTCCTTCAACCGGTCGCCCAGGCGCAATTCTGGCCGCGAGGTCTTGGAAACGCTGTTCTGCCTGCATCCTGCATCATTCCAGCTTGCGCCTGGCATCAGGCGGTGGAACGGACTTTCCCGGCTCGCACCTCCGGTAAGTCGGCCGGGAGCATTGCACCAGCCGGCCCAACTTGTAAAGAACAATCTTTAAGGTCAAAAAACTGCCCCAATCGTTAGGCGGTGGAAATAAATAAAGGTAGCAACCTGCCTTGTTCTTTTGCCGCCCAGCTTCGTTGTTCGCTCGTTGCAGATCGCTGCGGATATGCGCCTCGCTCACGCCTCGCTGGGCGACAAAATCCCGG